>Ga0307437_1000847_pt1 | contig 22095 bp, 21 predicted proteins | sample SalMarWE160390MG_FD_202146 | JGI IMG/M metagenome (GOLD analysis project Ga0307437, IMG submission 202146) | Salt marsh sediment microbial communities from the Plum Island Ecosystem LTER, Massachusetts, United States - WE1603-90 | ecosystem: Environmental > Aquatic > Marine > Intertidal zone >...
GCATGGCCTTGCCAAGTCCCTTGCTGATCTCGGCCAGGATACCGGGATCGTTGTAGTGGGTGACCGCCTCCACGATGGCCTTGGCTGTCCGTGGAGGATCTGCCGACTTGAAGATGCCGCTGCCCACAAAGACGCCATCGACGCCCAACTGCATCATCAGCGCCGCGTCGGCTGGAGTGGCGATGCCCCCTGCTGCGAAGTTGACCACCGGCAGACGGCCCAACTTCGCCGTCTCCACCACCAGATCATAGGGAGCACCCATCTCCTTGGCGGCAGCCATCACCTCCTCTGGAGCCATGTGCTGCAACCGACGTATCTCACCCATCACGGATCTGGCATGGCGCACCGCCTCTACCACGTTGCCTGTGCCAGCCTCGCCCTTGGTGCGAATCATCGCCGCGCCCTCGCCGATCCGCCGCAGCGCCTCGCCCAGGTTGCGGCAACCGCACACAAAGGGCACCTTGAAGCCATGCTTCTCGATGTGGTGCTCTTCGTCGGCTGGCGTCAGGACCTCACTCTCATCGATGTAGTCCACTCCGAGAGCCTGCAGTACCTGAGCCTCGACGAAATGACCGATCCGGCACTTGGCCATGACAGGAATGGTCACCGAATCCATGATCTTCAGTATCAGTTCCGGATCGCTCATCCGCGCCACGCCGCCATCGGCACGAATATCAGCCGGCACACGCTCCAAGGCCATCACAGCGCAGGCACCCGCATCCTCGGCTACCTTCGCATGTTCGAACGTGACCACGTCCATGATCACCCCGCCCTTCAGCATCTGGGCCAGGCCCCTCTTGACCGCATCCGTCCCCGTTTCTTTGTCCATACCCATTCCAACCTCCAAAAGACCGCTAGATGATCCCTACCCTCATTATACCCCAAGAGACGTGTATCAGCAAGCGTTCCTCGGCAACTCACGGTCCAGCGTCAAGCCCGGTCAACAACCCGACGTCGCCCCAAAATCCCCAAGAACTTGTCAAGACTCAGCAGCAAACGTATAATCACCCGGTAGGGAAGAGGACTAGCCGAGCGACGGGTCACACCCCCATGAGGATCGGTATACCTAGAAGCCTGTTCTACTACAAACATCCCCAGCTCTGGGTCACCTTCTTGAGAGAACTGGGCCAGGAAGTTGTCCTCTCCCCTCCAACGAACCGACCGCTCCTGGAAGCCGCTGTTAGATACGGGGAGGACGAGAGTTGTTTGGCGGTCAAGCTTGTCTTCGGCCACATCTCGTATCTGCTGGGGAAATGCGACCGCATCTTCGCCCCGGCGTATTATGGGCTGCAGCCTGACCGGTATAGCTGTCCCAAGTTCCTGGGGGTGCCCGACATCAGCAAGAGCATCTTCGGCCCACAGGTGAAGTTCCTTCGCTGCGAGGTGGACGACGGCGAGTTCGAGCCTGGAATGCTCGAGCTGGGGCGAGCGCTCACCCCGGATCGAGGAAGGGTCCAGCAGGCCATGTCGCGCGCGCTCGAGGCCCACAGACAGTACAAGCGGGAACTTCACGACAAGTACCAGCAGCAACTCAGATCAGAGCAACCGAAGATCGTAGTTGTCGGCCATGCCTACGTGATCCATGACTCCTATGCCAATCTGAACGTGGTCGCCAAACTACGGGAGCGAGGCATGGAGGTGATCACCATCGACAGCATTCCTTTCACTCCGCGCGAGTCGTTTCTGAAATGGGACTTCGCCTATGAGACCATGGGTCAGCTACACGAGGTTCTCGCTCACGACATAGAGGGTACCGTCGTGCTCAGCAACTTCAACTGCGGCGTGGATGCCATAACGGTGCCCTTCATCGAGGACGAGCTCGAACGGCGTGACATCCCCTGCATGCATCTGGTACTGGATGAGCACACCGGTGAGGCGGGCCTCATCACCAGGGTGGACACCTTCGTGGACACACTCAAGATGAGGAAAAGAGCGTGAAGGAACGGGTCTTCACCTTGCCTCTGTGTGGCAACGCCTGGATACCCTTCAAGGGCGCGGCCGAGCAGCTAGGCCTCGAGGTCGTCGTGCCGCCTCCCATCACCAACGAGACGATCACTCTGGGGGCGCGCTACAGTCCCGAGGGCATCTGTCTGCCCTTCAAGGTCATCATCGGCAACTACCTACAGGCCCTGGAGAAGGGGGCCAACTGCGTCGTCTTCTACATCAACAATAGAGCTGGAGACAAGAGGCACGGAGGCGGGGGGGGAGGCATGTGCCGCTTCCGGCACTACGGCCACCTCCAGCAGTTGGTGATGAACAAGACTGGCGCGGACATCGACTTCTTCATTCTGGGGGAGGACGGCGGGCTCGTCCAGCAGATCAAGGAAATCACCGGCAGGGGCACCTGGGAGATCATCCGCGCCTTGAGAGTAGCCATCAAGAAACTCCGTATCATCGAGATGGTGGAGGAGCTGTCCTGGCGCGTCCGCGCGGTGGAGAAGAACCAAGGCGACACTACAAAGGCCCTCAACAAGGCGCTCGAGTACCTGGAGCACGTGCACGATTTTGGGACGCTGGACAGGCTCGATCCTCATTCCTTTTTCTCGAACGTGGAAACGGTTGACCGAGAACCATTGCGTATCGGCGTCGTTGGGGAGTTCTACTTGCTGGTGGAGCCCGCCAGCAACTGCCACGTCTATGAGATGCTCGGCGAGTTGGGCGTTGAGGTGCACAGACACCTGTGTCTGGGCGAGGCCATACTACGCTATCCGCCCGGCTTCGTACTCGGCAAGCTCATGGCCTGGTGGCTCAACATGAGTATCCCGCCCCGCTCCGAGATCGCCGAGATCGCCAAGCCCTACCTCAGTTGCTCGGTGGCCGGCCACGGCAGAGAGTCAGTGGCCGACACTATCAGGTTCCACGACGCTGGCTACGACGGGGTCCTCCATCTGCTGCCCATGGGCTGCATGCCGGAGGTCACGGTGAGACCCATCCTGCGCAAGATCAGCGAGGACTACAACTTCCCGGTGCTCACCCTCAGCTTCGATGAACTGATCAGCGAGGGTGCCATACGCACCAGAATCGAAACCTTCGTGGACGTCATTCGTCTGAGGAAAGAGCGAAGGAGGGGAGGCCATGCATTACCTGGGAGTTGACGTGGGCAGTGTATCGGTCAAGTTCGCCCTCATAGACGAAGCCAAGAACATCGTCGATACGCTCTACATGCGAAACCATGGCGTCATCCCCACGGTGAAGAAGGGCCTTGCAGACTTTGAGGCTCAACTCTCCAACGGCGCCCAGGTTGGCGGTGTCGGGGTAACCGGAAGCGGCGCCGGCTTCTCCAAAGTGCTCATCGGCGCCGACATCTACAAGACTGAGATCCTGGCTCACGCGATAGGCACTCTCCATTTCGTGCCAGATGTCAGCGTCATCTTCGAGATCGGCGGTGAGGACTCAAAGGTCATCTTCCTCAGAGACGGCATCATCACCGGCTTTGAGATGAATAGGATCTGCTCCGGAGGAGCGGGTGCGTTCCTGGACTCGCTGGCGGGCAGACTGGACATTCCTATCAGCGATGTGGGCAGACTGGCCCTGCGACGTGAGAACGAGGTGAACATCGCCTCCCGCTGTACGGTGTTCGCCACCACCGACGCCGTCCACAAGCTGAACACCGGCTACAGGCTGGAAGACGTGCTCATGGGCGTCTGCAACGGGCTGATACGCAACTACCTGGCCATGCTGTACCGTAGGGTCAGCCCACCTCCCTACACCTTCCAGGGAGCCACCAGCAAAAACGTGGCCCTCAAGTATGCCCTGGAGCAGCAACTGGGCGCTGAGGTGATCGTGCCGCCTTATGCCGAGTGCCTGGGCGCCATCGGAGCCGCCATCCTGGCGCTGGAGAACCGTCCACAGCAGACCCAGTTCAAGGGCTTCCAGCTCGCTGACTTCGACTATCAGATCAACTCCTTCATCTGCCAGGACTGCGAGAACCACTGTGAGATCACGCAGATCATGCAGAGCGCGGAGCCCATCGCCAGCAACGGCTCTCGCTGCGGAAAGCTGAACTTCTAGGACCGTTCGTACCAAGGGCCTCAGCCCTTGACATGCGCTAAAACGCACACCATGGATCATGGAGCTGGGGGCACGAAATGCCGAGTCCCTACCTAGTCAGGTGCGCGCAATACGCAGGCAACGAAAAGCGGCCCCTCGCACACCGCCAGGGGCCGCCTGGTATCCAAGTTGAAATCAGGCCTTACAATGCGCGCAAGTACTCCGGCCTCAGTATCGACTCCCCCTCAGCCAGGGCAAGATCGATGGTCTGCAAGAGTCGCTCCTTGTCACCGGGCAGCGTCCCTGCCAGCGGCAGGTAGTTGGAGGCGTGGTTGGTCCTGAACACGCAATTGGACACACCCTCGATGTGTTCAAGGGTCACCCTCACCTCCCGCAGCATCTCCATCGGCTCAGGAACGACAAACTCGCCGGCGGAGACCAAACGGTGCAACTCCGTGCCCGGCACCACCATCAGAGTAAGCAGAGAGAAGTAGGCAGGGTCCATGGCACTCACGCCCCGCCCGGTGTCCACCGCGTGCTCCTTCCACATCTCCACGCCGCCCAGCCCCAGGATGGCGATGGCGGAGACGCTCAAGCCCGCCGCCTGGGCCTTGCGCACGCCATCGATGTTCTCCTGGGCCGTGACCCCCTTCTTGGCTCGTCTGAGCACCTCGTCGTTGCCGCTCTCCATGCCCAGGTAGATGATGGAGAGCTTCCTCGCCAGCAGTTCCTTCAACTCCTCTTCAGACTTGCGTAGGATGTCGCGGGCGTTGCCGTAGATGCCCACCCTCTCCAGCCTGGGGAAGGTCTCTGACAGCGCATCGAGGATGGGGATCAGCCGCCTGTTGCTGAGGACCAGCGCATTGCCATCGGCCAGGAACACACGCCGGGTATCGGGCATGTACACTCTAGCCATCTCGATATCTTCCATCACCTCGGCGGCGGGCCGGACCTGGAAAGGCTTGTCCAGGTAGGTGCAGCAGAAGATGCACTGGTTGTGGGAACAGCCGTAGGTGACCTGAAGGATGTAGCTTCCCGCCTCGCTGGGCGGCCGGACCACGGTTCCATAGTATCGCATCGATCTTTCCCCTCGGGAACTGCCGATTCTCGACAGTAGTATAACGATGGGCTGGCTGGCTGTCAAACCCAGGAGGGGGAAAACGCGCACGGGCGGGATCGCGGCAGGCAACGCCGGCATCCTGAGCCGCGGCCTCTGCTTGCCGTAGGGGAAACCGCCGGCCAGGTCCAAGGGTGAGTCAGGCGGCCGAAATGCCCGAGAATCCGCCATAAAGCAAAGAGCCCCTCGAAAGGGGCCCCTTGCTTGGCACCCTAGCTCAGACCACGGAGGTGAGCCAGGGTGCTACTACTTCTACTATCGTCCATTGGCACCACCTCCTTGTCCATAGAATGGCTAATCAATGATCGAGAACGTTCTTCGTTGGCCCACCACACCCCTGCCCGTGGTGGCCTCGGCCCCGATGCACGGCACCATTATGCCACAGGCTCGTCTTCTTGTCAAGTCGGGACTTTCGCGCTCCATCGCCTCTTGTGTAGCCCACCGTAGCCGATCTGAGGCGGGCGACGATTACGACCACCCACGCCGCCCCTCACCCACCCGTCCGGTGCGTGAGCTTTGGACTTGACGTGCTTCCCCAAGTGCCGTATACTAAGCTATGACGCACTGCGTCATCGCAGCACCTATCGTCACCAGGAGGTCACGAGAATGGCAAGAAAAGCAGAAGAGAACGTGGAGAAGGACGAGAAGAAGGTCAGTCCCCTGCTCGATTCCCTGCGCAAGGTGGTTCTGGCCAGCATCGGGGCCGTCGCCGTGGCCCAGGATGAGGCGGAGGACCTGATCAACAAGCTGGTGGAGAGGGGAGAGATCGCTCGAGAGGAGGGCCGGAAGCTCCTCGACGACATGACGATCAAGCGCAGAGAGCGAGTGGAGGCCCAGTTCGATTCTCGGGTCGACTCCGCTTTGGAGAGGATGAACGTCCCCACCAAGGCAGACCTCAAAGCCGTGGAGAAGAAACTGGATCAGCTCAACCAGAAGCTGGACAAGCTGGTCAAGAGCTAGAAAGCCAAGGCGGGGTGGCCCTACTCGATCCCCCCGCGCCTACGCTCGGCAGAAGGGACTGCTGTGCGCCAAATCAAGAAATACGCCAACCGCAAGTTCTACGACACTGAGAAGAAGCGGTACGTCTCGCTGTCTGGCATCGCCTCTCTGGTGAGGGCCGGCGAGGATGTTCAAGTTCTAGACAAGCAGAGCGGAGACGACATCACCGGCCTAATCCTCTCCCAGATCCTGCGCGAGCAGGAGAGAGAGGGTGGCCTGATTCCTCACACTCTCCTGACGGCGCTGGTCCGGAGGGGCACCGGGGGATTGGAGCATCTCCGGGGCTCCCTTCACAGTTCGCTGGAGGCCCTCAGGACCCTCGAAGACGACCTGGACCAGCGGATCGACACCCTGGCCGACAGAGGCGAGATCAGCCTGGCGCAGGCGCAGGAGTTGCGCGAGGAGATGGTGGCGAGGTCCCGCCAGAGGCAAGCTGACGGCGAGGAGAGGATCCTCCAGGAGATCGAGAACTCTCTGGCGCGCCTGGGAGTGCCCGGCAAACAGGACGTCGAGGCTCTGAACCGGCGTCTTGCGGAGATCGAGACCAAACTGGACTCCTTGCTCTCCACCTAGCGGCGCTCTCATCATGGAGCCGGGCCACTGTCCTCCGGGCGGTGGAAGTGCCGAACCCAGGAAGGAGGATAGCCCGCCCGAAGCTGCATCTGCTCCCGGACGTAGTCCCACCGCACGGGCGAGATGAGCCTCGGCACAGGTCGTCGGGCTTCGGCGTGGTCCGGGTAGACGTAGGTGGCGACAGAGTCCGCCCAGTCCTCTAATGCATTGAGGGGAGGCTTCCTACCCTTGAGCCACTGCCCGCCGGGCTTGTACTCGAAGGGAATGGGAGACTGCCATCTGAACCTGCCGTAGCTGCTGTCCGTCGCGGCTTTCAGTCCCCTCGACAGCCGGTACAACGAGCGGATGTCCCACACGTGGGCCAGTTCGTGCACCGTCTGCCACTTGAACTCGGCTGGGTCCCCCCAGCTGGCCCCCTGGAAGTACACCACGTCGACCAGCGGCAGCGCCATGGCGGCCATGGGGGTCCGCCGGGATGTTCTCCACACCAGAACCCATCCCAGACGGGACCGTAACGCAGCAGCGCCTCCCACGAATCGGGCCAGGTCCTCGGTGGCGCCGAGGAGTTGGCGCAGCTCTTCCTCAGTCCACGAACCAGGCCTGACCACACGCGTTCCGTATTCCGTGCGCAGCGTCCGCAGCACATCAGTGCTTGCGCTCTCGTCCATGGTGCACCGTGCATGGTGGTAGAGTACTTTGAGGCTTGGCCACAGTATACTGTACATCGCCCCAGACGGTCCAGGCTCTCCCGGGACCTCACATACACACCCTCAATCCCTCCTGGAGGCACAGCGCCCTGCCCCAGGAACAGATGCTCAACCCCGGCGTCTCTTCCGGGGTGCTTGACAGCTCTCCATAATCGATGTATAATGAGTGAGCGCTCACTCAGCACCATGACCCAGGAGGTGGCAAGCGATGGCCGGGCACGATGTCAACCCACCCAGACGGCGGCTCCCCAGGAAGCAGCGGGAAGCCCAGATCCTCGACGCAGCGACCAGGGTCTTCGCCAGGAAGGGCTTCCGGGCAGCGACCACCAGGGAGATCGCCGCCGAGGCCGGCGTCTCCGAAGGCACCATCTACAACTACTTCGACAGCAAGTACGATCTGCTCATCGCCATCTCCAAGCGGTTGGCCCTGGAGTCTCTTCACGAACTCGACGCCTTGCCCCCCGAGGAGAACGTACGGCCCTACGTCACCGCCCTGATCGCCAATCGTTTCCAGCTACTCATCGGCCACATGGATCTGATTCGAGCACTGATGCCCGAGGTGCTGGTGGACGACGATCTGCGAAAAGTCTACACAGAGGAAGTCCTCTCCCCCGCCCTCTCCTACCTGGGTACACTGATCGAGGATCGGACCAAGGCCGGTGTCTTTCGCAAGGTCAAGACCGACGTCGTAGGTCGCGCCATGATCGGGGCCGTGATGTCTTTCGGCTACCTCTGGCTGCGCGAGCCTTCTTTGCTAGACGAACGATCGCAAGAGGAACTGGTCTCGGAGGTGGTCGGGCTGTTCCTGGACGGCCTGCGCGTCCGCCCGAGCGAAGAGGGGGCCTGACCGCAGATGCTGCGACGCACACTTGCCATCACGCGCAAAGAGATCATCCACATCCTCAGAGACCCCAGGTCACTGAGCATCATGTTTCTGATGCCCATTATGCAGCTCATCCTCCTGGGCTACACGGCCACCACCGACGTCGAGCACCTCCCCACCACCGTGCTGGACCAGGACCGCACCTTGCAGAGCCGGGAGCTGGTGGATGCCTACCGCGCATCCAACTACTTCGACATCCTCTTCTACGTAGCCACCGAGGAGGAACTGGGAAGACTGATCGACGAAGGGCGGGCCAAGGCCGGGATGATCATTCCCTCAGGCTATGGCAGAGCCCTCACCACTGATTTCGAAGCATCCATCGCCTTCGTCATCGACGGCTCCCTGCCCAGCGTCGCCGCGACGGCCTTCAGCGCTGCGCAGACTGTGGCCCAGGCCCAATCTACCGCCCTCATTGAACAGCTCTATGGCATCGACGTGGAGCAGCAGGCGGGGATCGATGTCCGTCCCCGTGTCTGGTACAACCCCGACATGAAGAGCGCCAACTTCATGATCCCTGGGCTCATCGCCATGATCTTGCAGATCCAGTCCACACTCTTGACCGCTCTCTCCATCGCCCAAGAGAAGGAGGAGGGAACCATTGAGCAACTCATCGTGACTCCCCTCCGCTCCGCGGAGTTGATCGTGGGCAAGGTTTCCCCTTACGTCGCCATCAGCCTCTTCAACCTCATCGAAGTGCTGATCATAGGGGTAGTGTGGTTCGGTGTTCCCATCCACGGCAACGTGCTCCTGCTCCTGGCCCTAGGGGTATTGGCCCTGCTGGGCTCTCTGGGCATCGGGCTACTGGGCTCGACCGTGGCGCACACCCAGCAGGAGGCCATCTTCCTCATGTTCTTCCTGATGATGCCTTTCATCTTCCTGTCGGGGTTCTTCTATCCTGTGGAGGCCATGCCCAGGGTGCTGCAATGGATCAGCTACCTCATCCCGCTCCGTTATCTTCTCATCATCACCCGCGGCATTATCCTCAAGGGCGTAGGGATCACTATTCTCTGGGAGCAGGCCGCAGCCCTGGCCCTATTCGCTATGGCCATGCTGAGTCTGGCGGCCTCGCGTTTCAGGAAACAGCTATGAGCAGTCGCATCTTCTACGTGGTCTACAAAGAGTTCATCCACGTCGTGCGCGACCGTCGCACCCTGGCCGTGATGTTCCTGATCCCTATCATGCAGCTCATCCTGCTGGGCTACGCCATGACCACCGATGTGGACCACATCCCCACCGTGGTCCTGGACCAGGATCTCACGTCTCAAAGCCGTGATCTCATCGAGGCCTATCAGGCTTCCAGCTACTTCGACATCACCCACTACGCCTCTAGTGAAGAGGAACTGCGCCGCCTCATCGACAAGGGGAGCCACCGGGCCGGTTTGATCATCCCTTCCGGCTACGGTCACGACCTGGAGAAGCAACAGGACGCCCAAGTCTCCTTCGCCATAGATGGGTCTGATCCCAACGTAGCCAGGACCGCCTTTGCTGCGGCCCAGACGGTAGCCCAAGCTCAAGCACTGGAGCTGGCGGGAGAGCGCATTGGGCTCAATCTGGAGACCCTTCCGGGCGTGGACGTTCACACGCGCGTCTGGTACAACCCCGAAATGAAGAGCGTGAACTTCATGATTCCGAGCCTCGTCGGTATGATCCTACAGTTCCTGACTACGCTCTTCACCTCCATGGCCATCGTGCGGGAGCGAGAACATGGCACCATCGAGCAGTTGATGGTCACCCCCATTACCCCGCTTGAACTGATCCTGGGCAAGGTTGTGCCTTACATAGCCATCGCCTTCTTCGACCTGGTAGCGATACTGCTCATCGGCGTCTTCTGGTTCGGAGTGCCGATCAGAGGGAGTGTCCCCCTCCTGCTGGCCATCTCCGCCCTGTTCCTGCTCACCACTCTTGGCCTGGGCATCCTCATCTCCACCATAGCCAGGACGCAGCAGGAGGCGATGTATCTGAGCTTCTTCACCTTGCTGCCCTCCATGTTCCTGGCCGGGTTCCTCTTCCCCCTGGAGGCCATGCCCAGAGCGCTGCAGGTGATCAGCTATGTCATACCGCTGCGGTACATGTTGACGGTCACCAGTGGCATCATATTGAAGGGCGTCGGGCTCCGCATCCTGGCAGGAGAGGTGATGACGATCACGGCCTTCGGTGTGGTCATCTTTGGCGTGGCCTCGAGGAGGTTCCGCAAACGTCTGGAGTAGCTACGTGCTGCGACGCAGCGTATGGACTTGCAGCTTGAGAAAACGAGACGCTCCTTGACAGCCCGACGTTATGGCAGTACAATCTGGTTGGACGTCCAACCAAGAAGCACCTGATAGAAAATGACTGCTCGCGCACGTTCGGACGAAAAGGCTCAGGCCATTCTCCACGCCGCCCGCCGCTGTCTCAGCGAGCGGGGCTACGCAGCCGCGACTATCGCCGAGATCGCCGCGGAGGCCGGTGTGAGCCGAGGTCTGCTGCACTACTATTTCAGGAGCAAGGAGGAGTTGCTCGCTCAGGTCGTGCGAGCTGGCACCGATGGCTATGTGGAGCTACTGGAGTCCATGTTCGCTCGAAGCCAGAGCGCCGACGATCTGGCGAGGGAGCTTGTCGTGGTCACCCGAACCATCGTTCAAAGCGACCCCACCTTTGTCAGCCTGAGCATGGAGTGCTGGACCCTGGCACATGAGAGCCCCTTGGTGGCCCACGAAGTGGAGGATCTCTATCGTCAGCTCAGAGACGCGGTTTCCCAAGGGCTGGAAGAAGCTGAGGGCAGAGGTATCATTAGGCCGGCGATTCCTCTAGGCCCTCTTGCAGCCTTGCTGCTGGCCATCACCGACGGACTCGTGATGCAGTTTCTTATTCACCCGGAGTTGGCAGCCGACGAAAGGATGTGGGAAGCACTGGAACTGGGGGCACGAAGCCTCCTGGGGACTGGCGAGTGAATCGCTCAGGTGGCCGACTGGCCCGTGGTTCAGCTCGGCAAGGACCTCATGGCGGTGTGAAGAACACGTAAACGGCGATAGGAGGAAGGCAACATGCTTGGTAACCTGTTCATAGCCGTCGTCTTGCTTGTCATAGGAGTCTTGAGTGGTTGGGGGATACCTTTGGCGGTCAAGAGCTCACGGCCCTATGGCCTGCTGGGCGACATCCTGGTCAGTACATTGACCCTGTTGGTCCTCGGTCTGGTGGAGTGGATACTCATTCTGCCAGCACTTGGTATCACGGGCTGGCTGGCGATAGTTGCGGCCATTGGTGACCCCTGGGCTTTAGCTTTGATTCTCCTGTGGCTCATGCGCAAAGTCAGGAGCTAGTCCCCCAACGACCACCCGCAGAGCGAGCGGAACATGGACCTGAAAAGAACTACCTCCATCATGCGCAAGGAGATGCGGCACATCCTCCGCGACCGGAGAACATTCGTGCTCGTGACCGTGTCGCCCGTCTTCCTGCTCCTGGTCTTCGCCTACTCCATGTCGGTGGAGATCAAGAACGTGGCCATCGCCGTCCTCGACTACGACCAGAGTACATTGTCGCGCCAATACCGAGACGGGCTGGCGAGCACCGGCGACATCGTGATTGGCTACTGGCCTCGCGACTACGCCGAAATGCAGAGCCGGCTGGAGCGCCGTCAGGCCAAGGCAGCGGTGGTCATTCCCGCTGGGTTCGAGGAAGACCTTCTGGCCGGGCGTGAAACGAGCCTGCAGATCATCGTTGACGGCACAGACCCCAACACTGCAAACCACACCATCACGCACATCAGTGGGTACACCCAGGGAGTAGCGCTGGACATATTGAGCGAACTCCTGGAGCGCGAGGGTATCGACGCAGGTCAGCTATCCCCCATCCAACTGCGTCTGCGCACCTGGTACAATCCGACGCTGAAGCCGATCATCGGCTGGGTGCCGGGTCTCATCGCCATCGTCCTGGGCATGCCGGCCGTGGCCGCCACCCTAGCCTTGACGGCAGAGAAGGAAAAGGGGACTCTGGAGGCGTTGATTACTACCCCCGTGCGCCGCTCGGAACTCCTCATCGGCAAGCTCATCCCCTACGTTTTCAGCGGGCTGTTCAGCGCCATTCTCTGCGCTCTGGTGGGTGTCTACTGGCTCGGCACTCCCTTCCGTGGCAGTCCGCTCTTGTACGTCCTGCTCTCCGCCGATTTCTTTTTGGCGGCGCTCAGTATCTCCCTGGTCATCTCCGTCTTCGTGCCTAGCCAGCAGGCGGCCATGGCCTGCGCCATGCTGATCTTTCTCTTTCCGGGCTTCTTCATGTCCGGGCTTTTCTATCCCATCGCCAGCATGCCCGCAGAGATGAAGATGGAAGCCTACATGATGCCCACCACCCACTACCTCGCCATCACCCGAGGCTTGTTCCTCAAGGGGTTGGGTTTGGCCTCTCTGTGGCCCTTCGCGGCCGCGCTGCTCGCCATGGGCATCGGAGTGACCGGCGTGTCCATCGTGACCTTCAAGAAGAGACTGGGGTAGGCGACATGCTGAACCGCATCCGGCACGTAGTGACCAAGGAACTGATTCATCTCCGCCGTGACATTCTCCTGGTTTCCTTCCTGGTCCTGGGCCCCGTCTCGGAGCTGCTGTTCGTCGCTTGGGCCACATCGTCGCCCATCGAGCACCTGCCCACTGCCATCGTGGATAGAGACCGCACCGAGATCAGCCGGGGGTTGGTCCTTGCCCTGGAGAACTCGGAAACCTTCGACGCCAACTACTACCCGGATAATGACGACGAACTAGCCAGACTGCTCGACGCTGGCTCGGTTACGGCGGGCGTGGTCATTCCCCCTGGCTTCGGCGAGGGCCTGTCGTCCCCGGGTTCCGCCACAACCCAAGTCCAGGTCATCTTGGACGGTTCCGACCCGTCTGCGGCCCGGGCCGCAGAGATGAGCGCCCGCGGGGTGATAGATAGCTATGCGTACCAGATGCTTACCCAGAGCTGGGGACACCTGGCAGGAAGGCTTGGTGAGGTCATCAAGAGCGATGTCCGGGTGTGGTTCAACGAGGAATTGTCAGAAGCCAACTACACCGTGCCCTCGGAGATGGGCTTCATGCTAGAGATGGTGGCTCTGATGATCGCCGCCATCAGCATTGCCCGAGAGCGCGAACTGGGCACTTTCGAGCAACTGATGGTCACACCCATTCGTAGCTGGGAGTTGATCGTGGGCAAGGCCATCCCCGCAGTGGTCATCTCCTACTTCGACTTCTTGATCATGCTGGGCATCACCGTCTTCGTCTTCGGCGTGCCCATGAAGGGCTCGCTACCCCTCCTGTTGGTGCTCGCCTTGTTCTATATCTTCGTCGAGCTGGGCTGGGGCTTGCTCATCTCCGGATTCTCTCGCACACAGTTGCAGGCGCTGCTCCTGGTGATGATCATCGCCATGGTGGGCATGGTCTTCTCCGGATACGCCTTCCCTGTGGACACCATGCCGCCGCTGATGCAGACGGTGGCCAATCTGGTGCCCATCAAACACTGGCTTCTGGTCATGCGTGACATCATGCTCAAGGGCGCCGGGATCGACATGTTCTGGAAAGAACTGGTGGCCCTGGCCGTCCTGGGAATCATCATCAATTCCGTCACCCTGACCGTTCTACGCAGGCAACTGGACTAGCACCTTAACATAGAACATGAGATACGGTTCGAGGGTCGGTAAGAGGGCAAACCTGCGTCGGTGGGAGACGCCGAAGGGTGGTCGGCTACACCGCACCACATCCATCGCGGCCAAGGAACTGCGGCACGTCGTGCGGGACGGCAGGACCTTGTTCATGGTCTTCATCTCCCCTGCCTTCACCCTGATCATGCTGTCGTATCTCTTCACCTGGGACGTGCAGCACTTCAACCTCGGCGTGCTCGATCGAGACAAGTCCTCACTGTCGCGGCAGTACATCGCTGCCCTCACCGAAGACGGAACCGTCAGATTGTGCGAGGACATCGCCGACGACGAGACAGCGGACCAGCTTCTGCTCAGCGATCGCGTTCAGGGTGTGCTGGTGATTTCCCCCGGGCTGATGGACCAGGTCAATCGAGGCGAGAGCGGCGCGATCCAGTTGATCCTGGATGGAACCGCTCCGGGCTCCGCCTCCCAGATGCTGGCCGAGGTCCAGGGTCGCACGGAGCAGTTTGCGGCCACGCTGTCTGCCCCCCCAGAGGATACCCAGGCGACGGTGTCGCCCATAGAGATCCGGACTCGTGTGCGATACAACGCGAACCTCACAGCGCTGCACAGCATGGTGCCCGGCCTCATAGCGGTGGTGATGTGTATGCCGGCTTTTTCCATCGCCACGGCTCTGACCCGCGAGAAGGAGCTCGGTACCCTGGAGGGACTGTACGCCACCCCGGTGGGTGGGGCGGAGCTACTGCTGGGCAAGCTGGTCCTCTACCTGTCGTGCGGCCTGGTCAGCGTTCTTCCGGTCGTGGTGGTGGCGACGGTGTGGTTTGGAGTGCCCTTCCGGGGCAGCCTGGTACTCTTTATCGTGCTCACGGCCGATTTCCTCTTAGGAGTGTTGTGCCTAAGTCTGTTGCTGGCCAGTTTCCTGTCCACCCAGCAGGCAGCCACGGTCGTGCTGTTCCTGGTGCTCTTCATCCCGTCCATGTTCTTGTCCGGTTTGATAGATCCGGTGGACAGGACATCCTTGACCGCCCAAGTCCAGGCCAACTTCCTGCCCACCACCCATTACGTCACGATCTCTCGAGCTATCTTTCTCAAGGGCGTGGGCCTGACCGCGCTGTGGCCCTCGGCGCTGAGCCTGGCCGCCATGGGCATACTCTACCTTGGGCTGACCATCAAGCTGTTCAAGAAGAGGTTGGGATAGAAAGCATGTGGCGGCGCATCGCCAATGTGATTGTGAAGGACTTCCAGCAGTTTCTGAGGGACAAGGTGCTGCTCGTCTTCGTCGTGGTGGGTCCCACGGCGCAACTCTTGATGATGGGTCAAGCCACAGCATCGGAGACCCAGCACCTGGCGACAGCTATCGTGGACCAGGATCGCACGAGCGATAGCAGGGCACTGATCGTTGCCCTGGACAACCTGGAGACGCTGGACGTCACACACTACCTGGACAGCGCGGAGCAGATCGACAACCTCCTGGATAGAGGCGAGGTGAGCGTCGCCGTGGTCATTCCGTCGGGTTTCGCAGCAACTCTGGCTTCGCCACCGGACAGAGCTACTGTCCAAGTACTGGTGGACGGATCCAGTCTCCTCGCCGGCTACGCGGCCCTCGGCGCTGCGCAAGGAGCCATCGCCAGCGTGGGTGGTGAGGTGACGTTAGAACGCACACAACCGGCCATAATGAGTAGCCCAGCAGCGCGACCGTTGGAGCTTCTGCCCACGGCGCGTTTCAACCCGGAACTGAGTCATTCCTACTATCTCTTGCCTTCGCAGTTGAGCCTCATCGTCCTCATCGTCACCTTGTTGGTCTCGTCGGTGGGGATCGTGAGGGAACGAGAGACCGGCACTCTGGAACAACTGATGGTAACGCCGCTGAGGAGAATCGAGCTCATCGTGGCCAAGGCGACCCTGCCCACACTCGTGGCCCTCGTCGACTTTCTGGCCATGCTGGCCATCACTGTCTGGGCCTTCGGCCTCCCCATCAGGGGATCGCTGGCTCTGCTTCTGTTTGTGACTCTGGTGTTCATCGTGGCTCAACAAACCTGGGGACTGGTCATCTCTGCCGTGTCGGCAACACAACAACAAGCGGTCATGCTGATCTTCATGATGGGTATTCTGAGCGTGGCCTTCTCGGGCTACCTGGTAGCGGTGGAGAACATGCCGGTGGTCATGCAGTGGGCGTCCGCCTTTTTTCCCATCCGCTACTACCTGAGCATGCTCCGCGCCATCATGCTCAAGGGGGCCTCCTTTGTCCATATCCGAACCCAACTATCAGCCCTTGTCCTCCTGGGCGCCGCCAGCATGGTAGTGAGCGTCCGGAACTTCCAGAAGCGATTGGACTGATGTACGGCATAGAACTGAGGTTTACGTGATGTCCAACGAAAACGACTTGGCGATAGAGACGCACAGCCTGACTCGCCGATTCAAGAAGGTGGTGGCTGTGGACAGTCTAGACCTCGCTATCAGGCGCGGCGAGATCTTCGGCCTCGTGGGGCCTGACGGTGCTGGCAAGACGACCACCATCCGCCTGCTGTGCGCCATCATGAGTCCCAGCGATGGTTCCGCCACGGTGGCGGGCTTTGACGTCGTGAAAGACGCGGAGGAGATCAAGAAGCGTATCGGCTACATGGCCCAGCGTTTCAACCTGTATGGGGATCTATCGGTCATGGAGAACCTCAACTTCTTCGCCGACATCTTCGCCGTGGGCGGTGAAGTGCGGCGGGACAGAATCGCGCAATTGCTGGCCTTCGCCCGCCTCACCGAGTTCAAAGACCGGCGGGCCGCACAGCTCTCAGGCGGGATGCAGAAGAAGCTGGCGCTGGCTTGCACCCTTATTCACGAGCCGGAGATCCTATTCCTGGACGAGCCTACCACCGGTGTGGATCCCGTTTCGCGCCGCGAGTTCTGGGACATCCTCTCCGACCTGCACCTGCGTGGAGTCACCCTTTTCATCAGCACACCCTACATGGACGAGGCCGAACGGTGTTCCCGAGTGGGGTTGATGTTCGAGGGAGACATGATCGTCTGCGACACGCCGGAACAGGTGAAGGACCTCATATCAGGAGAACTGATCGAACTGCGACCCGACGACCTGAGGCGTGCGCGGGACATGGTGGCAGACCTGGATGGCGTTCTGGAGATACAGACCTACGGGGACCTGCTCCACGTTTTCGTGGATAGTGCGGAGAGACGTATGTCGACCCTGGAGGACCAGCTTGAGAGCGAAGGAATCGGCGTATCAGGGCTGCGGCAAACGAGACCTCGGATGGAAGAGGCTTTCATCTCCCTCATTCGCAAGAGGATAGCAGAGGGACGAACGAACAACCCTGTGTCTTCGGAAAGTAACTAGGCGGGGGGAGTGTCAGATCCCCTGGCGGAGACCGGTCCGAAGACGAAGGAGCTAGCGGTATGGAGAACGAGTACTCTGTTGTAGCCGAGGAGCTGACCAAGGAGTTCGGCGACTTCACAGCGGTGGACCACATCAGCTTCCGTATCACGACCGGAGAGATCTTCGGCTTCCTGGGTCCCAACGGATCCGGCAAGACTACGACCATTCGGATGCTGTTGGGACTACTGCGCCCCACCAAGGGCAGCGCCACCGTGCTGGGCTACGACATAGAGAGGGATCCTGAGCAGATCCGCAAGAGAATAGGCTACATGTCGCAACAGTTCAGTCTCTACAACGACCTGACGGTATCCGAGAATCTGAACTTCTACGGCGGGGTCTATGGTGTAACGGGCAAGCGGCTTCGCGACCGCAAGGACTACATCCTGGAGATGGCCAATCTCAAGGGCAGAGAGCGCGAGATGACCAAGAACCTCTCCGGGGGCTGGAAGCAGAGGCTGGCCCTGGGCACGGCCATCATCCACGAACCAGACATGCTGTTCCTCGACGAGCCCACGGCCGGAGTAGATCCCATCTCCCGTCGCGCCTTCTGGGACCTGCTCTACGAACTATCGGATCAGGGGACCACCATCTTCGTCACCACCCACTACATGGACGAGGCAGAGCACTGCCAGAGCCTGGCCTTCATCCACCTGGGCCGGATCGTGGCCCGGGGAACGCCTCAAGAGATCAAGGAGACGATCATGAAAGGACAGGTCATGGAGATAGACTGCGCAAACCCAGATCTGGCGTTGAGCACGCTGCGAGACTCCTCTCTCTTCGATGAGGTGGCCCTCTATGGTGCTCTCATCCACGTCGTGGGAGCAGACCTGGAAGCGCACAGGTCCACGATAGAGCATCTGCTACGAGACAAGAGAGTGGAGATCAGGGGCATGGACATTATTGCACCCTCCCTGGAGGACGTCTTCATCTCGAGCATCAAGGAAGAGGACCGGAGAGTGGGCAGGGAGAACGCGGAGTAGTGCACCCATGGAGTCACAACGGCTAGAGGAGAAAAGGCAATGAGAAAGAGAAACTTGACTTTCCTGGTAGTGGCGCTGGTGCTCGTGGGCGCTGCCGCCGGGTTGTGGTACTTGAGCTCCCGGCCCGGCGTCTGGGATCAGCTACTGGCCGATCTCGGGCTGCAAACCGAAGCCGGGGCCGCTGGGGTCCTCGCGGCTTCCGGGATCATCGAAGCAGAGGAAGTATCGGTGACCACGGAGCTCGGGGGCCGAGTGGCCGAGGTACTGGCTGACGAAGGTGACCTGGTCGAGGAAGGCGCTGCACTCATCCGCCTGGACGATGCTCTTCTCCAGGCCCAGATGGCTCAGGCCGAGGCAGCGCTCGAGGGAGCGCGGGCGATCCTCGCTCAGGTGGAGGCCGGCGCGTCAGAGGGCGACATCGACCAGGCGGAGGCACTCATGCGTCAGGCGGAAGTGGCCCGAGATGGGGCGCTTCAGGCCCTCGATGATGCAAAGACCGCTCGCGCTGAGCCCCAGCAATTGGAGGCGCAGATAGACGCTGCCAGAACCCAGTTGGCCATCGCCGAGCTCAACGTGGAGCAAGCTATCGCCAGTACGCGTGCCACGGACATTCAAACGGCCTACTTCGAACGCACCTACGCGCAGTTGGTGGAAGGCTTCGACGTAGAGATACCCGTACCCGGCCTTCCCGTAGTCCTCAAGAGGCACTTCAACGTGGGTGAGGCAGTCTTGAGCGAGTTCCGTAGACAGGGCAATCTATCGAACCAAGAGGCCTGGATGGCCTGGGAGGGCCTTTTCGCGGCCGAGGCGGCCCGCGAGGGCGCCCGCCAGAACCTAAGCAACCTGTTGGAGATGCGTGACAACCCACTGGAAGCCAATGCTCTGGTCAGCGCCGCTGAGGCCCAGTACCTGGTCGCCGAGGCCAACGTGGAAGTAGCCCAGGCACAGCTCGAAGCCCTTCGTACGGGAGCCACGGGACAGGAGGTAGGCGTTGCCCAGTCGTTGGTGAAGCAGGCTGAGGCGGCACTGGTTACCCTACAGGTACAGCTCGAGAAGATGACACTCCAGGCACCCAGGACCGGCGTCGTGCTAGAGCGTATGGTCAGCGCAGGAGAGATCGCCCCGCCAAACTTCTCCCTGCTCACCCTGGCCGACCTCGACCAAGTGACCCTTACAGTGTACGTCCCTGAAAACGAGATAGGACTGGTAAAAGTGGGTCAGCAGGTGAGGGTCACGGTGGATTCCTATCCTGAGAGAACCTTCGACGGAGAGGTCGTGCACATCGCGTCGAGCGCGGAGTTCACTCCCAAGAATGTGCAAACGAAAGAGGAACGTGTCAGCACCGTCTTCGCTGTGAAGATAGAGATACCGAACCTAGATCACGCACTGAAGCCCGGCATGCCCGCCGATGCCGAGATCCTGGTAGAGGGATAAGGGGAGGCCAACCAATGAGATTCACGGAGAGAACAAGAACCGTTGCTCTCTTGCTGGTAGTCGCATCGCTCCTGGTCACATTGGCGTCCGGCTGCCAGGGCACTGAAGCAGCCGGGGCCATAGAAGCGTCTGGAACCATCGAGGCCGAGGAAGTGGTGATCGCCTCGGAGTTCGGAGGCCGCATTGAGGACGTATTGGCCGACGAAGGCGACGAGGTAGAGAAGGGTCAGCTCCTGGTACTCCTGGATTCCGCCCTCCTCGAGGCTCAGATTGGTGAGGCCGAGTCCGCTGTCGGCGCAGCGCAGGCCAACCTCGATCTTGTGGAGGCCGGGGCACGACCTGGGGAGATACAGACGGCGGAAGCTCTTCTGGAACAAGCTATGGCAGCCAGGGACGGAGCAGAGCTGGCTTGGCGAGATGCTGTGGCCCTCCGGGACAATCCGCAGCAACTGGACGCCCAAATAGACCAAGCCCGCACCCAGGTGGAACTGGCCGAGCGAGGAGTAACTCAGGCTCAGGCACAGCTCCAAACCATGCTCATACAGAGAGATGCCTACGCAGGCGCGGGCGATGACGAGAGCAAGACCAGCTATGCGGCCTTTGACCAGCAGGTGCAAGCGGCAGAGGCAAACGTCGCCGTCGCCGAGGAGCAACTGGCTGGGGCACAGACACAACTGGAGAACCTGCTGGAGATGCGCAGCAACCCCATGACCTTGAACGCGGCGGCAAACGAGGCCAAAGCTCGATACGACGATGCGGTAGCGGCTGTGGAGGTGGCGGAAGCCGGTCTTGACTCGCTACTGGCCAAACCGACGGCCGAGGAAGTCTCCGTGGCCCAGGCCCAGCTCAGTCAGGCCGAGGCCGCGCTGGGCATCCTCCAGGTCCAGCTTGACAAGATGAGCCTGCACTCGCCGCTGAGTGGCCTGGTCAGCAACCGATCGATCCATATCGGCGAGACGGCCTCTGCCGGCGCCACCCTGATGACCATAGCCAACCTTGAAGAGGTCAAGCTAACCGTGTACATCCCTGAGAACCGGTACGGTCGCATCCAGCTCGGTCAGCAGGTCGATGTGGAGGTCGACTCGTTTCCAGGCCAGGTCTACAAGGGGGAAGTGGTGTACATCTCGTCGGAGGCAGAGTTCACGCCACGCAACGTCCAGACCGAAGAAGAGAGGGTTAACACGGTGTTCGCCGTCAAGATCCTCATACCGAACCCAGACCACGATCTCAAGCCCGGGATGCCCGCCGACGCCACGATCGTGGTCGAGTAGTCCGCCTTTCCTTCGCTTGCGGCGAGCACCAGCGAATTGAGCAAGAGATGAGAAAGTCGTCACCATGGCTTGACTCCGGGCTGAGTGTGACATATAGTTGCCCCAGCTACCGCACAATGGAAGGAGGTTCAAGGTGTCAGCGACAAGAGCGGCCAAGATCTTGGTGCTCGCCGTGCTGCTGCTTGTGGCGGGGTTCCTCTTCGGTCGAGCATGCGGGCAAATCAATCAGCAATACGACCTCATTCTTCTCCTCGACATGAGTTTCCTGCCGGTGCTGCTGTTCCTGCTGGGGGCCATGGCGTCGGCTGCCATCGCCGGGGGCCTCACAGCAGCTCTGGTCCGTCCTCTGTGGCTGTGTGCCGTGATCTTTGCCCTATCCTCGTGCGCCGTGTTTTTTGGCTGGGAGGTGAGCCTACCCAGCGCTGCGGCGGCGCTGGTGTATCTACTTGCTTCCCTGGCCTATTGCAGGGGAGTTGCTGCGGCACTGGACGGCCGCTTGAAGTTCTCGGTGGAGCCGATATCGGGAAGTCAGTCCGTGCTGCTTACAGGACTGGCCATTGCCGCCTCTTTGAGTCTGTACTTCGGCTACGCAGCACAGATCGAAGATCACGGTTTCACCTTCCCGCCAGCGCTGAAGGACTCCATGCGGCAGATGGTCATGGCCCCCATGACGTCGCAGATCGCAGCACGCACGGACCTGACCTCCGAGGAGAGGGACGCGCTGCTCGCCCAGATGGTGCAAGGATTCGAGGAGCAGTGGCTGGGGCCTGTCGAGGAGAAGTTGCAGTCCGTTCAGGGGTACGTGCCCTTGATTGCGGCCTTCATGTTGTTCCAGTTCCTGGTGCTTGCAAACACGCTGCTTTCCTGGATCCCAATGGTTTTCTTGGCTGCCATCTTCCCCGTGCTGACCGCTCTCGGCGTGACCAAGAGACTGACGGAGACGAAAGAGGTAGAGCGACTGAGTCTGGGTTAGGGAGGTGCAAGGACGCGGCTTGCACACCTAGATAGCCCACAGAGTCCAGTGACCGATAACTGTCGGTAGCCACCAGTAGTCCACTGACAAGGTGCAAAACGCATGTCCGAACAGGGTGAGGCGAAGCTCGAGAGGGTCCACACCGCCCACGGCCAGCTTCAGGCGCACGTGATCAAGGGCA
>Ga0307437_1000855_pt1 | contig 22032 bp, 19 predicted proteins | sample SalMarWE160390MG_FD_202146 | JGI IMG/M metagenome (GOLD analysis project Ga0307437, IMG submission 202146) | Salt marsh sediment microbial communities from the Plum Island Ecosystem LTER, Massachusetts, United States - WE1603-90 | ecosystem: Environmental > Aquatic > Marine > Intertidal zone >...
TCAATTTCGCTCACCTTCGGTCTGGAATTCCTGAGAAGTTTACTTATAAAATTTATCACTTTTTTGCTAGTAGGTATCGACCTAATTCTATTCTGAAATTTAAGTAATTCTTTTGAATTAGTTACAGCTTTAACTTCCGAAGAAAAACTCATTGGCGGACTCGCAATTATGTCCTTTTCTTCTTCTTCCTTCGGATAACCTATTTTCAAGCATAACATAAAACGATCAAGCTGCGCCTCCGGAAGAGGATAAGTTCCCTCCTGTTCAATAGGGTTCTGAGTAGCTATAACGAAAAAAGGAGATTTAATCGGATAAACCTTTTTTCCGTAAGTAACTCTTTTTTCCTGCATTGCTTCAAGCAATGCTGATTGCGTTCGCGGAGGAGCCCTGTTTATCTCATCTGCCAAGACAAAATTCGCGAATACCGGTCCCTTTACAAAATCAAAAAATCTCCCTCTTTCTTGATGTTCCTGTATAATTTCAGTTCCCGTTATATCGGTTGGCATCAAATCCGGAGTAAATTGTATTCTCGAAAAACTTAAACCAAGAGCACCGGCTAAGGTACTTGCAAGGAGAGTCTTAGCGAGTCCCGGCACACCGACAATCAAGCAGTGTCCTTCTGAAAGAACAGAAATCAGCAATAGTTCTAATATTTCGTCCTGTCCTATTATAGTTTCATGAACTTTATCCTTTATCTTTTTACCAAAAGCATCCATTCAATTTTCCTTTTTAAACGTATTAAGTATTATATTCACTTCTTCTAAGAAAGGCCATTTCTTTTTACCGGGTGCAAATACGTGCCCATCAAGAAAATAGTAAATCCCATCTTTTTGGAAGATATAACTAATGAAAGGTCCCCCCATTGGACCTCCCCTTAATTTGTCATTTTCCCATACTCCCTTAATTTGAATTGCCTTTACATCTTTAAAATTTATGGTATCCAATGAAGTTAATTTAAGAAAACTCGCTTCCCCATCCTCCGAGGTAACAGCAATACTATCAACAATAACTTCATCGCCATTAAAATGTTCTGAAAAAAGACTGTCTCGGAATTTAATTGGATTCTTTATAGACTCTACTCTATACAAAAGAGTAAGCAGCCTATCCGGATTTTTCCTTATATAACTCATAAAACCATCTTCGTCTTTTGCCAATCTGTAACCTAATGGAATCTTAAACGAAGCTCCTAAGAGGGTTTCCATTTTTTTTGTTTCTTTTTCCTGGTATCCCTGCATATAAACTACTTTTGAAAATCTTTCCCTTTCTTCTTCTCTTAAGACCCCATAAATGGTCCCGGCTGAACGATTAAGCAGTTGTTGAGTTTCTTCCGTATTCATACCGGTTACTATTATTGCGGTTTGAAGACGTACCCAGAGATCCTTTTCCAGGAAAAGCTGTGCGCCTTTTTCAAGTTCTTCTTTTGCTTTTTCTCCCAATAAATTGTTGATATAGCTTTCTTCAAAATTGCCAATAATAACCACATTTCTCCAGAGCTTATAACGATTAATTTCGGATAAACCAACTCTTTTTACATTAAAAACGTTTTCTTCCGTTGGATAATACTCAACCTTCTCTAATACATTAATAAAAGAATCTACTTGAAATTCAGCAGGAGCAATAAGAATTACCTCGTCTCTGCCACCTATCGAATGAGGTAGAGAAACTCGTTTACAGCCATTAATTTCAAGAACCAGGAATAAGAGAATCAAGCAATATTTTAGCTTTCTTATCATAAGGATTTACCTCCAACCACCTTTTTAATAGATAAATAGACATTGCAGTATCTTTTTTGTAATCATAGTTGTACATAAAAACGCTACTGAAAATCCGGGGGTCAGTTACTAATTCTGCTGTCAGAATGTCTTTCTTGTTTTTCTCTCCAATCTCCGCATATAAATCCAACAATCCTATATAAGCATTTATATTTTTTCCGTCCTCTGAAGAACCCAGAATCTTCTTGAATTCACTTTCTACTTTCTGTACGAGTATTTGTTTTTCTTCTTCCGGAATATCTTTATTAAACACCAGTTTATCCAGAAATAACTGTCCTTTGAAAAACTGAAATTCAGACAAAAATCTATCTTCAGGGATTTCATTAATAAGAGCTATAAAACTATCTGGTTCCCCTAAAACAATATAAATTATTCTTAATTCATTAAATATGGGTATTAACAAAGAATAATCCTCAGAAACACTTATAGATTTTTTAAACAATACAGCGGCATTCTCTAGTTTTTCTTTCTTTTCTTCATTTAAATCTATCTTAAACTTCTCTAGATTTACAGGTTTTTTAGAAGATATTGCTTCCCCCATTAGTTTCAAACCAAACTGATAGAAGGTAAGAACATAATTACGTACTATTCTCTCGGCTGCTGGACCTTTATATACATTGGGATTGCTTACCGAATTGAACTTTAATTTATTTTCGAACAAATCTAAGAAACGAGAAACATCCATCATATTTTTACCTTTTTTTCCTACCAATCTATATGCAAGGCCTTCCAATAATAAATGATCCTCTAACCAGTTTTTATTTCCCGGAGACACAGTACTGGAAAAATAGATGTTCACAGAAGGATTAAAATCATCTTTTATATATTTCCGAACAAAAGAATCCGATATCATGATAAGGTCGTTGTACGTCGGCTTTATACCCTGAGAGCAAAGAATAATAAGGCGGGTAGCTATTTCCTTACGCATTATGACTTTTCCATCATTGGTTTTCAAATAAGGCAAATTATCTATAATCCAATCCTCAAATTCCTGTTCTATGCCTTTACTCCTTTTATCTCTCAAATATACACTCTCAAAATATGTTCCTCTAAAAGGTGTATCAAAATCCATTGGTATACCTGATTTTTTCATCTGTTTTATATACCATTCCGTATTCATGAGAGCGAAACACGCAACTCTAACACCCTTCTTTTTCACAGCATCAAATTTCCTGAAAGATTTAACCTCCTGAAGAAACCAAAGAGGAAAAGTGTCATTGTCTCCATTAGTAAAAAACACAGAATTTTCACCAGCGCTAGAAAGAAGGTTATGCGCGTAATTATGCGCAATCCAGTTTTCTCTTCTGTTTGCGTGACTTTTTATATTCGAAATCAAAGGAACAAACCCCATAATAAAACTAAAACCAAGTACACAATACGCGGGAATAATTTTATTTTTCTTTAACTGTTCATAAATCCAGTATAATGCAAGAGCCACATAAAACATAAAAAAGAAAAAACCGGCAGTCCAGAAATAATCTCTTTCTCTCGGTTCTCTTGGTTGGTGCGCCGGATTGGGATCCGATGGCGAAAATTCGTGATTCAAATAAACCACCAATCCTATGGTCAAAAGTATATAAGCTATGAAAAACAAGTAAAAAGATTTTCTGTCTTTCTTAAAATGCACAAACATGCCCCAAAATCCAATTAAAACATATGCATATGTTCCGAATATTGATATATAACGGATTAACGTACTTGTAGCCTCTCTCGGATATGGGAAAAATTGCCATGAGAAATACTTAAAGAACACTTTAAGTTGTTCAATAAACGCAGGTATTAGACTTAAATTGGTTTTCCAGGAAGTGTGCCTGGGGTATAAATCCATTTCGCCATATTGTTTTCTTGATATTACGTCCCATAATTTTATCCATGTCGTAGGATCCGACTCGTTTATACCCGGATTTGCCTGCGCTCTTATTATTAAATATAAATAGGTAGAGACACCTATTACAACAAGTATTAGTGCAACCGCTATAAGTTTAGGATTCTTAAATACTTTCCAGTCTACTAAAAGTATAAACACCAACGCTCCGGGCAATAAGAGTAACGGCAGGAGATGAATACCCACAGATAAAGCTAATAAGTAAACTAAGAGAAGAAGCAAATTATTATTTCCTACCTTACCTCTATTGTCATCCCAGTGAAGGACTAACCATATGATCATCGTAAGTATCAAAAGTGAAGTAGCATATACCTCAGCCTCTACAGAGCTATCCCAGACACTGAAGCAGAAGCCGGCACCAATAGATGAAAAAATAGCAATAAGATGATTGCCAAGAGAAAATTTATCCGCTTTATTTTCCTTGAATCTACTTAATACTTTAAGAATTATCAGGAATAGAAAACCCCCTGCTAAAGCGCCTGAAAGAATCGAGAGAAAGTTTATTCTCTTCGCGACCTCCCCCCAAGGAAGAAGAATATCGAAAACTCTTCCGATCAAAACGTAAAAAGGCGTTCCAGGAGGATGAGCAACTCCTAAAATGTGAGAACAGGCTATAAACTCGCCGCAATCCCAGAGTGAAACAGTGGGGGCAATTGTGTAGAGATATACTGAAAATAAAACCACAAATACAGAAAAAAACCCTATTACTTCCTTTCGGATGATCTTCTTAACAAACAAACTAAATACCTCCCTTTCCGTTAAAATCAATTATTTCTGCAACATATCCTGAATAGTTGATTTAAGTTCTTTAACATCTAAATCACCGTAGTAGTCTCCACCTACTGCTATAGATATTGAACCTGTTTCTTCCGATACCGCAAGACATATTGCATCTGTTTCTTCAGTAAGACCAATCGCTGCCCTGTGTCTCGTTCCCAGTGTAGGACTAAGATCCGGATGATCCGTCAAAGGTAATATGCTTTTCGCAGCGACAATACGATCTTCCTGTATTATAACCGCTCCATCATGAAGAGGTGAATATATTGAAAATATCGAAACTAAAAGATCCGATGAAACTACGGCTTCCATTTTAATTCCCGTTCTGATATAATAATCAAGAGGAACTTTCCTTTCTATAGCAATTAAAGCACCTATTCTTTTATCAGATAGTTGAATAATAGCTTTACTAACTTCTTCAGAAACAATCTCAATAGCCTCCTGAATAAAATATCCGAATTTGCTTGATTTCCCAAGGTTAATAAGTGCTCTTCTTATCTCGGGCTGGAAAATTATAATAAATACAATTATCCAGAGATCCCTGAGCCCGTGCATAATTATCTTCATTGTCGGAAGATTTAGTACATTACTTAAAACAACCAGACTTAAAATTAGTAAAAGCCCTGTAAGCATAGGTATTGATCTCGTACTGGCAAAAAATCTTATCACCATGAAAACTAGAGCTGCAACAATAATAATATCAACCGCATCTAACCAGGAAAAATCAATCATTTTCTTTCTCCAATCGCAGAAATAACCGAAAGAGCATTCCTGGTTTGTCTCACATCATGTACTCTAAAAATAGAAACACCTTTTAAATAAGAATAAACTGCAGTAGCTATAGAAGCATCTAGCCTGTTTTTAACATCGGTACCGGTTATTCTGCCAATAAATGATTTTCTCGATGTTCCTATAAGAATAGGAAACCCATATGAAGTAAATTCCTCTAATTTCGACAAAATCGTTAAGTTGTCTTCCTGTCTTTTTCCAAATCCAATTCCCGGATCCAATATAATTTTGTCTTCACTAATACCGTGCGACAGACAAAAATCTACTCGTTCTTCAAAAAACTCTCCAATTTCCTTTAGAACATCATCATAATAAGGCTCTTGCTGCATTGTCTCAGGCAATCCTTTCATATGCATAAGAACTACTCTGGCGTTATAATCACGTATAACATCTATCATTTCCTTATCCATTCTTAGCGCAGATATATCGTTAACAATTGTGGCTCCTTTAGATAATGCGACTTCAGCCACTTTAGATTTATAAGTATCTATTGAAATCGCTATAGAAGTCTTTTTAAATAACGGAAAAACCCTTTCTAATCTATTTAACTCTTCCTGAACGTCCAATCGGGCAGAACCAGGTCTTGAAGACTCAGCACCAACATCTATAATATCGGCTCTTTCTTTCTCTATTTCTCCAAATCGCACTCGAGCTTCTTGCTCGTTAAAATAATCTCCGCCATCAGAAAAGGAATCCGGAGTAACATTAAGAACACCCATAACTGAAAAAACTGGCAGAGAGTCTTCATTTTTCAATATCTGAAGAATTCTATTCGCCACTTCCGGCAATCCAAAAGGTTGTTTCATTAACTCTTCAGAAATCAACTTGAGCTCCCGGATTGTTCCGGGAAGAAGCACTTTAGACTTTTCAATATCACCTGCAACGACATCTCGATGAACAACTGCATCGCTGCCACGCGAAATTGCGACCTGTTTTATTATATTGGCTGCAGGAGATGAAACCTCTTCTATTTCTAATACCCGAAAAAGAGCCTTTTCAGCCATAATTTCCTTAACATCATTATAAACGCCTACAGTTTCAACAGCTGCCTGTGCATCATTTAAACTTCTAATCGACTTCTTTTTAACTTTCATATCCAATAAGATTCAAGGCCTCAAGACGGGTTGTTTCCTTTTTAAAAGCGCCTCTTATAGCAGAAGTCACAGTTTTCTGACCAATCTTTTTCAATCCCTGAATTTCCAGACAAAGCTGCCTTGCTTCGATAATTACAAGTGTGCCCATCGGTCTCAAAACACTCATTATAGAATCAGCGATTTCCGAGGTCATTCTTTCCTGTAACTGAAGACGCTCTGAATAAATTTGAACTATTTCCACTAAATTCGAATAACCGGTTATTTTATCATCTTTAGGTATATAAGCAATGTGAACTTTACCAAAAAAAGGCAAAAGATGATGCTCGCAAAAGGAATAAAAAGATATGTCTTTTAGTATTATAATTTCGTCATAATGCGGTGTACCGTAAACTCTTATTGCCTTTTCCGGGTTTTTATTTATACCTTTAAATAATTCAGAGTACATCTTAGCCACTCTCTCGGGTGTGCGCTTTAAACCCTCTCTATCCGGATCTTCTCCAATAGCTTTAATTATTTCTCTTATTGCCTTTTCTATTCTTTTTTGATCCATAAATAATTTCTTTTACTTCTTCTCCTGTAAGAACTTCTCTTTCAAGAAGAGTGTTTGCAATTTTATCTAATTTAGTTTTATTCTTCTTAATTATATCCCTTGCCGTATTATGAGCATTCTCCACGAATTGTTTAATTTCAAGATCCACTTGACGGGCAGTTTCCTCAGAATATTCCCTTTCTTTAGCAAGACGCTTACCTAAAAAAATACCGTCGGTGTCCCTTTCAAGAGTAACAGAACCAACACTATCACTCATACCCCATTCACATACCATCTTTCTTGCAATTTCAGTTGCGTTTTGAAGATCATTACCGGCACCGGTTGTTACTGTCTTAAACTTTAACTCTTCTGCCGCTCTTCCACCTAGTAAAACGGTCAATCTGGCTTCAAGATATTTCCTAGAATAGGTTCTTTTATCATCAAGAGGCATTTGCTGCGTGAGTCCAAGCGAAGCGCCCCGGGGAATTATGGTTACTTTATGAATAGGGTCACTTTTCTCGGTAAAAAGCGAAACAAGAGTATGTCCTGCTTCATGATAAGCGATAAGTCTCTTTTCTTCATCAGAGAGTATCATCGATTTCCTTTCTCTTCCCATTAAAATTTTATCTTTCGCCTCATCGAAATCTTCGCCATCTACTTTACTTTTCCCTCTTGAGGCTGCAATTAAAGCTGCCTCATTACATAAATTTTGTATATCAGCTCCGCTAAAACCGGGAGTGGTTTTGGCAAACACGGACAAATCTAACCCGTCGGCCAGGGGTATTTTTTTTGTGTGAACCTTGAGTATCGCCTCTCTACCTTTCATATCCGGCATAGGAACTACCACTCTTCGGTCAAAACGTCCGGGTCTAAGTAACGCAGGGTCAAGTATATCGGGCCTATTAGTTGCGGAAAGGATTATAATGCCCTGATTGGGATCGAAACCATCCATTTCCACAAGTAGAGCATTCAACGTTTGTTCTCGCTCGTCATGTCCCCCACCAATTCCGGCTCCCCTGTAGCGACCTACAGCATCTATCTCATCGATAAAAACTATACAGGGAGTATTTATTTTTGCTTTCCTGAAGAGATCTCTGACCCTTGAAGCCCCAACACCCACAAACATTTCTACAAAATCCGAACCACTTATGGAATAAAAAGGTACTCGCGCTTGACCGGCAACAGCTCTTGCCAGGAGTGTCTTTCCCGTACCTGGTGCACCAACGAGTAAAACGCCTTTCGGAATTTCAGCACCCAATTTCTTGAATTTAGAAGGATTCTTGAGAAATTCAACAATTTCCTGTAATTCCTGCTTGGCTTCATCAACACCGGCTACATTGTCAAATGTAATATCTACAGATGTAAAACGTATTTCCCTTGCTCTGCTTTGCCCAAAACTTAAGGCTTCATTTGCACTCCCGCGAATTCTATTCATTACAAAAAACAATAAAAAAACCATCAATAAAACGGGCAATAAAAACTGCCCTATAATTTTCAATATATCTATTTTGGTTTCGGTTTTTACTTCTATGCCCCTTTCTATTAATTCCTTTGGCAATTCTGCATCTTCAAAAGGAAGACGAGTTTCTATTAACTGTTGTTGTCCCTTTACTTCCGCAGTTATATCCATATTTGAAAAAGTTACCTTACTTATTTTATCCTCTTCAACTAATTGCCAGAATTTAGTAAAACTTACTTCTTCAGGTTTCTCCATCTGAGTGTATTGAATTAAAAAGTACAAAGCTACAAAAGCTGCAGCCCAGATTAAAATAACTCTATAAAATTGATTTCTGCTCTGCTGTTCTTTTTTATCTTTTTTCTCCGGCATTTGCCACCTCATTATATCTAATTTTTAATATTTTTTCTGTTTTTTCTAAAACGGGTGCTCTGTTACTTCTTTTAATTCCTGGAATCAAAATTACACCCTTTTTATCACAAACTATTGGGTAAATATCCCTCAAGACTCTGGGAATCTTATTGTCAATAAATATATCCTTTATTTTCTTGCTGTTTTCTGCCCCAAAGGTAACCAATCTATCACCAAGTTTTTTTCTTCCCACCTTCAAAGGCAATTCAAGACAATCAAGATCGAAAAATTCACAACCTTCTGTCTTTAATTTTACAGGTGGAGAAACCACCTCTGTTTCAATAGTGTAATATCCATAAGGTATTTTACCAGATAGAGGTAATTCTTTTTCTTTTTCCGCTATATTCTTCGCAATAATTACTCTAGAAGGTGTCAACTCTAGGCTCGTGCTTTTCAACTTAACAATGCCTCTTGCCGGTAAGTTCGTCAGATGCGTTCTTTTTAGTTCCAGACCGCTATTAAAAATCGAGAGCATTTTCTTCAGAATCAAAAACTTACAGGCAGAAGGAAGATTTTTAAAATCATCTCTATCAATCTCCGCGTAATTAAAATGACGAGTTATCTTAATAGAATCTATAAAAGTATATAATGCTTTTTCTATATCACTTAAATTATCGATACTCCTGCTTATATTTTCAGTCGAGTTTTCCTGAATCTGTTCCAGTAAAGGAATGACTTTTAATCGGACTTTATTTCTAAGATAATCTTCACTTTTATTAGTAGGATCATTATAAAAAGCTATTTTGTTTTCTTCAAGGTAATCGATTATCTCATTTTTCCTTAAATCCAAGAGCGGACGCAGGATATCTCCATCCAGGTAGCTCATCTGAGAAAGACCAAATCCTGAACCTCTAAGGAGTCTGATAAAAAAATTTTCTATTTTATCATCAAAGTTATGACCCAGTGCTATTAAATCTGCTTTTTCTTTATTTTTTACTCCTTTAAGATAAGAAAGCCTCAATTTTCTGGCACCTTCTTCAATAGAAAAAGAAAACCTATCACAATAGCCTCTGACATCTGCCCCATCGATCACCAACTTAAGCTTTCTCTTTTTTGCTTCTTTTATCACAAAATTCTCCTCTTCTTTAGAATCTTTCCGAAGATTATGGTTGAAATATGCAAGGATGACTTCTATATCACTATAATCATATAGTACTTCAGCAAGTAATGTCGAATCCGGTCCTCCGGAGTATCCTACTATTATCTTATGAACTCCTTTGAGAAGTTCTCTTTCTTTTAACTCCTTTTTTATTCGTTTAATCACTGCTGAATATAACAAGAAATAGCCATTTTTCAAGTCTAATCTTTGAAAAAGAGTATTTTAAGGGAAATTTACCTTAATTTAACCACAGAGGACACAGAGAAAAAAGAACACACAGAGAGCACAGAAAAAAAACAAAACAATATATTTGTGTTGTTTAAAACCCAGCCCACACAACCCAATTTTTTTACATGTAGATAATGTAGAACCTGTAGTTTTTTTGTTTTTAATTCTATATGGACTACATGACCTACATGTGCAATTATTTTATGTTTTTACTGCCTTCAGCCTAAAACCTATTTTTTGTCTCTTGACATCTCAATCTTTTTGTATAACTTTTTGTCCACACTTAGCCGGGGTGGCGGAATTGGTAGACGCGCATGGTTGAGGGCCATGTGGGATAATATCCTGTGGGGGTTCAAATCCCCCCTCCGGCATTAAAAATCTCAATAAAACGGTATCAACAAAGCCTATTTGAAGCCTCTCAAACGCTCATAAAAGCCTTACAAGACGTTTTTTCTCGTTCATTCAATGAGTTCTTCGGATTTGGGATTTTGGGGTTGGGATTTAGTTAAAACAAAAAAAATGGGTTGTGTGGTAGGGCTTTGTGCTCTTTGTGTTCTTTGTGGTTCAAATAGTATTTAGGGAAGGGGGGCTAACTACTAACTTCTCCCTAATCTTCTATTTTATAACAATATTACTTTCGCTGCTTTCCTTTTCTGCAGACAGCAATGCCTCTTCCGCTTTACTTAAGAATTCTTCAAGAACGGGATAACTCTCGGCGATTTCAACTCCACCCTGGCACAACGCAACATTCAAGTTCCCCGCTTCTGTAGAAATAGGAGAATCCGTCACAGACGACCCAAGTCTCTCGGCAATTTTTTGGATTGCTGATTTATCAGCCTCCGGCAGTAAAAGAATAAATTTATCATCATCGAAACGCGCAAAATAATCAAGATCTCTAACTTTTAACTTACAACGGTTCGCCACTTCAACCAATACCTGATTAACAACTTCCTCACCGTGTTCAGCCTTAATTTGGTCAAATTCCTTAATTGTAATCAAAATTACAGATAAAGGTCTTTGAAAACGCCGCGAGCGTATAAACTCACACTCAGCAAGATCAAGGAAATATTCCTTGTTATATAAACCCGTCAATTGGTCAGTAGTTTCCTCTAAACCTGACAGTCTTTTTCTCAATTCTTTCAATTCGTTAATAAGTTGACCTTTTGATTGATCCTTATATCCCATATATGCCTCCTAAATATCTTTAAAATAAATAAAGAAAGATTTTATTTCCGTTTTCTTAATTATAAATTTTTTTCGCAATGAGTCAAGTGTTTAATTTATCTTCTACAAGCTCTTGTATTTATATCCGCTAGACGCAGGGGTTCGGGATACTTACTATTTATTGCAAGATTTAAAATAATGCTCCTGGCATTTTTAAAACCTATTTTATTGCCAGGGGAAAGGAAAATTGGTTTTGTATCATCTTTAGTGCAAACAGCCTCCCCTACTTTTTGATGCTTATAAAAAATATCAGCCCAATTGCCTCTTTTAAGAGATATATCTTTGAATTCTCCGATTAAAAGATTTTTAGCGCAGCCAATAGTCGGAAGGTCGAAAAGAACCCCCACAAAACAGGCAAGACCAGCCTTCTCAGGATGAGCAATACCATGTCCATCTACAATTATACAATCAAAGGGAATAGAAACGGTTGAAATAGCCTCTCCGATAAGTGGCAGTTCTCTTCTGGCAAATTTAGTTGGAATATATTGATAGAAGACTTCTCTTTCGAATGTTATTTCTTCAATAACTTGTCTTTTTTTTACATTAAAAACCACACAGGAAACTTTAGCTTTTTTCCTATAACTTACATCACAACCCACTACATTTTCCGGGAAAAAGTTAGGAATTTCTTTAACAATAACTTGTTTTGATATTGATTTGTATAGCTTTTCAATATCCTTGCTACTAAAAACCATTTCAGAATGTAAATACCACTCGTATTCCAAGAACTTACGTCCCTATTATTTCTTAGGAGTATTAAAGCTAAAGAAAATAATTCGATTTAAGTGGTGCTCGTTTCGACGCGATTCCGTCCTTGATCTTTTGCCAAAAACAAAGCTTCATCTGCTTTTTCAAGCAACGAGGAAATATCAGTCATCCCGGTAGTCTTGTCAGCAATTCCAATACTAACAGTCACAGTAAGGGAACCTTTCTCAGTTGAAACGGGTCTAGAAGCAATAATTTTGCGCAAACGGTTTCCAGCTTTCTTTGCATCTAATTTATTAGTTTCCAAAAGTAAAAGAATAAACTTACCACCCTCGTAACAACCAATATAATCAAGATCTCTAATATTATCCTTACATCTCTTAGAAACTTCAATTAGGATTTGATCGCCGCATTTTTCATTGTAATCTTTATTTATTTTTTTTAGACGGTCGATATCGAGTAAGATTACCGACATAGGACGCTTAAATCGACGAGCGCGCTCAAACTCCCGTTCGGCTAAATTTAAAAAATATATCCATGTATATAACCCTGTAACTTCATCTATAGGATTTTTCAGTTCCTCAACTCTCTCGCGAAGTTCTTCAACTTCTTTTATTAGTTCTTCTTTTGTTTTTTTGCTGTCTTCTTTTTTCTTCATTTATATTATTTTAAGATTTTTTTACTTCCCGTCAAGACCCGAATTAATATAATACGCTCTCCGCTAACCGCCATCTGCTTTCCACTAAACCCAAAATTCCAAATAAGTAAATTACAATTCAACTATTTAACGGTTGGGTGACAAATGAAATGAGAGACTTGTATATTCAGGAATTTTGTTAAATTCTTATTACTATGAATAAATACAAAGCAATAATTTTAAGGAGTATTACAAACAACTTATACTTTAAAAAGGGCTTACAAAGAAAGAAATAAAAAAGAAATTGGATGTCAGTTGGAACTTTGTAATGGCCTGGACCAAATCAGAGAATCAGGATTTCACGAAGGATAGAAGAGGCTGGCAAAAAGGGAAGCCAAGGCAATATACAGAAGCAGATGAGTATAGAGTATTAGAAATACGTGAAGAATTAGAAAGAGATAAGATTTTCTTCACAGGAGCTTCAGCTATTTTACAGGTTTACAAAGAGAAATATCCTGATATTAAATCTCCTTCTTTAAGGTTTATCGGTAGAGTCTTATCTAAACACGGTAAAGCTACTAAACACAGAGGAAGAAATAAAGGTGCGTCCCGTTACCTGCTTTATCCTGAATATACGATAAACAACTTAGGAGAAAGATTATTAGAGATAGACTTTATAGGGAAGAAATTCATAGAGGGAAGAACAGAACCGGTTGATTTTATTGCCTTTTCTTTAAGGAAGCCGGTCTTGAAGCATTTCAGAAGGGTTTCCGGGGATACCGCAGAGAATGTCATAAAGGAAAGCAAGAGGTTTTTCAGAGAGTTTTGTAAACCCGATGTAGTAAAGGTAGATAATGCCTTTGCAATGAGAGGGAGCAGTTCGGGAGAAAGACCTATAAGTAAAGTAATGATGTTCTTCCTACAAAATGAAATCACACCTATATTTACAGCTCCAAGGAAACCCTGGAATCAAGCATCTATTGAAGGTGCCAACAGTGTATTTTCCAGAAAACTCTGGAACAGATTTGAGTTTAGAAATCTTAACGAAATAGATGAGAAGCTTGAACTTTTTAACGAAGCTTACAGGAAATATTGCGAATTTCCGGATCAACCTTTGCAGAATAAAGAGAAGAGTAATTATATTCCTAAAATTTATTATATTAAGAAAGTTTACGATGAAGAAGAATATGAAAAAGGTTATATTGAAGTAGCAAATACAAAAGTTTTTCTTCCTCTTGAATATATAAATCTCTTTGTATTAGCCGAATGGAACTTGAAAGAAGAAAACCTTACCATTAACCTTGAAAGAGAAAAGGAATTATTAACAATTGATAAAATTCCTTTTAAAATTAATCCTGTGTCAAAAGAAAAACTCTCTGATTTTCTGAAGAAATACTAACAAAGTCTAAAAACTACATAGAGATATGTAAATTATATTTTAAATCAAAAGAAAAAGTCTCTCATTTCATTTGGCATATAACCGTTAACAATTAAACCATTTAACTTATCCGTAGAATTCCCCCGGAGTGAAGACAAGATTTCTTCCGCCCGGTATGAACTCCTCACAAGCGGACCCGAAACAACATAATCAAATCCAATATTATATGCCAGGTTCTCTATTTCTTTAAACTCATCCGGATGAACATATCTGTCGACTGGTAAATGTCTCAAAGTCGGTCTAAGATACTGCCCTACAGTCAATATACTACATCCGGCAGATCTTAAATCTTTCAATAATTCTACCACTTCTTCTTTTTTCTCACCCAATCCAACCATAAACCCGCTTTTTACATAAAGAGGAGGACTCATATCAGAAGCTTCTCTTAAAATCCCAAGCGATATATCGTAATTAGCTTCGGGTCGAACCCTGGAATAAAGCCTTCGTACGGTTTCAACATTATGATTGAGAACATCGACATCCGAGTAAATAACTGTTTTTAAAGAGCTTACATCTCCCTTAAAATCAGGAATCAAGACCTCTACGGTTGTAGACGAATTCACTTTTTTTATCTCTCTAATCGTACCAGCAAAAAATGCGGCTCCTCCGTCATCAAGATCATCACGGCTCGGAGAAGTTAAAACGGCATGTTTTAACTTCATTTCTTTTATCTGCCTGGCAATCCTACCTGGCTCAGATTCATCAAGAGTTTCTGGAATTCCTTTAGCCATAGAACAAAAACCACAGTTTCTTGTACAAACATTACCCATTATAAGAAAAGTGGCTGTTCCTTTTGAAAAACATTCACCTATATTAGGGCATTTTGCTTCTTCGCAAACTGTGTGTAGATTTTTTGATTTAAAAAGATATTTTAAATTTTTAGCTTGATTTTTTCGTGAAAGTTTATTCTTTATCCAATCCGGAAATTCACTTGTTCCCACTAATCGATAATCTCGTTATTTTCATTAACTTTAATTATTTTCGGTGTAAAATTTCTATTATCAATATACACAAAAGACATTATTATAAGCCTATCCCCCACATCGGCAAGATTAGCCGCAGCACCATTTACACAAATTTCCCCATCTTTTCCATAAATAACATAAGTTTCAAAACGGTTACCGTTTTCAACATCACTAACGAGAACTTTTTCATTAGGAGAAATATCAGCTTTTCGGGCAAGCTTCTCATCAATGGTTATAGAACCATCATACTCTACATTTGCTTCTGTCACTTTAGCCATATGTATTTTAGACTTAAGAACTTCAAACAACATTAAAATCTCCTTTACTTCTTATTATAAGTTTATATTAATTGTATCCTCCCTTTTGTCAATGCTATTGTAAAAAAAGCATATAGAATTTATGGGTGTACTCTGTGGCTCTTTGTAATAAGATTTTTTCGTGTGTTTATATTTAAAAAACAAATTTAATGGGGTGGTGAGGTTTAGCGTTTTTTGTGTGTTTCGTGGTTAAAATAAATTAGCTTTTTTTTCTTAGTGCCTTAGTGTCCTTGTGGCTATACTTCTTTATAAAAGAGGTTGACAATACCCCTTAGCCTTGTTATTATATGAAAAATATGGGCGATTAGCTCAGGGGTTAGAGCGTTTGCGTGACATGCAAAAGGTCAGTGGTTCGATTCCACTATCGCCCAGTATTAGAGAAAAAGATTAAGTTTTTATATATATAATATAGATGTATGAAAATAAAGATAAAGCTTTATATAGATAAAGAGATTTCTACATTAGAGGTAGAAAAAGGCATAGCTCTAAAACAAATATTAAAAGATAGAAATCCTTCTATTTTTAATAAGTTTGCGGGAGCAGTGAAAGATGGAAATTTTATAGACTTTCATACTCCAATAAATGAAAGCGGTGAATTCCAATTAATTTCCTATAACGACAAAATGTCATATTCTGCTTACTGGCATACAACCTCGCATATAATGGCTCAAGCTATTAAGCGATTGTATAAAGTTAACTTAGCAATCGGACCTGCAATTGAAGAGGGGTTCTATTATGACATGGAAAAAGAAGCGCCATTTTCAGAAGAGGATTTGAAAAAGATATCCGAAGAGATGAAAAAAATAATAAAAAGTGATTTACCTATTGAATATAAGGAAATAAACAAAAAGGAAGCAAAAAAGCTCTTCTCCGACAATAAGTTCAAACTTGAACTCATTGATGGAATTGAAGATGATTTTGTATCTATTTATTCCCAGGGTGAGTTTACCGATCTTTGCAGAGGTCCTCACCTGTATTCAACAGGAAAGGTTAAAGCTTTTAAATTATTATCAGTTTCCGGCTCTTACTGGAGAGGAGACGAAAAAAGAGAGAGCCTACAGCGTATCTACGGCACATCGTATCCGGATAAAAAAATGCTTAAAGATTACATTCACCGATACGAAGAAGCAAAAGAAAGGGATCACAGAAAACTCGGAAAACAATTGGATATATTTAATATTTACGATGAAATCGGAGCGGGACTTGTATTATGGCACCCAAACGGAGCGATTATCCGTGAAGAAATGGAAAACTTCTGGAAGAAGGAACATTTAAAGAGAGATTACAAAATAGTTAGAACTCCTCATATAGCAAAAGCTGATCTTTGGAAAACTTCGGGACATTTTGATTATTATCTGGAAAACATGTACACTTTTGAGAGAAACGGCGAAGAATATGTAGTCAAACCCATGAATTGTCCTTATCACATATTGATTTACAAAAAACAAACAAGAAGTTACCGCGATCTTCCGATAAGATTCGCGGAACTCGGAACGGTATACCGATATGAACGCTCAGGAGTCCTCCATGGGATGCTGAGAGTCAGAGGATTCACACAGGATGATGCTCATGTTTTCTGCACTGAAGATCAAATTGAAGAAGAAATCGGGAAAGTGTTTGATTTTGCAATAGAAGTAATAAAAACTTTTGGTTACAAAGATTTCCAAATCCTACTTTCTGTTCGCGATCCAAAACATAAAGAAAAATACGCCGGAAGCGATAAAGAATGGGAAAAAGCAGAATCTGCTTTAGTCTCAACTCTTAAAAAAAGAGATATAAAATACGAAAGAGAAGAAGGCGAAGCTGTATTTTACGGTCCTAAAATAGACATCAAAATCAAGGATGCTATAGGAAGAAGCTGGCAGGGACCTACTATTCAATTTGATTTTAATCTGCCGCGCAGATTTAAAGCGACCTACATCGGAGAAGACGGACAAGAACATATGGCATATATGGTTCATAGAGCACTCTTTGGTTCATTCGAGAGATTCGTAGGAGGTTTAATCGAACATTATAACGGAAATTTTCCAACCTGGCTTGCCCCAACTCAAGCGATACTTCTTCCCATTACTAACGAACAAATTAATTTCTCGAAACAAGTTCTTAACACCTTAAAAGACAACGATATAAGGGCGAAATTAGATGACCGAAACGAAAAACTTTCCAGAAAAATTCGAGATGCAGAAATGATGAAAATTCCCTACATGCTCATAATTGGAAACAAAGAAATTGAATCGAAAACAGTATCGGTTAGAAATCACAAGGACGGCGACATTGGTAGTTTCAATATAGAAGATATTTTATCTAAAATTAAAGAAGAAATAAAAACAAAGGAGGTAAGCCATTTCGAAAGACAATAAAAAATACGTAAATTATGAAATCCGAGCAAATAACGTAAGGCTTATTGATGATGATGGTAATAATAAAGGAGTTAAAGATACAAAAGAAGCAATTAAAGAGGCAAAAGCCAATGGGTATGACCTGGTTCTTGTTGCACCAGATGAGGACCCGCCGGTTTGTAAATTTATGGACTACGGTAAGTATCTTTACAGGCAAAACAAAAAACACAGGAAAGAGCGTCAACGACAAAAGCACACTCTAAAAGAAATGAAATTTTTTCCAAAAATCGAAGCGCACGATTATGAAACCAAACTCAGACACATTAAAAGGTTTCTTAATGAGCATAATCCGGTAAGAATTCAGATCTGGATGAGGGGAAGAGAAAAAGTTCACCCTGAACTGGCAGAAAAACTTGCAAATAGAATCATCAAAGACACCGAAGACATTTCAAAACTACAGGGAGAACTGAAACCAATAAATCATAGAGTTCAATTTCAACTTATGCCAATAGGAGGAAGCATTGCCCAAATTGAAAACGAAGGGAGCAGTAAAAAAGAGATTTAAGATATCAAAGAAGGGGAAAATATCTTTTAAGAGGGCTGGGAAAAGTCATCTACAATCAAAACACAATAAAAAGCACCGACGACGTCAGAACAAAGACAGTGTTTTATCAACAGCAGATAAAAAAAGAGTAAAGAAACTTCTGCACTAAGGAGGCTTTAATGTCAAGACATAAAAGTGTAGTACAGAGAAGAAAACGACGGAAAAGAATATTAAAACAGGCAAAAGGCTTTTTCAGCAAGAGAAAAAACTCTTATAGAGTAGCAAAGCAAGCTGTAATGAGAGCACTCATTAATTCTTATCGCGACAGAAGAAGAAGAAAAAGAGATTTCAGGGGACTATGGATTGCCAGAATAAACGCTGCTGCTAGGCAAAACGGTATATCTTACAGTAAATTAATCCACGGTCTTTCTGTGTCTAAAATAAAATTGAACAGGAAAATCCTTGCTGATATTGCTGTCCAGGAACCTGAAATTTTTTCGGAAATTGTGAAAACCGCAAAAGAGAGCGTAAATGGATCTTGAATCCTTAGGGAAAGAAGTAAAACTTAAGATTCAAAAAGCGGCGTCCATTGATGAGATTGAATCGATTAGAATCAAATATCTGGGAAAAAAGGGGGAACTTACAAAAGTATTGCACTCAATAGGTAACTTACCGGTTAGCGAACGACCAAAAGCCGGGAAACTTGCAAATAAGTTAAAAAATGAGCTTGCGGAATTAATCAAAGAAAAAAAGGAAGAGATAAAAAAACATAAATCACTTCCCTGGGTTGATCTTTCCCTGCCAGGTAGAAGACCCGCTGTTGGAGGATTACATCCTCTTTCAATACTTTCCCAGGAAGTTCAGGAAATCTTTATTAAAATGGGATTCTCTGTAGTGACCGGCCCGGAAATCGAGACCGAATACTATAATTTTACAGCTTTGAACACTCCGAAAGACCATCCTGCAAGAGATATGCATGACACATTTTATTTAAAAGACGGAAGACTCTTACGAACGCACACTTCTCCGGTACAGATTAGAACCTTAGAAAAACATTCTCCTCCTCTTAGAATAATTTCACCCGGGAGATGTTATAGAGTAGATACTTTTGACCCTATCCACTCCCCCACTTTTACGCAGATAGAGGGTCTCTGGATAGATAAAAATATATCAATGGCTGATCTTTTCGGAACTTTAGATTTACTGGCTAAAAAGATCTTTGGAAAAGATGTTAAAACTGAATTTTTTCCGAGTTATTTCCCTTTCACTGAACCTTCAGCGGAGATGTGGATACAGTGCCCATTCTGTAAAGGAAGTGGGTGCTCTGTTTGTAAGAAAAGAGGCAGGATTGAAACAGTGGGAGCAGGAATGGTACACCCAAATATTTTAAAATCACTTGGATATGGCGAGTTTAACGGCTTTGCTTTTGGAATGGGTATCGACAGAATCGCTATGACAAAATATGATATTGATGACATAAGATTATTCTTCCAAAACGAACTTCAGTTCTTGAGACAATTCGATGATAGTAAATTATAATTGGCTCTCAGAATGGGTAGATATAAAGTACATGCCTGAAGAGCTCGCAGAAGTGTTAGCTAGAATAGGAATAGAAGTAGAAGAAGTCGAGAAAACCTCAGGAGACACGATTCTCAAAATAGACATAACTCCAAATAGAGGAGATCTACTCAGTGTAATTGGTCTGGCTAGAGAAATAGCGGCAAAAACAGGAAAGAAACTAAAAAAACGTATTGAATATAAGTTTCCCAAGGTAAAGACAGATAAGAAAGTAAACGTGACAGTTGAATCAAAAGAAGACTGTCCTAGATATACCGCAAGCCCTTTAAATAATATCAAGATTTCCAGTTCACCTCCTTTTATTACCGAGAGACTGGAAAAATGCGGTATTCGCCCTTTAAACAATGTAGTAGATATTACAAACTACGTTTTGTTAGAAACCGGACAGCCTCTACACGCATTTGACTTCAACAAAATTAGCCAGGGAATTATTGTAAGAAGGGCAAAAAATGGCGAAAAGATAGTAACTTTGGAAGAAGAAGATAAACAACTTTCAAAAGAAGACCTGATTATTGCGGATGCGAACGGACCTATTGCTATTGCTGGAATTATGGGTGGTTTAGAGTCCGGAATAACGGAAGATACGGAAAAAATAGTACTTGAATCAGCTTTTTTTAAGCCTTCACTAATAAGAGAAGCATCAAGAAGATTAAAAATTTCTACTGAATCTTCCTACCGCTTTGAGCGCATCGCTGATATGTATATGGTTGGTTACGCTGCTTACTATGCTATACAACTTCTCGAAAAATACGCAAACGGAAAAATAATGGGGAAAATTGTTGATACAAATCCCAATCCAGAATTGTCGAAAAAAATCCCCTTTTCTTACAGTAAAGTAAACGATCTTCTTGGGATGACAATCGAAAAGAAAAGAAGCATAAGCATTTTGGAAAACTTAGGGTTTACAGTAAGTAACAAAACAGGAGATAAATCAGAAGTGTCAATACCTTCTCATAGGAATGATTTAAAAATAGAAGAAGATCTAATTGAAGAAATCGGAAGATTTGCCGGATACGATAATATACCTCTTAGATTCAGATACTCGAATTACAAACCTGTTTGGGTAGAAAATAAGGAAATTGTTGAAATTAAGAAGATAATGGTTCGTCTGGGTTTCTGGGAGGCGATTAACATTCCTTTTATAGAACCATACTGGTCTTCCCAGGAAAAAACAGAAGCCATTTATCTTGAAAATCCTATGTGGAGTGAGAAAGGAATTCTACGGAACAGTCTAATTCCGGGTCTTCTTGAAAACGTAAAGAGAAATCTTAACCGAGGTGAAGAGATTGTCCGAATCTTTGAAGTCGGAAGAGTATTCACCAAAGGAACAGAAGAAGAAGAAAATGTAGGAGGTGTTATTGGAGGATATACATTAAAAAATTGGTACGAGAATGACCGTGAATTGGATTTTTACGATATAAAAGGTGTAGTCGAAACCTTTCTTGAAGAAATAAAAATCTTAGATTATGCATTCCAGGACTGCAAAAATTCATTGTTCATAAAAGAAAGAGCTCTAAGCGTAGCTTCGGGTGGAAAAGTTTGCGGAACGTTCGGACTAATCAATCAAGAAGTTTGTAAAGGTAATGTTTTCGGCTTAGAATTCAGTTTGAAAAAACTTATAAATTCAAAAAAAGAAAAAAGTTTTAAAAAAACAAGTGTATTTCCACCTTTAAAAAGAGACATTTCTATAATAATCGAAAAAAACGCACCTTTTGAAGAAATCCAAACTTTATTGGATCATTCTACCAGGCAAAAAGCGCGTATTAAACTTATAGATGTTTATCACGCAAACAAAATCGGAAAAGACAAAAAATCTATGACAATTCGTCTGGAGTTTTACAATCCAAAGAAAACACTAACAGATGATGAAATAGAAGGTGATATAAAATTGATAACAAAAAAACTGGAAAGTATAGGAGCAGTTTTAAGAGAATGAACAACTTAGAATTCGACTACCTATCAAACATAATAACAGATTGCATCAAAACGCTGAAAAAACTAAAACAAGAAAATGAACGACTAGGCAAAGAACTGAAAGAAGAAAAAGAAAAGAAAAAAGAAGCGATAAAACTGATAAATAAAATAGAAGAAGAACTAAAAAAGAGGCTTTAAGTGGGAAAAGAAGTAGAAGTGAAAATCTTAGGAAATAAATATTCTTTCATTACAGATAAAAATCCAGAAGAAGCATTTAAAATTGCAATGTTTGTAGATGAATTAGGTAGAAAAATAAAAGAAGAAGAACCAT
>Ga0307437_1000860_pt1 | contig 21997 bp, 20 predicted proteins | sample SalMarWE160390MG_FD_202146 | JGI IMG/M metagenome (GOLD analysis project Ga0307437, IMG submission 202146) | Salt marsh sediment microbial communities from the Plum Island Ecosystem LTER, Massachusetts, United States - WE1603-90 | ecosystem: Environmental > Aquatic > Marine > Intertidal zone >...
CGGCTCAGGGACGATTTATGCGTCTTCGCTTCAATTCAATTCCCATGGACCAACCGGGACGTTATATATATATTCATGACCGGGAAAGTAAAGATTTCTGGTCTACTTCATGGCAGCCTGTGGGGAAACCTCTCGATAAGTATAAATCGGAATGTCGACACGGAACGGCTTATACAACTATATCTTCAGAATATTCGAACATAAAAACCCAAACCACCTATTTTGTTCCTTTAGACCGATATTTTGAGTGCTGGCTGTTTAAAGTAACCAATCAGGATTCCAAAAAGCGAAATCTCAGATTATTTACTTTCGTGGAATATGCCAATAACTGGTTTATGTGGCAGGACTTTATTAATCTTCAATACACTCTTTCGATTCTCGGCATGGATGTTGTGGATAATATAATCGATCATGGAATAAACGTATTACTTCCGGATGATACAAGCAGTGATTTCGAAAATCATGACGGCAACCGGCATACATTTCTCGGTGTTGCCGGCACAGAAGTTACGGGATACGATACAGACCGCGATATTTTTCTGGGACCTTATCGTTCTTATAACAATCCGCTGGTAGTAGAAAAGGGTGAATGTAAAAATTCCCTCGCTAAAGGTGATAACGGCTGTGGTACTCTGCAGATAGATGTTGAGTTGGACCCCGGAGAGTCAAAAGAAATGGTAGTTATTATGGGTATCGGAAAAGCAGCTGTTGAAGGGAAGAAGGCAATCCAGGAGTTTGTAGATATTGATAAAGTTCACGATGAATTCAATAAGGTTAAAGAATACTGGCATAGCCGACTGGAAGGTATGACAGTCGAAACACCCGATCCCGAATTCGATAGTATGATGAACATGTGGAATCCCTTTAATTGTCTTATGACTTATACGTGGTCGAGAGCCGCCAGTTTGGTTTACAGCGGAGAACGCGATGGATTGGGTTATCGTGACACGGTGCAGGACATTTTGGGTGTATTGCATTTAATACCGGAAGAGGCAGGTAAACGTCTTGAACTTATGATAACAGGTCAGGTTTCATCAGGCGGAGCAATGCCTGTAGTTAGACCCTGGGCACATAATCCGGGAGAAGAAAAACTTCCCGATGAGCATGACTACCGTTCGGATGATTGTATGTGGTTATTTAACACTATACCGGCATATGTAAAGGAAACAGGAGATATTTCGTTTTACGACAAAATGCTTCCTTATGCCGATTGGGGCGAGGATACTGTACTCGGGCATATGAGACAGGCCATACAGTTCAGTCTGGACCATATGGGCGCGCATGGACTTCCCTGCGGTTTGTACGCGGATTGGAATGACTGCCTTGAACTTGGGCACGAAGGTGAAACTGTGTTTGTCGCGTTTCAGCTTCGTTATGCATTAAAAACATATATTGATATTTGCACTATGCTTGGAAAGTCCGAAGAAGTAGAATGGGCAAAACCCCACCTTGAAACTCTCGATGAAAATATTGAAAAACATACCTGGGATGGAGAATGGTTTATCCGGGCCTACAGGTATGACGGTATGAAATTCGGCTCAAAAGAAAACGACGAAGGTTCTCTCTGGCTCAACCCGCAATCCTGGTCTGTTTTGAGCGGTCACGCGAGTAAAGAACAAAGCGAAAAGGTAATGAAAGCAGTAAGAGAACAACTGTCTACCGATTACGGGATTATGGTAGTTAGTCCTCCCTACGAGAAAACAGACCATAGAGTTGTAAAAGCGTCTCTTTTCAACAAAGGTATGAAAGAAAATGCTTCCATATTTTGCCATACTCAAGGGTGGGCTGTCACTGCCGAAACAATGCTCGGCAATGGTGATCAGGCTTATAAATATCTGCGTGCTTTTATGCCGGCCGCCTTTAACACAAAAGCCGAAATACGTCAGATCGAACCGTACGTTTATTGTCAATATACGCATAGTAAATACAGCCCAAGGTATGGAGCGTCACGCCTGCCCTGGTTAAGCGGTTCAGCTACCTGGGCTTATTATACTGCAATACAGTATATATTAGGAATTCAGACGGACTACGAGGGGCTGAGGATCGATCCATGTATTCCGTCCGTTTGGAAGGAATTTAAAGTAAGCAGAAATTTTAGAGAAAAAAAACTTAATATAACCGTTAAGAACAATGCGGGTGTCCAGAAGGGAGTAAAGAAAATAATCGTTAACGGAAAAGAAATTGAGGGAAATTTTATTCCGTTTAATGAAATGAAAAAAGAAAATACTGTTCTTGTCCAGATGGGATAATGTCTTGGGTAAATGGACCTGAGAATTCAAATTTTTTCTCTATAAGCGTTAAACTTTTATAACAGTGAGGCTCTTTATGGACGTCGTTAAATTCATCGTGATTGTGTCTGTTCTTTTAGTCGTTTTTAGCATCGAATCGAGTTGCAGTAAAAAAGAAATAAGAAAAAAGTATAATGGATTCGATAATTTTATCACAGTTTCCGGAAATAAGTTAATGGATGGAATATCAGAATTTCGGTTTGTTTCATTTAATATTCCCAATCTGAATTTTGTCGAAGATGAGATGGCTTTTACAACAAAGAGCGCATTTCGCCTGCCAAGCAGTTTTGAAATTCGAGACGCCCTAGAGTCTATAAAACAGATGGGCGGAAGAGTTGTAAGAATGTACACAATACCGGTGCGTCGCGAGATCGACACCGAGGATGTTCCGCGTTACGTACTGGCCCCCGGTGAATTTGATGAGAGGTCTTTCACGGTAATAGATACCGTTTTAGCTATTGCAAACGAAGTAGGAATAAGGCTTATTATCCCTCTGGTTAATAATGCAAAATGGATGGGCGGCGCTCCTCAATATGCGGAATTCCGGGGTAAAACCAAAGAAGATTTCTGGAAAGACCCTCAGTTGATAAAGGACTTCAAAAAAACTGTAAAACATGTACTCACAAGGACGAATACCGTCACCGGAATTAAATATAAAGATGATAAAGCAATATTATGTTGGGAAACAGGCAATGAACTAACATGTCCGCATGATTGGACTGTGGAAATCGTTAAATATATAAAAAGTCTCGACCCAAATCACCTAGTAATGGATGGGTTTTTTGCAACCTGGAAAATTCCGGTAAGAGAAGAATCCGTTTTAGATCCGGATATAGATATTGTGAGTTCACATCATTATGAAACCGATCCTGGTGATATGATAAAAAACATAAGCGCAAATTTGGAAATTATTAAAGGCAGGAAACCATATATAATAGGTGAATTTGGTTTTATTGGAACTCCGGGCGTAAGAGCAGTTCTTGATAGAGTTATTGAAGAGAATGGCATAGCAGGTGCTCTGATCTGGAGCTTGCGTTACCATCGAAAAGAAGGCGGTTTTTACTGGCATTCGGAACCTCTGGGAGGAGGTTTGTATAAAGCTTATCACTGGCCGGGTTTTGCCTCAGGAGAGGAATACGACGAGAAAGACATATTGAGATTGATGCGTGAAAAAGCCTTTGAGATTCAGGGGAAAAAGACACCAGAAATAACCGCGCCCAATGCTCCAGTATTATTGTCTTTTGAAGATGTTTCAAAAATCTCGTGGCAGGGTTCGGCTAGCTCCTCATTCTATGACGTAGAGAGAGCACCCTCCAAAAACGGTCCCTGGGAAATTGTGGGATTTGAAATATCTGACGCCGCTATTCAATACTATTCTCTCTTTAACGACGAGAGTGTAGAAATCGGTAAAGAGTATTATTACAGAGTTGTGGCGAAAAATGTAGCGGGAGTATCCTTACCTTCAAATATAGTTGGTCCCATAAAAATCAATCATAAAGTTTTAGTTGATAATATGCATAATTATGGAACCTTGTATTCTTACAAAGGTGAAATTTCGCTTGCTAGCCGGGAGGATAGGAAATTTAAAGAAGATACCTACAGGATTAAGGGTGAAAAGGGTAGTGAGTTGATATATCTTGTTCCCGGGAGGATGAAAAAGTGGAAAGTATATTCTTTCTCGGAAGAAAACGAACAGACCCTGGAATTCTTTCATTCTTTTGATGGTAAGAACTTTGAAAAAATAAAGGCTGAAAAGGAAACATTCTTCGGTGGCAAAGGTGATTATGAATACTGGTATCCCATACTTTATAAACATAAGTCGGGGGGTGAAAAAGCCCGATATTTAAAAATAAGGTTTATAAAAACAGCACAGATAGGCAGGGTAGAAATTTCTTATGTTAAATAAAAAGAATAATGAGCCACAGATTAACACAGATTTACATAAACTTTCTTACTAATTAACGAATATACTAATTAACCAATTAACAGACTCGTAGAATCCATAATGCAGGATAAAACAGCTTGACAAAGGCATTTCAAAAGTTTAGTATTGTTAAAAAGATATTATGAAAAAAGAATTAAAACTAACCTACGGTAAAGAAAAAATAAGTATTTTAGTCCCAGAAAATTTTCTTGCTGGAGATTTGGTTAAACCCAAGAAGTCTACCAACGAAATAACTGAAACGGAAATGAAAGAAAAAATGGTTCATGCTATTAAAAATCCTATTGATTCTTCAGGGATTAAGGAAATTGTTGCTGATAAGAAAGTGGGATTGGTGATAAGTGACGAATTTCGATCAGGGCTTCAGGAGTTAATCATTTCTGTGATGATGAACGAGATATTTAAGGGAAACCCCAAAAGTCTGGATATTTTTATTGCTAATGGTACTCATGACCCAAAAGTTTATTGCAGTAATTTTTTAGCAAAAATAAAAAATATAGCAAAAGATTTTGGTTACGAAATTAACTTATTCGTAAATGAATGCGATAGCGGAGAATATATTAATCTGGGTAAAACTCCACTAAGTACGAATGCGGAAGTTTCAAAGAAGTGGCTAAAAACCGAGGTAAGGATTTACGGGCATGAATCAAAATATCATTATATGAACGGCTACAGTGTTGTAGATAAGCAGGTCTGTCCGGGTCTTTGTTCCAGAGGTACCATAGCCTCGACTCATAAACACGCGCTAAAGCATAATTTGAGCGCTGCGGGGCGGATTATTTACCACAAGGATGAATCGAGAAAAGAGAATCCTTTCGCAGAGGATAATAGAGACGTCAGAAAATTATCCGAGCAGTTTATTCTACGGAATGGCAAGCTAAGGGAAGAAAATGTCCCTACTTTTCTTTTGGATATGTTTTCTACCAAATCTACAATTGAGTGGATAGCCTCCGGAAATCCGGATAAGGTTTCCATGCAGATGACAAAAGCAATCGATAATTTAGCGTCTTTTGTTTTGCCTCGTAGTAAATATGTCGTTATTTCACCCGGAGGTCCGCCTGCCTGTAATACCATTTACGGTGTTCAGAATTGTTTTGATATGGCATTAAAGTACGCAATTCAAGAAAATGGAGAAGCACTTATACTGGCGCCGTGTACAGGAAATCCAAATCTTCCTGAGGAAGTTAGAGGACTCGCGACTAGTGAAAATTCAAAAGCTTTGTTCTGGGATAATCTTGTTAAGTTACGGGGAAAACCTCTTGTCGAGGCTACGGATTGGATCGATAAGAATTTTGAATTGTATCTCTGGAAAACAGACAGGGTTTTGAAGTTAATGCTGAAGCAGAAAATTAAACTTTATTTATATTCTGAACTACCAGCAGAGAAAATTGAACCCGGAGGATTTATTTCGGTTACAGACCCTGATGAGTGGATTTCTGAGAGAGCAAAAAGAAATGACGGGAAGCTAAGGGTGATAGATGAGGGGAATAAGTTGTTGGTAATACCTTCGGACTAGTTAATAGAGTCCTGAGTCGTGTGTCGCGAGTCCTGAGTCAAAAAATAATTCCTCTGTTTGTTTTTTATAGTTGTTTTTTTGCATTTTTTTTAATAACCCCCTTGCGCTTTTTAAGATTTTTTATATAAATTAAATCACGCCGGGGTGTCGGCAAATATATCACTACACAAATGTGATATACCTCCTTGTTCACTTAAAAAAGTGTGCCCGCCCCGGTTTCTAAATATGTGTGCTGGAATCAATATTCAATACTATTTGGTTATTCAAGCGTAAAGTCATAACCCGGCAAAATGGAATCCCTGATTATGTCAACTCTTTCGTATATGGTATCGGATATAGTATAACCCTCTGCGGAAACACTTACATCATAAGTACCCTCTGGAATGAATAATGAATAATTTCCTGCAGTATCTGATAATGTTGTCATGCTATCAGTCGAACTCACAGCCTGCAAGGTGGCGAATTTTACGGCTACTTCTGATGTATCTTCTAATGTTTTTACTGTTCCTCTTATGAATCCCGCAATTGAACTTTGAAATATTCTAAATGAAGGAATAAGCTCATAAGGTTCCGCTTCCCAGTTTATTGATTTTGAAGCATCAAAATCAACGACAATTGTGAGGTATTCCCCGGGTAATATAACGAATTCTTCCATGAGTTCATATGATATTGTATCTCCGGGAATTAACAGTGAATCCTGTACACTGTCTCTCACTACAAAATTTATCCAGGAAAGCGCGAGCAATACGCTGGTATAATTTCCGGGTTCCACATCAACAAAATAGCCGCCAGTCCTATAGTTGTACGTAAGTGGTGCCGCAAATCCACCGATAAGCCCCACGACGTCAAGTGTATATATATCACTCTGAATAGTTGTGGCTTCCCCTCCTTCATCTCTTATTCCGACTCCTATTACTGTTAAATATATGTGCTCGACACCTTGCGGCGGCGGCGCATCTATTAACCAGATCCTGAGTTTACCCTTTTCTTGTCCGCACCCCATAATAAAAAAAAGAACAAAGACAAAAAATACGATTTTTCTAATCAAAAAACCCTCCTTTTTATTCAATACGACCCTACCGTTTAATCTATGGTTCCATAAAAAAAACTTCAAATCTATAATTTCTACTATATTTTATTTAATATAATCTTTTTTTCGAAATAGTCAAACCCTATCGCGGCAGAGCCGCTAAATTCAAAAATTAAATATTAAAATGCAAAATTACAAATTAAAATTAAAAAATAAATTAATCACAGATTACACAGAAATAACAAACTATTACGAATGTTATCGCGTGCTCTGAATTCTAACAATATTTTCAAAAACCAATTAGACCATTTAACCATTTGACCGGTCCGCAGGACCATCGGGGGTCTTGACAAAAGATATATATATCTTATATTGTTAGATGTATCTAACATTGGAGGTTAAAAATGGAATTAACGAAAAGCAGGGAAGATTATCTCGAGGCTATATGCGAGATTTGTGAGGAAGAGAAAGTTGCCAGGGTCAAAGACATTGCTTCACACATGGCTGTTTCTCTTTCGAGTGTTAATTATGCATTAAAAGCTCTGAAAGGTGAAGGTTTGATCAAGCATAAAAGATACGGGTATATAGAGTTAACCGAAAAGGGTAATGAAATAGGGCAAGCTATTTACAGAAAGCATAAATTGATACGGAGTTTCTTGATCAATGTTTTAAATGTTGACGAAAGTGTTGCGGATAAGGACGCCTGCGGTATCGAGCATGTAGTTTCCGAAGAAACCTGTGATAAAATGAATTCCTATCTTAAATCTAAAGAGATTTTAGAAAATTATGATATCCCTTCTTGAGGCGAGAAAAAATGTTCCGCTTATAGTGAAATCAATTTCAAGAGGTGAAATGGGTATGAGAGGTATAGGGGGTAGAGGCAGAGGAGGAGGAGGAGGAGGAGGAAGAAGAAATTGGTGCAGAAGATTTTCTAATATGGGCATAAGAGAAGGTGTGATTATAAAAAAGATATCTATGCATCCTTTTTTTGGTCCTGTTATTGTAAGGGTGGGAAACTGTGAAATTGCAGTAGGTAGAGGAATGGCAAGCACTATACTTGTTGAAGAGGTAAACGAGTGAAAAGGATTTTGTTGTTTGGCAACCCTAATGTTGGGAAAAGCGCAATATTTACCAGGCTTACCGGGGTGCGAGTTGTCGCTTCGAATTATCCCGGAACTACCGTTGAATATCTTCGCGGTAAAACCCGAATAGATAAAAAAGATATTGAAGTAATTGATGTCCCCGGAACATATTCTCTTTATCCGGATTCACCCGCAGAGAAAGTTGCTAAAAAAATTATTGATGATAGTAATCCTAAAGAAACTGTAATCGTAAACGTAATTGACTCGACAAATCTTGAAAGAAATCTCAATCTTACTCTTCAGTTGCTGTCGACGAAGTTTCCTGTAATGGTTCTCTTGAATTTTTGGGATGAGACAAAACACAAAGGAATAACTATAGATTCAAATAATCTAAGCAAGCTCCTGAAGGTTCCGGTTATACCTACTGTAGCCATTACCGGTTACGGAATTCAAGAGTTAAGGGAAAGATTAAGTGAGGCAAAGCCTTCAGGATTTAAAATAAAAGAAAAAGATACCTGGAATTTTGTTGGTAAAATTATCAAGAAAGTACAGGTTATCGAACATCATCACCATACTTTTCTTCAAGTTTTGGAGGAGATTTCTACTCATCCTGTGATGGGTATATTTTTTGCGGGTATAGTGTTATTACTATCTTTCGCGATTATACGCTTAATCGGAGAAGGTTTAATAGGTTTCGTTTTCGCACCCATATTCGAAAATTTATGGGCACCTGTTTTATTGAAACTTTCAGCTTTTTTAGGTAACGCCAACATATTACATAAGATCCTTATAGGAGAATTGATTGAAGGAAAAATCGATTTTTACCAATCTTTCGGACTTTTAAGCACAGGTTTTTTTATCCCTATAGCTGCTGTTTTGCCCTATATTATCAGTTTCTATTTTGTTCTCTCTATTCTTGAGGATACGGGATATCTTCCCCGGCTTGCGGTACTTATGGATCGACTTATGCACCAGATTGGTATACACGGGATGGGTATTGTGCCTATGTTCCTCGCTTTTGGCTGCAATGTGCCGGGTGTTCTTGCTACAAGAATCATGGAAACGAGAAGAGAAAGACTTATAGCTGCAACTGTTATGTCAATTTCTATTCCCTGTATGGCTCAAACCGCGATGATATTCGGTTTATTAGGTAAATACGGATTCAAAGGAATTGCTCCCGTTTTTCTTACATTGTTTTTAGTATGGATTTTAATAGGTAAAATAATGGCCAGATATGTTTCTGGAGAGAGCCCTGAAATATTTACTGAAATACCGCCGTATAGAGTTCCTCACTTTCAGGTTCTGCTTAAGAAAGTCTGGCTTCGAGTGGGCTGGTTTCTTAAAGAAGCCCTGCCGTTTGTCCTAATCGGTATTTTGCTTGTAAATTTATTCTATATCTTTGGTTTTATAAATTTCGTGTCGAGAATTTTTGGCGGGCTGCTCACGAACATTCTGGGTATCCCGGCAGAAGCAATAGCTGCACTGTTTATAGGGTTTTTGCGGAAAGATGTGGCAATAGGTATGCTTGCGCCTTTAGGACTTTCAATGGGACAATTGATCACAGCTTCTGTTGTCCTTACAATGTATTTTCCATGTGTGGCAACTTTTGTTGTTCTGTTTAAAGAATTGGGGTTCTGGGATACTCTCAAATCTTCCGCGATAATGATTTCCTCTGCTGTTTTCGTTGGGTGGATTCTTAATTTGATTTATTGACACACCCCAAACCCCCGATTTTTTTACCACAGAGAGCACAGAGACTTTTGTTTTTTTAATACCCAACCATTCCCCAAACTAAAACACGGAGAACACAGAGTTCACACCTTCCTTCCCCAATCAAAAATGGGTGTTGTTTTAAAATAAAAAATTTTTGTTGTCTCCTCTGTGGTCTCTATGAGTTACTTTTTTCTCTGTGTACTCTGTGGTGAAAATTTGGGGCGGTGGGGAACCTTTTCCCTTGACTTCTGTTGGATAATTATTAATTTTCGAAAAACTTATGGAATATTCTAGTGTCGGAATTATAGGTGCAGGAAACTGGGGGACAACCCTTGCTTTATATCTTAACAGGGGTGGAGTTAACGTCACACTTTTTGAGCCAGTTAAAGAGAGAATCGATAATCTAAAGAAATACAGAGAAAACAAAGAATTTCTGCCTGGGCATAAAATCCCAGAAGGTATACTACTTACAGACAATCCAAAAGAGCTTATAGATAAATCGGACTTTGTCTTTTTTGTTCTTCCCAGTCATATATTAAGGGATACAGCTGGTGTTTTCGGCAAACATATAAATGGAGATAAGATTATAGCAAGTTTTACAAAAGGTGTAGACCCGAATACATTGCAGAGAATGTCTGAGATTATAGAGGAAGAAATTCCATCTCAGAGGGAAAAAATCGTAGTTGTTTCCGGACCTTCTATTGCAAGAGAGGTTATCAAAGGAGTTCCTACTTCGCTTGTGGCTGCATCACAAAATATGGAAAAAGCAGAAATTGTTCAGGAGAGACTTTCCAGCGAGGAAATACGAGTTTATACTTCTTCGGATATTGTGGGAGTAGAACTTGGCGGAGCTTTTAAAAATGTTTACGCAATTGCTTCTGGTATATGCGATGGAATGGGACTTGGAATGAATGCGAAGGCTGCCCTTATAACGAGGTCTATGGCTGAACTTTCCTTGCTGGGAGAAGAGATGGGAGGTAAGAGCAAAACTTTTGCGGGACTTTCAGGCTTTGGAGATCTTATAGTTACTTCCTTTTCTCATTATTCGAGAAATAGGACTGTGGGGGAAGAGTTGGGTAAAGGCAAAAAGTTAGATGATATTCTTTCGGAAATGGTAGAAGTTGCGGAAGGCATTAGGACGACGGAGTCAATTTGTAAGCTTTCCGATGAATATGGTGTTAGTATGCCTGTAGCATGGGAAATCTATGCGGTGTTGTATGAAAATAAGGATCCTTTCGATTCAATGAAGGATTTAATGAAAAGAGAATTAAAAAGGGAGAGGAAAAAATGAAGAAAATGTTTTATACAATCAAAGAAACTTCTGATCTCCTGGGCGAAAATGAATCGACCTTGAGATTCTGGGAGGGAGAATTTAAAGAACTTAGACCAAGAAGAAGCAGCGGAGGTAAAAGACTGTATTCTGAGGCTGATATTGAATTGCTGAAAAAGATAAAATATCTTTTGCGAGAAAGAAAGGTTTCTATAGAAGGAGCAAAGGGAAACCTAAGTGGTAAAACTGAAGAGCTTGATTTAATAGGAAGGTTAGAAGAAGTGAAGAGAGTTCTTGAATGAAGGAATTAAGATTAAAAAACGCGTTAATTTCAGTTTATAATAAGGAAGGTATGGTCGAGCTTGCGCGTGAATTAGATAACGAAGGAGTCAAAATTGTTTCGACTTCCGGAACACATGCTAAACTTGCAGAAGAAGGCATTAAAGCCACAAAGGTTGAGGATATCGCTTCAAGTCCTGAATTGCTCGATGGCAGGGTAAAAACATTACAGCCTGAAATTTTCGCGTCTATTCTTGTAAACCGAGAGAAGAAGGAACATATTGAACAGTTACAGGGTTTAAAACTTGAGCCTATAGATCTTATTGTCGTAAACCTTTACCCTTTTAAATCGGGCTTGGACAGAAATCTCTCCGATGATGAAATGATAGAATTAATCGATATCGGAGGAGCTTCTTTGCTCCGTGCAGGGGCTAAAAATTATAAAAGTTGTCTGGTTTTATCTGATCCATCAGATTATAAGACCTTTGTTCAAAAATTTAAAGAGGGTAAAGGTGTTATCTCATTGGATTACAGAAAAAAACAGGCGGAGAAAGCTTTTCGTCAACTTTCCTTTTATAATAAGATGATAGCGGACTATTATGTAAAATCACTCGGGGAAGAAAAAGAAGAATTTCCTGATTTCTTATCGCTTGATTGCAAAAAAATAATGGACCTTCGTTACGGAGAAAATCCTCATCAGAAAAGTTCGGTTTACAGATTTACGGATAGTAAAATAAGCCTGGTGGATGCAGAACAGCTCTGGGGTAAACCCATGTCTTATAATAACTGGATGGATACCGACGGTTCCCTTGGAGCCGTATCTGAGTTCGATAAAACCTGTGTGGCTATCATAAAGCATGCTGCACCCTGTGGTATAGCTGTTGCAGACAGCGTATTAGATGCATTTAAAAAGGCTCAAAGTTGTGATCCGCTTTCTGCTTTTGGAGGAATTATTGCTTCGAATAGAGAAATTGATTTGGATACGGCGGATGCTATAGCAGAATCTTTTTTTGAAGTTGTAATAGCTCCGGGTTATACGGAAAAAGCGCATATGAAACTTAAAGAAAAAAAGAATTTACGTATTTTGGAGGCTAAAGCGGAACTGTTTTCTCCTCTCGACTATATGAAATGTTATCCTATAATCGGAGGGATTTTGATGCAACAAAGCGATTCTTCGATGGAAAATCCTAACGGATGGACCGTTGTGAGCAAAAAAGAACCGACTCAGGAAGAATTAGAAAATCTTGATTTTGCATGGAGGGTTGTCAAATGGGTCAAATCAAATGCAATTGTTCTCAGCAGAGATCTCCAAACTATCGGAATTGGTACCGGACAACCATCAAGGGTTGATTCTGTTGAATTTTCTATCCTTAAGGCAAAAAAACACGGACATGAAACAGAAGGTTCGGTCTTAGCATCAGATGCTTTTTTCCCTTTCAGAGACTCGATTGATAAAGCGAAAGAGGCAGGTGTAACTGCTATAGTGGAGCCGGGTGGATCGGTTAGGGATAAAGATGTTATTGATGCGGCTAACGAACACAATATAGCCCTTTTATTTACTGGAAAAAGACATTTTAGACATTAAAGGCGGTAGCATTAACGGTGATATCGAAAAATTGGATTATCGAATAGATTTTAGTTACGACTTTTGGACTATCTTTTTTCTTTGTCCGCTTTGTAGTTCAATTGGTTCTTGCGTTGGGAAGGGATTCTGAATTCTCACCTTCTGGCTTCTGAATTCTTTCTTGCTTTGTGTACTTTGTGGTTTAATTAGTTTTTTGGGAGTTGGGGGATTCTGACTCCTGGCTTCCGACTTCCGGATTCCTTGTTTTAATTCAAAATAACGTTTTTCCTCTTCCCTTAGGGAATTTAATCTTTAAATGTTCGTAAGCTAGAGGAGTTGCTTCTCTTCCCTGTGGGGTTCTTTTTAATAAACCACTTATTATTAGAAACGGTTCAAAAACCTCTTCTATTGTTTCTGCTTTTTCCCCAACAGAAGTGGCAAGAGTTTTCAAACCCACAGGACCACCGTTAAACTTTTCAATTATACTTTTTAGTATTGCTTTATCCATAATATCGAGACCCCGGGTATCTACTTCAAGTTGCTTTAAGGCATATTTTGTAATCTCCAGATCGATTTCCCCCCTACCTTTTACCTCTGCAAAATCCCTAACTCGCCTAAGGAGTCTATTTGCTATTCTCGGAGTTCCTCGCGCCCTCATTGCTATCTCATCCGACGCGTCATTACTTACTTTAATGTCCAGTATTGAAGAAGAGCGTTTGATAATTTGGCTTAAACCCTTCGGTTGATAATAATCTAATCGTGGAATATAGCCAAATCGTGAACGCAGAGGTGCCGATAAGAGACCGGTTCTGGTTGTTGCTCCCACAAGAGTAAAAGGTTGTAAATTTATTTCTATTGATCTCGCAGCCGGACCGGAATCTATCATTATATTTATGGAAAAGTCTTCCATAGCTTGATATAGATATTCTTCCACGTCTTTATTGACGCGATGTATTTCATCTATAAAGAGTACGTCAAACCGGTGGAGTTTTGTGAGAATTCCTGCAAGGTCTCTCGGCCGCTGAAGAACCGGACCAGCCACAGCAGTAATATCAACCTCCATTTCTCTGGCGATGATGTGGGCAAGTGTCGTTTTACCAAGCCCCGGAGGACCAAAGAGAAGGACATGGTCGAGAGGGTCCTCCCTCTTCTTTGCCGCTTTTGTAAAAACTTTAAGATTTTCCTTGACCTTGTCCTGATTGATAAATTCCGAGAAAGATCTGGGGCGAAGGCTTTTTTCGTACTGAGCATCGGTTGGGTCTTTCGAGGGTGATGTTATTCTCATATTTGTTTTAATACCTTTTTAACTATTTCGTCTACCGAAAGATAGTCCGTATCTTTTACGGCATCGCATATTGCTTGATCAGCTTCTTTTGAACTGTAACCTATCGCAATGAGAGCTTTTTTTGCTTCTTCGAATTCTTTTTTCGGAGCCAATTTCAACTTGTCTTTCAGCTCAAGGATTATTCTCTTGGCAGTTTTGCTGCCTATTCCTTTTACTTTAGATATTGGCTCCGGATCATTAGCATCCAGAGCTTTCCTAATGCCGCTGCCCCCCAGCCCCAACATCAGAGAAAAAGCGGTCTTTGGCCCAATATTAGGAACCTTGATAATAGTCCTAAAAAGTTCCCTTTCCGTTTTGTTCTCAAAGCCGTAAATATCTACGCCGTTTTGAGTTATTGATAGATGAGTGTATAAAGAGATTTCATCACCTATAGTGGGAATCTCGCTTTCCATAACCGTATTAACCAGAAAGCCAAAACCACCAACATTGACGCTGATTTTTTCTTTTTCTATGTCTAAAACTATTCCCTTAATTGATTCCAGCATATTTGTTGTTTTTGTTGAGGTAACATATTATTGCACCAAAAGCGTCGGAAACATCCAGTGGAATTTCTTCCTCTATACCCAATATTTTCTTTACCATATATCTTACCTGTTCTTTGGAAGAAGCTCCGGATCCGGTTACCGATTGTTTAATTTCGCGTGGCGTGAATTCCTGAATGGGCAAGCCTTCCATTTGGGTCAGCAGTAGATAAACGCCGCGGAGTTCAGCTATCTTTATGAGTGTTTTCGTATTAGGACCTTTGAAAATATTTTCTATTACAATCTGGTCCGGTTTTTCAGTACTTATGAGTTTAGACACTGATTTGAAATAATTATGAAGTCTCTCTTTATTTGCTTTATGTCCCACGGTTTTCCAGGAAAGTTTGGTTTCCCCTTTTTCTTCGGATAGTATAGCTATTCCTGTCTGGGAAAGCCCCGGATCTATTCCTAATATTTTCAATTCTCGGAACCTATTTCCTCAAGTATTTCATCCGGTATGTCGAAATTGGAATAAACTTGCTGGACATCATCGTGGTCTTCCAGTATGGACAAAAGTTTAAGTACCTTTCTGGCATCTTTATCTTCCACTTTTTTTGTGGCTTTGGGTAAAAAAGTAAGCTCGAAATGTTCAACCGGTATGTTCTTTTCCTGTAAAGCTTTATAAACTTTGTGGAGATCGGCAGGGTTAGTCTGGACTTCGTACGTATCTTTCTCTTCGTTTATATCTAATGCGCCAGCTTCGATAGCCGCATCATAAACTTCCGTCTCCGAAGAGTCCTTTTTCGGTACGAATATCAATCCTTTTTTTTCAAAAAGATATGAAACGCATCCTTCGGCTCCTAATTTTCCCCCGTGCCTCTCCATTGTGTGTCTCATATCGGATGCAGTTCTGTTCTTGTTATCGGTTAAACATTCGATATATAAAGCGACCCCGCCGGGACCGTATCCTTCGTATTTTGTTTCCGTATATTCCACACCCGGAAGTTCTCCGCATCCCCTAAGTATTGCTCTCTCAATGCTCTCCTTAGGCATGTCATTGTCTTTTGCTTCCTGGACAGCATTTCGGAGTTCAACATTTTTTTCGGGGTCTTTACCCTTCTTTGCAGCTACTGAAATTTTCCGAGATAATTTAGAAAATATCTTACCTCTTTTTTTGTCTTCTTGTGCCTTCTGGTGTTTTATACTATGCCATTTTGAATGTCCTGACATTCAAACCTCCTTTTAAATATTCTAAATAATATTTTCTTACAGTCAATAATCTAAAAAAACTACTTTTCTATTTTTTGGAGCAATCTATTCCAGTCCGCCTCAACATTTTGTTCAATCTCTGCTATATCTTTACTATTCAAATGCTTGAACCTTCCCTGGGGTTTTAAATAGTCAGCAACCGGACTTGGGCGGGCAATTTCCTTCGTCAATTTCCATTTTATTCCATTTTCAATTTCGACTAAAGGGAAAATTCTGCTTTGTACAGCGAGCCTGGCTAATTTTACAGTTAATTGAGGAGCGTACTTCCAGCCTGTAGGACACGGACTGAAAACAAGGACAAATCTCATACCTTTAATGTCTTTAGCTTTTTTAAATTTCTCTATCATATCTTCAGGATAAGCTATAGAAGCTGTTGCAATATAAGGAATACGGTGTGCCGCCATTATCGAAATGATGTCCTTTTTAGGATTTTCTTTGGGGCTTTCTACAGGAGTAGTCGTAGTCCAGGCTTTAAGCGGTGTTGAACTACTCCTCTGAATACCAGTATTCATATAAGCTTCATTATCATAACAAACATAAATCATGTCATCATTTCGCTCGGCTGCCCCCGAGAGCGTTCCGAGTCCAATATCATAGGTACCTCCATCTCCTGTCCAGGCAACCACGTTAGTATCTTTCCCCTGGATTTCAAGTGCGGCCTTTATACCCGAAGCAGTTGATGGGCCAGCAGCAAAAGCGGTATGAAAAAGAGGTACATTTACGAGAGAATGAGGAAAAGGTCCGTCTATTACAGACCAACAGCATGCGGGTAAAACAATAACAGTATTTCTTCCTAGAGCTTTAAGCGTATGCCTCATCGCAAGAGTAGCACCGCATCCCTGGCAGGCAAGATTTCCACACCCCATTATTTCTTCTTCGGGTATTTTTAATTTCATATCTTTAGACCCTTCCATATTATATCCGATTTCGGCTCTTTCATTCTAATCACATCCTGGTATATTTCAATTATATCTTTGCTTGATACATCCCGACCTCCTAAACCAGTTACCACACCAAATATAGGAGGCGTGTTTTTTTCGTTATACATCGCAGCTTTAACTTCCTGATAAAATATACCTGAAGCGCCGAATCCAATATTCCTGTCAATTACAATAACTTTATCTACGGAACTTAAGATCCCGCGGATAAGTTCGGCAGGAAAAGGCCTAAAAACTCTTATCCTTAAAAACCCAACCTTTACCCCACTCTCGCGTAAGCTGTCAACAGCGTTTCTTGCCGTTGAAGCTATTGTTCCCGAAGAAACAATTAAGCTCTTTGCGTCGGAGACTTTATAAGTCTCCACTAACCCATATCTTCTGCCGAACATCATTTCAAATTCTTCTCCCACTTCTTCCCACTTTTTTAAAGCCTCTTCCATCGCTTTCTGAATTTTATATCTGAGCTCAAAATAATTATCAGGATTGGTCAAACCGCCGAACGCATGCGGTTCATCGGGGTCGATCTTATATTTTCTCTCGTAAGGAGGAAGAAATTCATCCACTTTCTCCTGCTCAGGCATTTCGACCGTTTCCGAGGTATGAGAAAGAACGAAAGCTGCCAGAATCACCATCGCAGGCAAATCAAGAGATTCCGCGACTTTATAAGCCTGAATAACCGAATCCAGAACCTCCTGGTTATTCTGAGCATAGAGCTGCATCCAGCCTGTATCTCTCTGTGAGAGTGAATCGTTTTGTTCAGTCCAGACAGACCAGGGAGGGGCAAAGGCTCTGTTGATATTACCCATCACGATAGGAGTCCTGGCACCTGTAGCCCAATGGAGCATTTCATGCATGTGGGCTAAACCCTGTGAGGAAGTAGCGGTGAAAGTTCTAACCCCCACCGATGAAGCTCCAATAAGTGAAGCCATGGCAGAGTGTTCGGATTCCACTTTGATGAATTTTGCCTTCAATTCTCCTGAAGCGCACATCCTAGAGAGAAGTTCCACGACTTCTGTCTGGGGCGTTATAGGATATGCTGAAATCACTTGAGCCCTGGAAAGTTTAGCGCCGTAAGACAAGGCGTGGTTACCCATTAAAACCTTCCTCAATCTGACTCCTCTTCAATATCTATGGCTTTCGTAAGACATTCTTCCCAGCAAATACCACAACCTTTGCAATATTCATAATCAATAACAGGTTGAAGTTTTTCCCTACCTTTTACTTTCGTTTTTTTAAGTTTTATGGCAGCCTCGGGACAGAATTTCCAGCAAATTAAACAAAAAGTGCACTTATCGTAATCTATTACCGGACGAAAGTTTCTCCAGATTCCTGTTTTGTTATATTCCATCGAATAAAAAGAAATTGCAAAAGGAGGCATTTCTTTTTCTTTTTTAAATATGATTTTTTTGTCCGATTTTTTTGCCAATTTTCAAACCTTCGTTCTCTTATATGACTCTTCGGCTGCTTTTACATTTTCTTCTTTTTTGATGGGAACCCCTTCCCTTACAGCATCTAAAAGAGATTTCAAACTGCAGAGTTTTAAAACCTTTATAACTCCACCAAGTATAGCGGTGTTTACAATCGGAGATGACTCGGTCCCTAAATGATATTTAAGAGCAATTTCCTTTGCCGCAACAGCGACAACCTTAAATTTCTTATCGAAACCCAATTCCTCTGGTTTACGGGCAGTATTTACAATTATCCAACCGCCTTTTTTCAGTCCGTCTGTAAGACCAACAATTCCTATAAGGGCGGGATCGAGCACTATTATATGATCAGGTTCATATATCCTGGATCTCTCGTATACAACATCATCTTTGATACGTAAAAAAGCTCTGACAGGAGCTCCTCTTCTTTCTACCCCATATTCCGGAAAAGCCTGAACGAATTTCCCCTCACTACACAAAGCTTCGGCAAGTACTTTAGCGGCAACAACAGTCCCCTGTCCTCCTCTACCGTGAAGCCTTAACTCAAGCAACGAATCACCACCTTAAGAGCGCTGCCCCCCAGGTAAAACCACCACCAAAAGCCGTCGAAAGCAGTATATCTCCCCTCTTTAACTTTTTATTCCTTACCGCCCAATCAATACCAACAGGTATGGTAGCGGCTGACATATTTCCAGTCTTATCAATGGTAACAACGGTTTTATCCATAGGAATCCCCGCTCTCTTTATCGTAGCTTCGATTATTCTGATGTTTGCCTGATGGGGAACGTATACGTCCACATCTTTACCTGTTAGATTAGCCTTTTTTAGAGACTCGATAGCCGCCTTTTTCATTTTTGTAACAGCGTGTTTATAAACCTCGTTGCCCTGCATCGATACAGTATGAAGATTTTGCTCTACGGTTTCTTTAGTCGCTGGCATACGCGAACCTCCCGCCTCCTGTATTAAGAGGTTTCCAAGCTTTCCATCCGCGCCCCAGACATACGAAAGCAACTCTGAATCTCCGTCTGATTTCTCGATTACCGAACACCCTGCTCCGTCACCGAAAAGAACACAGGTAGAACGGTCGTCCCAGTTCGTAATTTTTGAAAGGGTTTCACCAGCACATAGTAATATCTTGCTGGCAGTACCTGTTTTTATCAAACTCGAACTTAAAATAAGACCATAAAGATATCCCGAACAGGCAGCGCTTATATCAAAAGCAGGCACCATGGGCCTTACGCCGAGTTTTTTTTGAACCCAGCAGGCAGTTGCGGGAAAAAGGGTGTCGGGAGTAATAGTAGCAACCATGACCACATCTAATTCTTTTGCTGAAATACCTGCCATATCAAGAGCTTTCTCTGCTGCTTTCGCAGTTAAGTCTGACGTTGCTTCTTCTTCACTCGCGATATGTCTTTCTTTTATACCAGTTCTCGTTGTAATCCATTCATCGGAGGTATCCACCATTTTTTCGAGATCGTAATTTGTTAAAATTTTATCTGGCAGATAGGATCCGGTACCTGTGATTTTGATATCAAACATCAGTCAGTCTCCTTTTATCTATTCTATATAACGGAAGGCAAAAGTCAATCCCTCGTACTTGTTGGGTAATTCTCACTCTGAACATAGAAGACACGGAACCTACATTTTTAAAAATATCCCACAACGCGCAAAACTTTAGAGAAGTTTTTTATAAATATAAATAAAATCTTTGTGCTCTTTGTGTTCTTTGTGGTTTTATTCTTTCACAAAAAAATAAAAAGAGGGGAGCAGTTAAAACTGCTCCCCTCTTTTTCAAAGGTAGGTGTAATTTACCTTTCCGATTTACTCTGGATCTTGTAGAAAATTACAAGAGCAGCTCCTATAAGAGTCAAAACACAACCCGCCATTGTGAAGAAATATATACCCGAATCTCCCATTTTATATGCGAAAAACGAACCTCCAATCACAAGGCCAAGCCCAACTCCAAGAAATACCAACCCTTTCCTTAAGTAATCAAGCGGTGTAGCAGGCTGGGGTACTGGTTCCGGTGGGATTTCCACTCCAGCTTCTATTGCCTTCATTCTCTCTTCTCTTTTCAGTCTTTCTTTCCTGTAGTCTGTTGTAAAGACAAAGTAAAAGATAATAAAGATTATAAAAACGGGAAAAAGTATAGCCACCATCGGGATTAATATGTCTTCCATAATTCCTCCTTTTTAATTGTAAAAGAATAAAGTTTCTGGTTTATATATTTCATAATAACCTAAATCGCTCGATGGGTAAAGTTTCTCTTCTAAGTGTTTGAATCTGTATTTAAATTGAAATTTATATTTTATCATTTTTTCCTCCTTTTATCAGGTTTGACGCAAGATAGCGGAAAATTGTTTCAAAAAAACGACAAATTTACCACAGAGGACACAAAGAAACAAAAAACACACAAAGTCCACAGAGAAAAAACAAAGAATCATGTCGTTTTCCCACCCACTCCCAAAAAATCATTATCACACAAAGACACGGAACAGACAAAGCCGAACACCAGTCTAACTTTTTTATTGTTTATTTTTTGTTTTTCTTTTCTTTAATATTTTTGAATTTTGATTTGTCATTTTGCTTTTTAATTTTTGATATTTGATTTTTCGGTAACCGGTTAAAGCTGCGAGCCGTTAGCCGAGGGCCATTTCTTCTGATACCTTGACTAGTTGGTGAATCTAATTATAATTCTTTTATGAAGAAATTTATTGTTTTACTAATTTTATTTAGTATTTCGTGTGTGACTACCGGTCCGGGCGGAAAAACCGATTTCATATTTATCTCTACCCCTGAAGAAGTGGAAATTGGACGACAGGTTGCTTCGGAGGTTGAATCCGAAGAAAAAATATTAAGAAATTCGACAGTGCAGGATTATGTAAATAATGTGGGACAGAAAATTGCCGGGGTATGTGACAGGACGGATGTCGAGTATAAATTCAAAGTAATCGACAAAGAAGATATAAATGCTTTTGCCTGTCCTGGGGGGTTTATCTACGTTTACACCGGGTTACTTGAGACGCTCGATAACGAAGCCCAGCTTGCGGCTATTCTCGCTCACGAAATCAGTCATGTTGTGGCAAGACATTCGATAAAAAAACTGCAGAATATATATGGTTACTCAATACTTGCCCAAATTGCCCTGGGAGATAAAGCAGAAGGTGCTACCGGTGATATTGTTAATGTGGCAGCAATGCTTATACTTCAGGGATATAGTAGAGACAATGAATTCGAAGCTGATAAATACGGAATACTTTACGCGAGGAATGCGGGTTATAATCCCAGAGGTATGATTCAGGTTTTTGAGAAATTCGAGAAAATGGAAGGCAATCCTCCGCCGGCTGTCTTGGGGCTTCTTTCTTCTCATCCTCCGGCCGGGGATAGAATTAGCAAAGGGGAATCGGAAATTAGCAGGATCGGGGGGACAGGTCTCCCCTACCACGCAGATAGATATAAAAATATAAAATCTCAATTGTAGAAACTCTAAATTTTACCATAGAGAATACAGAGAAAAAACAAAAACACACAGAGAACAAGAGAGATTTAGTTTATTTAAAACCTACCTCCCAACACTAAAAAATAATATTTCTCACAAAGGCACTAAGATACTAAGCCTAACCACATTTCTTTTTATTATTTGTAAATTCAACCTTTTAAATCCGCGTATATCTGTTTAAATCTATAGCTATTTCTTGAAATTTACGATTTAGTTAAAAAAATTTGTGCTATTTGTTGTTAGTTGAAGTTTCGAGAACGCTATATTGTAGTTATGATTTCACTTATGATAAATCCAGTATTGAAAAAATCCTCCTTTTGCCATAAAATGAGACAAAAGGAGGAAAAAATGTTCAAGAAAAAATTAATCGAAAG
>Ga0307437_1000861_pt1 | contig 21984 bp, 20 predicted proteins | sample SalMarWE160390MG_FD_202146 | JGI IMG/M metagenome (GOLD analysis project Ga0307437, IMG submission 202146) | Salt marsh sediment microbial communities from the Plum Island Ecosystem LTER, Massachusetts, United States - WE1603-90 | ecosystem: Environmental > Aquatic > Marine > Intertidal zone >...
TGAGAGATGCCCAGCGACCTGGCCCAGCTGGAAAGCTGGCTCAGGCTGCGCTCGCCGATACCCCGCCCCGGGATATTGATGATGCGGAGCAGGCTAACGCTGTCGCTGGGGTTCTGGATAACCCTCATGTAGGCGATAATGTCTTTTATCTCACGCCGCTCGTAAAAGCGGGTGCCGGCTACCAGTTTATAGGACGTCCCGTAACGCATAAAGGCTTCCTCGAGGGCTCGCGACTGGGCATTGGTACGGTACATCACGGCGCAGTCGCCCAGCTTAGCCTTGTCCTCCTTCACCAGCTTTTCCACCTCGCTGACGACAAACTGGGCTTCTTCCTGTTCGGTATAGGTCTCGACGACGTTTATCGGCTCACCCTCTGCATTGTCGGTCCATAGTTCCTTGGGCTTACGCATCTGATTGGTCGAGATTACATGGGAAGCTGTTTCCAGAATGCACTTGGTGGAGCGGTAGTTCTGCTCCAGAAGAACCAGCTTCGCCTTGGGAAAATCCTTCTCGAAGCTGAGGATATTGCGCAGGTCAGCAAACCTCCAGGAGTAGATTGACTGGTCGGGGTCGCCGACGACGCATATATTGTGCTTCTTTCCGCCCAGCTTCTTTATCAGCTCGTACTGGACTATGTTGGTATCCTGGAACTCATCCACCATCAGATGTAGGTAGCGAGAATGATATTTTTCCAGCGTCTCATCGTTGTTTCGGAATAGCTGGACGGTTTTCATGAGCAGGTCGTCGAAGTCAAGGGCATTGCTTTCTTCCAACATCCCCTGGTAACACTCGTAAACCCGCCCTACCACCTCCTCAAAATAGCTGGTGGTATGCTTGGTATACTCCTTTGGGGTCGTGGTGCGGCTCTTGGCGGCGGAAATGGCGGAGGATAATGCCCGCGGGGCATACTGCTTAGGGTCAAGGTTAAGTTCCTGGAGGGTGCGCTTGAGCAGGCTTATCTGGTCGTCGTCGTCGTAGATGACGAACCTGGAGTCAACACCGATAGCCTGGCCGTCGCGGCGCAGGATGCGGGCGCAAAGGGCGTGAAAGGTGCCGATGGTAAGGTTGCCCAGGGCAGCGCCGATAAGCCGACTAAGCCTCTCTTCCATCTCACGGGCGGCTTTATTGGTAAAAGTAACCGCCATAATGCGATGGGGGCTGACGCCGCAGGTCTTAATAAGGTAAGCCACCCGGTGAGCGATGACCCTTGTTTTGCCGCTGCCGGGACCGGCTAAGATAAGCACCGGTCCTTCAATAGTTTCTACGGCTTCTTTCTGCGCCGGATTAAGCCCGTCAAGAATATCCATCTACCCTATTATAACATTGGCAGGGCATTCGTGAAAATTGTAGAATATAAGTGAGGATTTATGACTAACGTCGAACCGAAAGGCGTAGCCGGCAGGCTGCCAACACTGGACCGCTTTCTCACCCTCTGGATTTTCCTGGCGATGGGACTGGGGGTGGGCTTGGGCTATTTCGTCCCCGAAGTCGCCGACTTCATCACCTTTTTCCAGGTGGGCACCACCTCTATACCCATAGCTATCGGGCTTATACTCATGATGTACCCGCCCCTGGCCAAGGTAAAATACGAAGAGCTGGGACGGGTATTCCGTAACTGGCGGGTGCTGGGTATATCGCTGATACAGAACTGGCTCATCGGCCCCGTGCTCATGTTCTTCCTGGCGATTATCTTCCTGCGCGCCTACCCCGACTACATGGTGGGGCTGATTATGATAGGGCTGGCGCGCTGTATCGCCATGGTCATCGTCTGGAACGAGCTGGCTAAGGGGGATAGCGAGTACGCCGCCGGGCTGGTAGCGTTGAACTCAATATTTCAGATAATCTTCTACTCGGTTTACGCCTATATCTTCATCACCGTGCTGCCGCAATGGTTCGGGCTGGAGGGAGTAGCGGTTCACGTTACCATCGGGCAGATAGCCAAAAGCGTGTTAATCTACCTCGGTATCCCCTTCTTCGGGGGCATGCTCAGCCGCTTTTTCCTGATACGGGCGAGAGGGCGTGAGTGGTACGAGCAAAAGTTCATTCCCAGGATAAGCCCCGTCACCCTGGCGGCACTGCTGTTCACCATCGTGGTGATGTTCTCGCTCAAGGGGGAGATAATCGTTCAGTTGCCGCTGGACGTAGTTCGTATCGCCATTCCCCTGCTCATCTACTTCGTGGTCATGTTCCTGGTGTCTTTCTACATGGGGAAGAAGATAGGGGCGGACTATCCTAAGACAACGGCTATCGCCTTCACCGCCGCCAGTAACAACTTCGAGCTAGCTATCGCCGTGTCCGTGGCGGTCTTCGGCATCGGCTCGGGGGCAGCCTTCGCCGCCGTCATCGGGCCGCTGGTGGAGGTGCCCGTGCTCATCAGCCTGGTAAACGTGGCGCTGTACTTTAGGCGGAAGTTCTTTTGAGGGAAACTGAAGGGAAATTAGCTAGCCAGCCCTAGCCCTTTATACAAAGCCTTAAAGTCGAAACCCTGCTTCATAACCTCAGCCAGCCGGGGCAGCTTTTTCTCCTGGTTGAATTTGGTCATACCCAGAGCCCGCTCAATGCTGTCCATTACAGAGGCGGTATCTTCATCGGTGACAATAACGGGAATGGCCTTACCCTCGGCGCTGTGGCTCACGTCATGGATAGGCGAGCCGTCGCCGCTGATAATCAGGCACTTGGTTGGCGTCTCCAGAGCCGCCAGTTGCATATCGGGGCGCTCACCCTTGACCACCACCGCCTTATTACCTTTCCGCCCGAAATAGTCGAGCCCGGAGTCCACGCCTAAAGCCCCCAGCATATAGTTCTCCACCAGCTCTGCCGACTTCCCGGCATCGTTTACTATCTTACCTTCGACAAGCTCCGCCAGCTCCGCCACCGTCAGGCTGACCAGCGTCCTATCCTCGGGAATCACCCCCAGAACGTCCACCCCACCCAGCTCTCGCACCGCTTCCATGCGGCTCACGGGCACCTTGTTTATCACCACCCCGAGCAGGTGCTCGCCAAAACCCCGGTACTTTTCGGCGAGATCCGACTTGAACAGGTCCGGTGAGTAGCCCTCGACGACAAGGACCTTAGCCTCCAGCGCCCTGGCTACCTCATAAGAGGACTCGACGGGCTCGCCGCCCGGCCTCTGCCGCCATACGCCTTCGATAATAACTATATCCTTACCCTTAGCCACTTTTGTATATGCCTTTTTCACCTTGTCGGCCAGCTTCCCCTCCCCACCGATAACCGGACAGAGGTCTTCCAGAGGCTCTTTCAGGGATAGAATCTTCTTCATAAAGGCGGTGTCGCTGTCGGCAGCTTTAGTCTTGATAGCCGCCACCAGCGGCTTGAAAAAGCCCACCTTTTTGCCCTTACTCTTGAGGTGTTTGCTCAGTCCAGCACAAAGCAGAGTCTTGCCCACACCCGCCTGTGAAGAGGTTATGTACAAAGCCGCCAAGATTCACCTCCAGCTACCTTATTATATAGTATCCCCGGGATTCTTCGACTATTATAACCGCTGGCGAGGCGTTGGTAAAGATACAACGGATGACTTTTCCGCTTGATATACCTATACTTAACATGCTAATATCGTCTTCGTCACCATATTGTAACCGCCTGGACTCGGCAGTACCAGTCATGAAATTCAAAAAAAGAACCTATAAGAACCCAAAGGAATTCTTTAGCGACTTGTGGTTTCCCGTCAGAAACAGGGGGCGATTAAAGGCAGCAACGAATAGCGGATTGATATCACCTGCTTTCCGGGAAAGGCTAATGCTGGCTGTCACCGCAGTAGAAGGCTGCCGTTATTGTTCCTACTTCCATACTAAGCAAGCGTTGAAAAGCGGGCTTCCTCCGGAAGAGATTAGCCAGCTACTCTCAGGAGATGTCGATAACTGCCCGGAAGAGGAGGCTGTGGCTGTAATCTATGCGCAGCACTGGGCTGAATCCGATGCTCATCCCGACCCTGAAGCTGCCCTAAAATTGCAGCAGACATACGGTGTTGAGAAGGCGGAATTCATTCACTTGATGCTCCGCATGATTCGGCTTGGCAACCTCTTGGGCAACTCGTGGGACTACTTGCTATATTGCATATCCTTCGGCAAGTGGCGAGGGTAGGTCGGCAAGCTTGTTAGTCCTTAGCCAAGCAGGGCGAAATCAACCTAAGAGCCCCCCCCATAGGTTCTTATGCATCACGGTGTAGTCCTCAAGCTATCGCTTATACCAAATCCCTCTTAATCTCCCTTTACAAAAGGGAGAGACTGGATTCCCGCTTTCGCGGGAATGACGGAGGCAGGAAAATCCCCCGATCATTTTTGACAGCAGTCGTTTTTTGACAAGATTTTGCCCGTCTGCGCCGAAAGCTACTGCAGGCAGGCTTTACAGATGGGAGTATAATAGAATCAAATAAAAAGAAGGGAGGTGATGTTATGGTAGAACCGGTAACAGCCGCCATGGCCGGAACAGCCGCAATAAAGGCTTTTGAAAATGTTATTGATGACCTTTACAACTTCCTGAAGTCTAGGGTTGGGTACACAATAAAAGTTAGGAATGCGAAACGTAAAATACCAACGCTGTTATCTCGCATGCAGACTGTTAGACTTGTTAAAACCTTATGGCAAGTTGATACAGCTGTAGATGTAGAATCATTCTACTGCGATTCACATGTCATTACACCTCGCGTGAAGGCAAAAAAAGAACGCAGGCTAAAGATCGATAATCTCTCAGATTTTGGTAAAGTAAGCAACATTGTAGTTAGGGGGATAGCTGGACAGGGCAAATCTATTTTTCTAAGGCATCTCTGTGTTAGAGAATTCGAGAATGGAAAAAGAATACCAGTTTTTATTGAGCTTCGGAGAATTCAAGAAAATGAAACCATATTCGAACATATTACCCGATATTTGGACATATTGGACTTGCAAATAGATAATGAGCTGTTTAAACATCTCCTTCAGTCTGGGAAATTCGTCTTCTTCCTCGATGGATTTGATGAAATACTAGAGGAACACAAGCAACGCATTCTAAATGAATTGGAGAATCTTTCTGCATATTCTACGAATTCCCCATTTATCATTACCACAAGACCCAAGACAGCCATTGAAATGTCAGCCTGTTTTGACGTTTACACTCTAGATGATCTGAGAGGTACAGAATACAAGACAGTTATTAGAAAGCTTACACAATCCCCCACTTACGCCAATACGTTGATAAAAGCTATCTCAACTAATAGTATAATTCTTCAATTACTTTGCACCCCATTGTTGATTACTCTTCTAATTATCTCTTACAAGTCATACCCTAAATTGCCAGATAAGTTGTCTGATTTCTACGATTCAATTTTTTTGTTTTACTTAGGCGGCATGACGGCACAAAACCTGGTTTCACTCGTCCTAGACGATGTAATATTAATGATAATCAGTATAGAGAAATATTTGACACTTTATGTTTTGAATCAAAGAAAGTAAGAGGTGCTTTCTTTGACTACGGAGCTATTTATGGATGTATTAAAAAAGCCATTGAGCGAATAAATCTTGCTGAAGATCCAGATAGTTACTTAAGAGATATTATAGAAGTAACTTGTCTGATATTACATGAAGGAGAAGAGTATCGCTTTATACACAAAAGTGTTCAAGAATATTACGCAGCATCTTTTATTAAGAATAGACCTGATAGTCTAGCTAAAGCATTCTATAGCGCATGTATGTCTGATTACTTTACCTCTCGCAAATGGAACCAGGAACTTGGTTACTTATCCGAAATTGATATGTATCGATATTCTAAACACTACCTTCTACCCCTTTGTCGCAAGTGGCTGAACGTAAGCAGTGATAACGATCTTATAGGGGGTCGTACTCCAATAACAGACGAATTAATCAAAAAGGCCGTCGGCTTTTGTGTTATAGGTCTCCATCCAGGTACTGAGGATTGTATGTTTTCCTTTCAGTTTGATACGCATGATCAGATATTAGACGAGGAGGATTACTTGGATCTTATGGATTTAGACTTTCATGATTTGTACTCACGGATCAAAGAAGGAGCAATCATCGTTAATAAGGAATTATTGAAGGCTTGCTATTTGCAATCTAAAGAAGCGGAATACCTGATGAACGGTGAGGAAGTGATAGATATCACTGTCCAACAGGTAAAAGAGGAAGGCTACCACGTTGATGAAATCACAGCGTTGGCCACAAGAATAGTAGATGGCGTCTATTCAATTTGGAAAAACACTTATTCATACGTCAACCGAGAGGATTCGTTTGAGATTACAGCAGATATAAATATTTAAGTAAAACAACTTTCGAAACAATCCCACATATAAATCCTTGCAATCACCCGAAAGAAGTGTTATAATGTTTAATTAAGTAAAAAGAATAAGAAACCTTTAAGCCGGTCCGGCGAGACTGGTAAGGGAAATAGGAAACGCGGAGCGAGGCCTCTTGCCAGTTTGGGTAAGAGGTTATTTTTATGCCCAAAAAGATAATAATGACCCAGGAAGACATCAAGCGCACTCAGGCGCGCATCGCCCACGAGATTATAGAGCGCAACAAGGTCGTCGAAAACTTGATACTGGTGGGCATACATACTCGAGGAGTACCCCTGGCTCATCGTTTAGCCGCCAACATTGAAGAGTTTGCCGGCGTTAAGATACCGGTGGGGACTCTGGACATCAGCCTCTACCGCGACGACCTTTCCTCGCTGGAACTACAGCCCACCGTCAAGAACACCGACATCCCGGTCAGCGTCGATGGTAAGTCCATAATACTGGTCGACGACGTTTTATACACCGGACGCAGCATCAGAGCCGCCATGGATGCCCTCACCGACATGGGGCGGCCCCACCTGATACAACTGGCCGTGCTCATCGACCGCGGTCACCGCGAAATACCGATACGCGCCGACTATGTCGGTAAGAACATGCCCAGCTCAAGGCACGAGGATATACAGGTCAAATTGCAGGAAAGCGACGGCGTCGACGAAGTAGCCATCACCTCTACGCCTACCGCTGAGGAGGGATAGCCATGACGACAGAGCAGATAAAGACGGTGGCGCCCAAGCCGGCTCCGGTATGGCAGCACCGCCATATCCTGGATGTCGACGACTTCAGCCGTGAGGAGATAGAGCTTGTATTTAATACCACCCAGGCGATGAAGGAGGTCTTATCGCGGCCGATAAAGCGAGTGCCGGCGCTGCGCGGCAAGACGCTGATAACCCTGTTTTACGAAGCCAGCACCCGCACCCGACTCTCTTTCGAGCTTGCCGCCAAAAATCTAGGCGCCGATGCCGCCAATCTGAGCGCCACCGCCAGCAGCGTAACCAAGGGCGAATCGCTAATCGATACCGTGAGCACGCTGGAGGCGCTGGGGGCGGATATAGTGGTCATGCGCCACCCTCACTCCGGAGCGCCCGATATCGCCACCCACTACGTCAAGGCGAGTATTATCAACGCCGGCGACGGCTGGCACGCCCACCCCACCCAGGCACTACTCGACCTCTATACTATTCAGGAGCATAAGAGCACATTGAAGGGACTAAAGGCGGTTATCATCGGCGACATACTGCACAGCCGCGTGGCGCGCTCCAACATCTGGGGGCTGACCACGATGGGCGCTGATGTTACCCTCTGCGGTCCCCCTACCCTCCTCCCCGACGAAATGGGGAAACAGAACCACCACCTGCCCCCGACCAATATCGAGCATAATATCGAGCGTGCCCTCGACGGCGCCGATGTGGTAATGACGCTGAGGCTGCAACTGGAAAGGCAGCAGAGCGGGCTTTTGCCCAGCATACGCGAGTACGTTCAGCTATATCAGCTTACCGAGGCCAGGCTAAAGCTGGCCAAGCCCGATGCTTTAGTGCTTCACCCCGGCCCGGTAAACGAAGAGATTGAGATTGCCCCCGCCATCGTCCACGGCCCCCAATCGGTCATCAACGAGCAGGTAGCTAACGGGGTCGCCGTGCGCATGGCTTTACTCTATATCTTAGCCGGGAGTCAGAAGCAATGAACAAACCTTTACTCATCAAAGACGGAAGAATAATCGACCCCAGCCAGAAAACAGATGAAGTCGGCAGCCTGCTGGTCACCGAGGGTAAAATCTCCTGGAGGGGTAAAGGGGAACCGCCCAAAGGCGATTACGACATTCTGGACGCTGGTGGACTCATCGTCTGTCCCGGATTAATCGACCTTCATACCCACCTGCGTGACCCCGGATACGAAGAGAAGGAGACCATCGCCAGCGGCAGCCGCGCCGCCGCCCGTGGCGGCTTTACCACCATCTGCTGCATGCCCAACACCAACCCGCCGCTGGATAGCCAGACGGCTATTGAGTATATAAAGTCAACGGCAGCAGCGAAGGCAGTGGTCAGGGTATTGCCCATCGGCTGCATCTCCAAGGGCAGAAATGGCAAAGAGCTGGCCGAGATGGGGGAGCTAGCGGCGGCCGGGGTCATCGCCTTCAGCGACGACGGCGAACCGGCCTTAAACTCATACATCATGCGCCAAGCGCTCGACTACAGCCGCGCCTTCGAGCTGCCCATAACCGACCACTGCGAGGATACTATCCTAACCGAGGGCGGGCAGATGAACGAGGGTGTGCTATCGGCCAAATTGGGCTTGCGCGGCATACCCAACGCCGCCGAGGACATTATCGTTGCCCGCGACCTGGCTCTGGCGGAGCTTACAGGCGGCTGGCTACATATCGCCCACACCACCACCGAGGGCGCCGTCGAGCTTATCCGCCGCGCTAAGGAAAAAGGCATTAATGTTACCGCCGAAGTTACCCCCCACCACCTCACCCTCACCGAGGAGAGGGTTATTGGCTACGACACCAACGCCAAGGTCAACCCGCCGTTAAGGACGGAAAGGGATATCAAGGCCCTCATTCAGGGGCTTAACGATAACATCATCGACATTATCGCCACCGACCACGCCCCCCACACCGAGGGCGATAAGCTCTGCGAATTCGCCCTGGCCCCCTTCGGCATCAGCGGATTAGAAACAGCGCTGGGCAGCCTGATGAGGCTGGTGCATAACCAGAAATTGAGCCTGCCCACCCTAATCGCCAAGCTCACTTCTGAGCCGTCCAAGATACTGGGAAATAGGCACGGACAGCTGGGGACGCTGGCTATTGGCGCCGAAGCCGACGTTACCATATTCGACCCCGATTTAGAGTGGGTAGTGGACACCAAAGACTTCGCCTCCAAGGGCAAAAATACCCCGCTGGACGGCGAAAAGCTCAAAGGCAAGGTAATCGCCACCATCTATCAGGGAAAGACGGCCTATAAGGACGCGGCGGCTAAGTAGAGATAAAACGGGGAAAGCCAGAGAGGGGCGCAGCCCCTCTTTAAAAAATAACTCCCCCTTCCTCTTGAGGGGAAGGGGATAAAGGGTATAGGGTGATAAGATGAACAAACCGGCAATCCTGGTCCTGGCCGACGGCTCGGTCTATCAGGGCTATTCCTTCGGCGCCGAATCCGAAACCTGCGGTGAGGTGGTCTTCAACACCAGCATGGTGGGCTACCAGGAGATGCTCACCGACCCGTCATATGCCGGCCAGATTATCGTCCCCACCTACCCCCTCATTGGCAACTACGGCATAAACGAGCAGGACATCGAGTCGGCTAAGATTCAGGTCAGGGGCTTTGCCATAAGGGAAGAGTGCTCCCAGCCCAGTCATTATCTTAGCACCAAAACGCTTCATCAATACCTGGCTGAATATGGCATACCGGGCATAAGCGGCATTGACACCAGGGCGGTTACCCGCAAGCTGCGCTCAGTAGGCGTGATGATGGGCATAATAACCAGCGACAAGACCCCTCAGCAGGCTTTGGAGCAGCTATCGAAGCAGCCCGACTACGGCTCGACTGATTTCGTGCGGCAGGTAACCACTGATAAGCCCTACCAGTGGGAAAACGGGGACAAGCCCCAATACCATGTCGTTGTCCTCGACTGCGGCTCGAGATACAATATTTTGCGCCTGCTGGCTCAACGCGGCTGCGCCGTCACCGTCGTCCCCTGCACCAGCTCAGCCGAAGAAATTTTAGATTTAAAGCCGGACGGCGTTCTCCTCTCGCCGGGACCGGGCGACCCCGACCTGCTGGACTATATCGTTGACACGGTTAAGCAGCTGGCCGGCAAAAAACCGATGACGGGCATCTGCCTGGGCAACCAGCTTATCGCCCGCGCCTTTGGCGGCAGGAATTTCAAGCTAAAATTCGGCCACCGCGGGGCTAACCACCCCGTGCGGGAGCTGGCCACCGGCCGTATTTACATCACCGCTCAGAACCACGGCTACGCCGTCGACCCCGACACCATCGGCAAAGAGCTGGAGGTTACCCACATAAACCTCAACGACGGCACGGTTGAGGGCTTACGCCACAAAGAGCTGCCCATCTTCGCCATACAGTATCACTCCGAAGCCTCGCCGGGGCCACTGGATAACACCTATCTCTTCGACCGCTTTATGGAAGTGATAAAAGGGAAATAAGAGATGAAAGATATAAAGATACCCAAGTGCATGAGCACCCAGCACCCCGATAATGTAAACCCGCCTTTCTTTGCCGAAGACCCTCAGCTCAGCGGCGAGGACGAGATACAGGAGGCCTATTACACCTTTTCCCACCTCGCCTGCGACGAGCAGATGTGGGACTGCGAGGGCAAAGAGGTGGACGACTATGTCGTCAAGAAGCTGCTGACGCGCTATGATTCTTTCTTCAAAAACAATCGGCTGGGCGAAGACATTTTCATCACCCTGCGCGTGCCCAATCCCACCGTGGAGCATGCCGAATCCAAGATTCTGCTGGAAACACTGGAGAGTATACCCCGCTCCTTCGACGCCGCCAAGCTCTTTTACGGGGACGATATCGCGCCCATATTCGAGGTCATCCTGCCCATGACGGCCTCCCATAAGTGCATCGACCGCATCTACCGCTACTACGCCGATTTCGTCGTCGGCAAGCAGCACGAGCCCTTCAAGAAGGGTGATATTTCGATTCGCGACTGGATAGGCGAGTTCAAACCGGAAACGATTAACGTCATCCCCCTCTTCGAAGAGATGGAGCACATGCTCAACGCCCATGAAATCACCCGTACCTATCTCCAGGACAAGAAGCTGGATTACCAGAGGGTTTTTCTGGCCAGGTCAGACCCGTCCATGAACTACGGGCTGGTCAGCGCCGTCCTCCTGAATAAGATTGCCCTGAAGCGGCTGCATAAGATGTCGGCGGAAACGGGGGTGGAAATCTACCCCATTATGGGCGTCGGCTCGGCGCCCTTCCGCGGCAACCTCAGGCCGGACACGGTGGATAAGGTCGCCAATGAACACCCCAGCGCCCATACCTTTACCATACAGTCGGCGTTTAAGTACGATAACCCCCATGACGAGGTCGTCGCCGCCATAAAGAAGCTGAGGCAGCGGGAAAAGGGAGTGCCCCGGGAACTGGACGAGGCAAGGTGCCTGGATATAATCGGGCGCTTCTCCGCCGAATACCAGAAACAGGTCGAGGTGCTGGCGCCGGTAATCAACGAACTGGCTAAATACGTGCCCAACCGCAGAAAAAGAAAGCTCCACATCGGGCTTTTCGGCTACCCGCGCAGCATGAAAGGCATCACCCTGCCGCGGGTGATAACCTTCACCGCCGCCCTTTATTCCGTCGGCCTGCCGCCCGAAATCCTGGGCTTAAACGCCCTGACCAAAGACGACATTGAATTCATCAAGAGCGTCTACCTCAACTGCAAAGACGACCTGAGAGACGCCCTGCAGTATTTGAACCCCGACACGCCCTATTTGACCAAAGAGCTGGCCGGAGTGATAAAGGACTTTCCCATAGACTTTAAGGTCAACAAGCAGCACAAAGAAATAACCGACAACATTTTGAAATCTTTGCAGGGGGACAAGGTCTGGCTGGAGGAGAGGGTTTTGCGGGCGGCCAACATTAGAAAGTTTTTGGGGTGAGTTTGGAAGGTTATAGAGATTGCTTCGCCTACGGCTCGCAATTACACAGTGTAGCGGATGTTAATGTCATTGCGAGGAGCGAAGCGACGAAGCAATCTCAGAGGCAAAACAGATAAATAAGGAGCAAACTTGAAACCTAAAAAAGTCTTAATCGTCGGTAGCGGCCCAATTATCATCGGCCAGGCGGCGGAGTTCGACTACGCCGGCACCCAGGCCTGCAAAGCCATGCGGGAAGAAGGGGTGACCTCGGTGCTGGTCAACTCCAACCCCGCCACCATCATGACCGATGAGGGCATCGCCGACATCGTATATATCGAGCCGCTTACCGTGGAGATGGTGGGGCGCATCATCGATAGGGAGCGGCCAGATGGCCTACTCCCCACCCTGGGTGGGCAGACGGGCTTAAACCTGGCCGTTGACCTGGCCGACGCGGGAATCTTAGAGAAATACAACGTAAAATCGCTGGGCACACCCATACAGACCATCAGAAACGCCGAAGACCGCGAGCTTTTTAAAAAGCTGATGACCGACATCGGCGAGCCGACCCCCCAGAGCGCCACCGTCAACACCCTCAAGCAGGCACGAAAGGTCGCCAAACAAATAGGTCTGCCCCTCATTATCCGCCCCGCCTACACGCTGGGGGGGACGGGGGGAGGGGTAGCCCGCAACGCGAAGGAGCTGGACAGGGTGGTAAGCTCCGGGCTGGCGGCCAGCCCCATCAGCCAGGTGCTGGTGGAGGAATCGGTGGTGGGGTGGAAGGAAATAGAGTACGAGGTAATGCGGGATGCCGCCAATAACTGCATCACCGTGTGCAACATGGAAAACTTCGACCCCATGGGGGTGCATACCGGCGACAGCATCGTTGTCGCGCCCAGCCAGACCCTGACCAATAAAGAGTATCAGATGCTAAGGACGGCCAGCTTAAGGATTATTCGCGCTTTAGGTGTGGAAGGCGGTTGTAACATACAGTTCGCCCTCGACCCCAAAAGCCAGAACTACTATGTAATCGAGGTCAACCCGCGCGTCAGTCGCAGCTCAGCGCTGGCCAGCAAAGCCACCGGTTACCCCATCGCCCGTGTGGCCGCCAAGATAGCCGTGGGCAAAAGGCTGGATGAAATCCCCAACCAGGTAACGGGCAAGACGATGGCTTCCTTCGAGCCGGCGCTGGACTATTTAGTGGTCAAGATACCACGCTGGCCCTTCGATAAATTCGCCTCCGGCGACCGCATCATCGGCACCCAGATGAAAGCCACCGGCGAGGTGATGGCTATCGATAGGTGCTTTGAAGCCGCCCTGCAGAAAGCGATACGCTCGCTGGAGTTCAGCAATAGGTCGCTGCTCTGGGAGGACTCCCACTGGAAACTGGGGGAGGATATTAAAACCTACCCCTTAGAGCCCAACGACCTCAGGTTGTGGGCGTTAATGGCCGCCCTGAGGCGGGGGGTAACTCCCGAGGCGCTGTCGGAGAATACCAAAATCGACCTCTGGTTCACCACCAAGCTGCAGAATATCGTTGACATGGAAAAAGAGCTGCTGGCCGAGACGCTGACCCCCGAGCTCATGCTGAAGGCAAAACGGCTCGGCTTTGCCGACGGGCAAATAGGCACGCTGGCCGACCGACTCCCCGAACAGGTAAGGCAGCTGCGCTGCGACTGGAATATCCGCCCCGTCTATAAGATGGTGGATACCTGCGCCGCCGAGTTCGACGCCGCCACCCCATATTTCTACAGCAGCTACGAGCAGGAGAACGAGGCTTTGCCTCCCAGGGCGAATAAAGCGGTAGTCATCGGCAGCGGGCCGATACGCATCGGCCAGGGGATTGAATTCGACTATTGCAGCGTCCACTCCGCCTGGGCTTTGCAGGAATCCGGTTACAAAGCCATTATGGTAAACTCGAATCCGGAGACGGTCTCCACCGATTTCGATACCAGCGACCGCCTCTACTTCGAAGCCCTCGACGAGGAAAGCCTGCGCGACATACTAGAAAATGAGGGGGGGAATGGAGAAGCGCCGCCGTCCATCGTTCAATTCGGCGGGCAGACGGCGATAAACCTGGCCGAACCCATAGCCCGCAGCGGCATGCCCCTTTTGGGCTCCAGCGTCGAAGCCATCGACCTGGCTGAAGACAGGCGCCGCTTCGAGAATTTCCTTAACGAATTAGGTGTCCCCCAGCCCCCCGGAGCCGGCGTAACCTCGGCGGAGGAAGCACTCAGCGTAGCCAAGCTCATCGGCTACCCGGTTCTGGTCCGCCCCAGCTACGTCCTCGGCGGCAGGGCTATGGAGATAGTCCACAACCCAAGCGAGCTCAGCCGCTACATTAAGCAGGCTATTGAGCTGGACACCAAACACCCCGTGCTTATCGATAAGTACCTGGAGGGTAAAGAGGCAGAGGTCGACGCCGTCGGCGACGGTGAAGATATCCTTATACCGGGAATAATGGAGCACATCGAAAGAGCGGGAGTCCACAGCGGCGATTCCATGGCGCTCTACCCCGGAATCAACCTGACCGAAGCCGAGGTGGATACAATGGTCGACTACGCCATCAGGATAGGGCTGGGGCTCAAAATAAAGGGTTTGATGAACATCCAGTTCGTCATTATGCCTAATAGTGACGGCAACGGTTCCTCGGTCTATGTCCTGGAGGTAAACCCCCGCGCCAGCCGCACCATCCCCTTTATCTCCAAGGTCACCGGCGTGCCCATGGTCAAGGTCGCCACCAAGGTCATGCTGGGCAAGACACTCAAAGAGCAGGGCTATAAGACCGGGCTCTGGCCCCGGCAAAAGCTGGTGGCTATCAAAGCCCCCGTCTTTTCCATGTCAAAATTGATTGGCGTCGATACCTACCTCGGCCCCGAGATGAAGTCCACCGGTGAGATAATGGGCATCGACTACAGCTACGATGCCGCCCTGGCCAAGGCGCTGCAAGCCGCGGGGCTAATACTCACCCCCGAAGGCGCCATACTCTTCAGTATCGCCGACAGGGATAAGCCGGAGGCGCTGCCCATAATCAAGGGCTTTGCCCAGATAGGCTATAAGCTCTATGCTACCGAAGGCACCGCCGCCATGATTAAGGAATCGGGGCTGCCGGTAACAGCCATACGCAAGAAGTTGAACGAGGGACACCCCAACGTCCTCGATATCATCAACGACAGGACGGTGAGCGGTATCCTCAACACCATTACCGGTGGGCGTATCCCATTGAGGGACGGTTTCCGCATCCGCCGCGCCGCCACCGAGAAGCGCATCCCCTGCTTTACCTCTCTCGATACCGCCCAAGCCGCCCTAAAGGTGCTGCTCAGGGGGAGCCAGATTTACAGTGCGCTGCCGGTAGCCGACTATCGGAAGAAGGTGCCGGATTGATACAGGAATTCGCTTCGGTTACGGCCAACACCGAGCCAATGCCTGATGCTCGCCTTGTCTGGCTGGAAGCCCCCCAAATCGCCCCCCAGGCACAGCCCGGGCAGTTCGTCATGGTGCGCTGCGGGGAAAAGGGGGAGTATCAATTGCGCCGCCCTTTGAGCATCCACCAGCGGGAGGGCGACAAGATTGCCCTGCTCTTCAGCGTGGTGGGGGGTGGCACCCAATGGCTGGCTCAGTGCCAGCCAGGTGAAAAACTGGACCTGCTGGGACCGCTGGGCAACGGCTTTAGCATTAATCATGACGCCAAGAAGCTGCTCATGATAGCTGGCGGTATCGGCATCGCCCCGCTGGTTTTTCTAGCAGATGAAGCTTTTAAGAGAGGGCTAGCGGTGACCATGCTCTACGGTGCACCGACTGCCAACCAGCTTTACCCGCATCTTCCCAAGGTCAAAATCATTACCGCCACCGAGGACGGCAGCCAGGGCGAAAAGGGAATGATAACCGACCTGCTGCCCGATTTCACCAAAGATGCCGACCAGTTCTTTGCCTGTGGGCCGCTGGCCATGTATCGGGTTGTGGCACAGATGTCGGAGCTAAAAGGTAAATTCGTCCAAATATCGCTGGAGGTGCGGATGGGCTGCGGACTGGGCGTCTGCTACGGCTGCACGGTAAAGACCAAAAGAGGCTTAAAACAGGTATGCAAAGACGGGCCGGTATTCGAGCTTGACGATGTCTTGTGGGATGAACTGGGCGATATTTAGAGGGGGAAATAAGAAAGTTTTAAGGGCGCAGCCCTTTTAGGGCGGGAATTGGGTGGGAAGTAAAACGATGGGGGGAGGTAGAAAAATGGTAGTCACCAATAAAATCAGTCTTCAGAGCAAAGGACACGGCGAAATCATTGATATTACGCCCGAGGTGCAAAAGCAGCTGGCGGAGACGGATATAAAAGAAGGCACGGTCACCCTGTTCGTTACCGGTTCTACGGCGGGAATCACCACCATCGAGTTCGAGCCGGGGCTGCTGGCTGACTTCAAGGCAATGTGGGAACGGACTATCCCCCAGGACATCCCTTATGAGCACGACAAAGCCTGGCACGACGGCAACGGGCATTCTCACGTTCGGGCCTCGCTGCTGGGCGCCTCGCTGGTAATCCCCTTCAGCAATAAGAGCCTGACGCTGGGCACCTGGCAGCAAATCGTGGTGGTGGACTTCGACAACAAAGCCCGGTCGAGACAAGTCGTGGTGCAGGTAATGGGGGAATAGGCTTTGACAGCGTTTAAGCCAAGGCTTATAATATGGTGGTTTTGTAGAGCCAAGCAGTCGTAGAGAGGCAAGCTTTTAGATGGCAAATCAGATAGGCAAAAGGTATGGCTGCAAAAAGTGCGGTGCCGAGTTTATCGTTACCCGCGCTGGTGAGGGCACCATCCACTGCTGCGGCAAACCCATGGAGCAAAAGAAATAATGGCCAGTCAACTGGGTAAAAGATATCGCTGCACCAAGTGCGGCACCGAGATACTCTGTACCAAGGCCGGTGAAGGCACGCCCAGTTGCTGCGGCCAGGAGATGGAACTCCAGGAACCCCGCCCCGTCCCCTCCTCGGATTAGCTAAAGCCTATTTGCCCTGCAGCAGAGAGAAGAATTCCGCCCTGGTTTCGGCTCGGCTGCGAAAGCTCCCCCTCAGCGCTGAGGTAACGATAGCGCTCCCCGCTTTTTTAATGCCCCGCATTATCATGCAAAGGTGCTCCGCCTGAACGATGACCCCCACCCCATCGGGTTTAAGCCCGCTGACGATAGCGTCGGCAATCTGGGAGGTCATCCTCTCCTGAATCTGGGGACGCTTGGCGAAGATTTCCACCACCCGTGCCAGCTTGCTGCCGCCGACGACTCGCCCCGTCTCGTTGGGCAGATAGCCCACATGAACCACGCCGTAGAAGGGCAAGAGGTGGTGCTCGCACATCGAGTAGAAGGGAATATCCCTGAGGATGACCATCTCGCGGTGCCCTTCTTCAAAGCCCACGGAAAGGTCTTCCTTCGGATTCATAGTAAGCCCCATAAAGAGCTCGGTGTACATATCGGCTACCCGCTGGGGAGTGCCCACCAGCCCCTCCCTTTCCGGATTCTCTCCGATAGCCTTTATAATAGAGGTTATGGCGGATTTAATGACTTCCTTGTTAATCACTCCAGCCCTCCTTATTATGTCAAGTTAGCCCTAGCGCCTTCTCCACGGTGGCCAGCTCGGCGGGAAGCTCCAAAAACGGCTCGGCGCCCTTGACCGCCGTCTCGGTATCCTTAAGACCGGTGCCGGTGACGATACAGACTATACGGCTCTTAGAAAAGTCCCTACCCTGCCGGCGGAGCTTTGCCAGCCCGGCTAAAGATGCCGCCGAGGCCGGCTCGCCGAAAATGCCCCCTTTAGTCGCCAGCATTTTCTGGGCGGCTAGAATCTCGTCGTCGCTGACCATGTCGATAATGCCCCCCGATTCGTCGCGGGCGGCCTCCGCCCTTTTCCAGCTGGCGGGGTTGCCGATTCTTATCGCCGAAGCCACCGTCTCCGGCTTTTCCACGATATGCCCCCTCACGATGGGGGCGGCGCCTTCCGCCTGAAAGCCCATCATTTTCGGCCTGACCTTCGATTTGCCCGCCTGGTGGTACTCCTTAAAGCCCTTCCAGTAGGCGGTGATGTTGCCCGCGTTGCCCACGGGGATGAAGAGATAGTCGGGGGCTTCGCCCAAAACATCGACAACCTCGAAGGCGGCTGTCTTTTGCCCCTCAATGCGGTTGGGGTTCAAAGAGTTGACCAGGGTGACGGGGTGCTTTTCGGTAAGGGCCAGCACTATCTTCAGTGCCTGGTCGAAGTTGCCGTCTATAGCCACGATTTTAGCCCGATAGACAATCGCCTGAGCCATCTTGCCCAGGGCAATCTTGCCCCTGGGGATAATGATTATGGATTCGACGCCGCAGCCGGCGGCATAAGCCGCCGCCGAGGCACTGGTATTCCCCGTCGAGGCGCACATCAAAGCCTTACTGCCTTCTTCCAGCGCCTTAGCCACCGCTACCACCATCCCCCGGTCTTTGAACGAGCCGGTGGGGTTACAGCCCTCCAGCTTGAAGCAAAGCTCGCCGACAGCTAACTCTTTCTCCAGCTGGGGGCACCTGACCAGCGGTGTGTCCCCCTCGCCCAATGAGAAGAGGGGTGTTTGGGGGGTGAGGGGAAGATGGTCTTTATATCTGAACAAGACGCCTGGTTTCATGCTAATTCTCCCACTTCTGCAAGAATTCCCTGGCTATCTTCCTCGTCTTGGGCTCTCGCCGTTCAGCTGCTGCCTAACGAATTCGATTATCTTTTCTTTGTCTTTAGCTTCGGCAAAGTATTCGCCGAACGACTCTATGGCGCCCGCTTTTATCAGGTCTTTGTGCTTCTGAGTGGTCTTATCTATGTTCAACAGTCGGTTGGTTATCTCGGCCTGAAGTTCCGGCTTGGCGCGGGCAATCCGGCCCGAATTGGCCGTAACGTACCCGGCGACAATGACGCTGTCGTTGAGTAGATTGTAGTATTTATCGAATATCTGCTCAAACCTGTTTTCGCTGTCAGCGGCGGTGAGGTTGGCGATTAACCTGACCGCAATCAGCTTCCAGTAGGCGTTATCGCTGTCGAGCATTTCGGCCAGGAAGTCCCAGTGGGGATAGAGGGACTGGGGGTTTTCCTCGCTTATATGCAGCAGGACATCGAAGCTGCCGTACCTCTCCGTGTCGTCCTTGGATTTGAGCGCTTCCAGCAGCTCAGCGAGAGACTTTTCACCCTTTACTATCGCCATCGGACCCAACCTCTAACCCTCCACCCTGATAAAGTTCCCTATTTCTTTAACCGAAGCCATACGCTCCAGCTCTTTCAGCGCCTGCTGCATCTCGGCTTCCTTAGCCGGGTGGGTCATAATGACAATCTCGGCCGTTTGCACCTTGTCATCAATCGCCTTCTGGATGACCGAGGAGATGCTGATGCGGTGGTCGCCCAATACCTTGGAAACCTGAGCCAGCACGCCGGGCTGGTCGTCGACATTGAGCCTCAGGTAGTAGCGGGTCTCCAACTCGGCCATGGGCCTTATTTTCTTGTTCGGCACCAGGCGCCACCTTGCCCGCGTGCCGGTGCCGGTAACGATATCGCGGGCAGCGGAGACGACGTCAGCCACCATAGCGCTGCTGGTAGCCGATGCCCCCGCGCCTTCGCCGTAGAAGAGCACGTTGCCCACCAAATCGCCTTCCACCAGGATGGCGTTATAGACACCGTCGACCTTAGCCAGCAGCGACTCTTCGGGGATAAAGACGGGGTGGACCCTGACCTCGATGAGGTTATCTCTCTGCTTGCCGATTGCCAGCAACCTGATGGCGAAACCCAGTTCCTTAGCGTACCTAAAGTCGCGGCTGCCCAGGCGGGAAATGCCCTCACAGTGGACATCCTGGGGGCGCACCTGGTGGTGAAATGCCAGAGATGCCAGAATGGCCAGCTTATAGGTGGAATCTATACCCTCAATATCGTTCTTAGGGTCAGCCTCGGCGTAGCCCAGCTTCTGGGCGCTTTTTAGTGCCGAGGGAAAGTCGATACCCTCCCGCGCCATGCGGGTGAGGATATAGTTGGTGGTACCGTTGATGATGGCGTAGATACCGCTTATCCTATTAGCCACCAAGTCCTGCTGGAAGGGGGCAATGAGGGGAATGCCACCGCCAACGCTGGCTTCGTAGTGCAGACCGACGCCGTTTTCCTGAGCCAGGGCGAAAAGCTCCACGCCGTGCTTGGCGATGACCTCTTTGTTGGAGGTGACCACGTGTTTGCCCGCTTTCAGCGCCCGCTTTTGATAGTCCAGCGCTGGCTTTTCGCCGCCGATAGCCTCGACCACGATATCCATATCTTCAGCGAAAAACTCATCTTCATCGGTAGTAAAGAACTTTAACCCCAGTTCTTTTGCCTGGGGACGGGATAAGTCCGCTTCCAGCACTTTTATCTTTCTAAGGACAAGCGGGCAGCCGACCTGGCGGGAGAGAACCTCCGCCTTATCGGTCAGTACACTGGCCACGCCACCACCCACCACCCCCAACCCCATTAACCCGACGCCGATGCTCTGTTTTTTCACTGTTTTAGCCTCCGATTACATATGCAACTGCCCAGTCCACCTTTTCCTCGTCCAGGTTATTCACGATTACATTGTCGGGGTCATACATTAATCCCTCGACCCAGTCATTCAAAGCGCCGGTCTTCAGCATAAGCCGGATTTCATCATCAACCTGCCGGTTAGCCTCGCTATCGACAACCTCAATCAGCCAATAGCCACCCATGCTGCTGACCACATCATCGCGTACTGGCTGGCTTAACACCCCCCACTCCACCTCGGGGCCAAAGACATACTCGTCAAAAGCATCGCTCGTCGTACCGGGGGAAACCGTAATTTCCCCCCCATCGGCGCTGGAGGTAGTATCCAGGGATACTTCGGCGACTAGCTCAGCGAAATCCTCGCCCGCTTCCAGCCGGGCTATGATATCGTTAGCCTCCTGCTCGCTACCGAGCAGTATCCTCCTGACGTTAGCCTCAACCGGCTCGACGCTTCTATCGATACTTATTACCTCGATCAACCAGTAGCCCACCGACTTGGTCTTGGTATCTTCGTATATGGGCGGGCTCAATGCCCCGGCCTCAAGGTCGAAGGCACTCTCTTCAAGTATGGAACTATTCACCATCAGGGGCAAAGCGCCCAGCGGGCACCAGCCGAGGTCGCCGTTCTCTTGTTTAGTGCCATCATCCAGGGAAAGCTCGGCGGCCAGCTCGCCAAAGTCTTCGCCCGCTTCCAGCCGGGCTATGACCTCGTTTGCCTGAGCCTCGCTCTCCAGGAACATAGCCATTATATACCTCTGGTCAGCATACTGCGGCACCTGCTGGTCAAAATATTCGTCACGCATTTTTTCCATCAGCAACTTCGTCCTGGCTATATCCCGGTAGTCTTTACTCAACGGCGGGTCATAATTCTTAAGTTCCTGGTCGACCTCGTCATCACTAACGGTGATGCCCAAAGCCATAGCTCCCTGCCTCACCAGTTCGTCGCGCTCAATGAGCTCGACCACATACTCAGCCATAAAAGGAACATAGTCGGCGGACATATCCTCAGTGTAAAACTTGAGCATCTTGATGTAATAGTCCATATCGAACTTAGTTCCGTTGACCTCAAGGACAATCTCCTGCAGCGGCTTATAATCGCTAACGTACCAGTCGTTATAAACCCCAACGCCGATGACGCTTAAGACAGCCACTACAATCAGGATGGCTATGCCGAGGATAATACGCTGCCGCCTTTTTTGCTGTTTCCAGTGAGAGCGCTGGCGCCTGGTGGTCTCGCGCCGCGGTTTTTCTACTTTCTTTTTAGCCAAGTACAAACCTCCGGGTGCTTAATTCCCTATAGTTATAACCTAAAAGCCTAATCTTTTCAATCGGGATTTATTGTCGCCGACGCTGAATTGTGCTAATATGTTGCCGTAGATCGGGGTGTAGCGCAGTCTGGTAGCGCACCTGAATGGGGTTCAGGTGGTCGCCGGTTCAAATCCGGCCACCCCGACCATAGGCCTAAAGAGACTAAATCCCAACAGCTTGGAGAAGTCTCCTGTTTTCACTTCCTAGGAGCGCTTATCGAACCCAGCCGGCTTTCTTCTA
>Ga0307437_1000865_pt1 | contig 21886 bp, 31 predicted proteins | sample SalMarWE160390MG_FD_202146 | JGI IMG/M metagenome (GOLD analysis project Ga0307437, IMG submission 202146) | Salt marsh sediment microbial communities from the Plum Island Ecosystem LTER, Massachusetts, United States - WE1603-90 | ecosystem: Environmental > Aquatic > Marine > Intertidal zone >...
TTATAGTCTTCTATCAAATTTTCAATTGCCTCAAGCTCGAACTTTTCAATTTTTTTTCTATTCAAAAGCAGATAAGATTCCAAACTATTTTTTGAAGAAAAAGCATAATCCCACTCTTTAGCTTTAAGGTGAGTTAGTAAAATTATTAATCCTGAGACTATTGACAAAAATAAGAAAAATTCACCGAAAATAAAAAGATTATTAACTTCTCTGCCTGCAGCAAGTGCAATTGATAAACCAAAAATCGTACCCGCCAAAATTAATAAATCTTTGCTCAATAAGAAAAAATCATTATTAAGTTTCTCAAGTATTTTACTATTTTCTTTACTTTCTTTATTCATTCTTCCTCTTGATTCGGAAAGAAATTTATCATCTAGCCTTTGAAAAGTGCCTTTTAATGATTCTGGGGTGGTATCAGATGATGTTGGATGTGTTTTTATTTCCATTTTTGATACGAGTCAGCTTAGGGTGTTCATTCTAGCTAGGCAGCATGGCCCTGAACAATAATTAATCTTCACCATTCCACCATTGATGGAATTCAGTACATAGCCCTTTTTCATTAAGTGAAATCTTAAAAATTCCATCAAGATGAGCTTTCTTACCAGAAGGCAGTCTTGTAAATTTTGCCGACCAATGAGCTATGCCAAAATTGTCCTCTAGGCTCAGAATTTCATAAGAAAAAGTAATGTCTTTTTGCTCCCCGGGAACACTTTCCCACTCTTTTAAAACGTCTTTTCTTTGTGTCAACGGTCTACCGAAAGGCGTCTCGTAGTAGAGAACTTTTTCTGCACAGAGATTAGCGGCCGCCTCTGGATCTCTTGTTTCCCATGCAACTTTTAATTTTTCTAACCAATCTTCAAATTGCTTACGTGTCATCAGGATAATTATAACAAAAGGAGGGTAATAATATCCTACTGAGCAGCTTGGTCTGGGCTCTTTCTATCCTCATAACTCAACACTCTAAGTGTATTACCTAAAAGCTCAATGACGCAAATGAGACAGTAAAAAAGGGCGTTTCAAATACTGATATTTTTTGATAAATTCAGAATTGAACATTACCTGTCGCATAAATCATCTTATATTTATCGCTATCCTCATCGTTAACCGTTTTAATAAGTTGCGAAAATCCTTCACATTTTAAGTCGGTCTTATTAAAGACAATAAAGTAACAAAAAACTTTGTATGATGCACCACGATCTTCAAGCCTTCTGAACAAACGTCTAATCTTCTCAAGATCTCCCTTAATCGTATTTTGTGGGGGTGTTGTTAAGTCTCTGTCAATAATACCTTTCTTTCTCTTAATAAACTTTAGCTCCAGGAGAACCGCATCGCCTCCAAAAGAGTATTGTTTACTCGGTAATTTCATCCCGTCAACGCCTTTCAGAATACTTAAATGTTTTGGTTCTAGAATAGTAATATCAGGTTTTATAGTAAGTTTGTCATTTTCGTCATACCAAGAAAGCTCTGTGTGTAGCATTGGAGCAAAGATATCGGCATCTTTTGTCCTTTTTGGCTCTACTAATTTTGGGTATTTAACAGAAAACCTCCTGAAAACAATGGCTTTTAAATCATCTTCTGTAAGAATCAAACCTTGAGTTTTTTGGTATTCGTCTTCGATTTCTCCAATAGTTGCCTCAACAATATCCTTTATACGTTGTTTATCCATGACTTTATTTAAAAAGGAGTTTTTTTATGTCCTCCTGGCTTTTCTTCTGGTCATTCTCATGCCCCTTATCGGGGTGATCATTCTGACCCGGACCGGTTTGGATTTTGTTTCCGAACGATTGGTGGCGATTAACGAGGTTACCAACGAAGTTCAAATCTTAAATCCGCTTGACGGCAGCGTCTACAAAACCATCAAGGGCCCCTTTGTCTGGCCGGTAACGGGAGTAATCACCCTTGAATTCGGCGAATCAAGCCGCTGGCAGCTTTTCCATACCGGAATAGACATTGCCAATCCCGAAGGCAAAAAGGGCGACCCCATCACTCCCTTTATGCCCGGGACGGTTGTTTATGCCGGTCAAATCTCCTGGGGGTTTGGCAAACACGTGATCATCGACCACGGGGATAATCTCACTTCCATCTACGCCCATTTGGAGACCATCTGGGTGGAAGTGGGCCAGGCAGTCAAACCGGGCGAGATTATCGGCCTCGAGGACAGCACCGGCTGGGCCACCGGACCGCATTTGCACTTTCAAATAAACGTTTTCGGCATCCCAATTAATCCGAGGGTGTTTTTATCATCGCCGTAATAGGTTTCGTCGGCTTCGTTGTGTTTTTCCATCTGAACTAAAATATCGTCTTGCCGTTGCTTATATTTTGATAGGATCTTGTCATACATATCTTGTGTAATACTCCCCAAAAAGAGATAGTCTTATCCTTGCATTTGAGAAAGGATGTTTTGAAGTGATTCGGTGGGGTTGGGGGCTTTATAGATTGGGCTTCCACAAACTAAAATATCAGCTCCGTTTATGATTGCTTCGTGAGGGGTTACCACCTGCTTTTGGGCATCAGGCTTCCTTCCATATTCTTCTGGGCGGATACCCGGAACTAACTTAGATGTAGAAATGTCTTGGACGGTATCAAGGCAATTTCCCGGAAGAATAATGCCGTCACAGCCATTTTCAACGGCTACTTGAGCAAAATGACGGACAGATTGTCGCATTGAACGGCCAAAGTGTCTTTGGCAATAATCATCATCAAATCGGGTAGTGATAGTTACACCTAAAACCTTTGTTTCGCTTCCCTTTACTGCTTTAACAGCTGGCTTGATAAGACCATCGGCAAAAGCCCAAACATTAGTATGATTAACGCCCATTTCGGCAAGAGTGGTAAAGATATTAGACATTGTTCTTGGGCCATTATTTACTTTCAAGTCAACAAAAACCGGTTTTTCTTGGCTTTGGACATCCCGAACATAATCCAAGCCCCAAAGAATAACGTGGTCAAGATTGACCTTATAGCCAAATTGACCGGCTACTTCGGAAAGCTGTTCAGCTAAGGTAAGATTTTGCTCTCGCTCATTGTGGTCAAGAGCAACATAAAGGAGTCTTTCACTCATATTAAACTTTTACCGGTTCAAGTCCTCTTTCAGCTTGCCAGCGGAGTGGGTCTTGTAAAAAGCTTCGGTAGCTTTCTATTGCTTTAGGGCTAGAATAACCAAATTCCTCGGCAACCTCAATTAGTTTTGGAAGATTAGTAAGCTCAACTACCGTGACTCCTGTTTCTCTCAAACGCTCTAGGGCTTCAGGATTGTGGTAATGAAGAATGGTAGCGGCATTTTCTGCTGGAAATCCTAGTTCTCTTAATCCTATTGCCGAGTTAGAAGTAGATTGGGCAAAATTAACAAGCTCTTCTATTACGAGGGGTTTTTGGCCTTTTTGAATGAAGGGGTTACCGTCAACACCGGTTACTAATTCTTTGTGGCCTCCCAGTTTCCGTGTGCCTCTAGTGTAGACATAAGGAATACTGCGGCCAGTCATTCTTTGTAAGTCTTCTCTTAATTGATAGCCGGGTATCATTCCGCCTGTAGCGTTAGCGGCAATAAAATCAAATTCGGTTTGTGCATCTATCAAGCGGAGAGCTAATTGCTCTGTGAGGGTCTTAAATACTCTTTCTTGTCCAACTAATCCCTTAATTGAAACGTAGCCGGGTCCCCAGTTGCCTGAACTGTAAAGGAAAGGCTCTTCGCCAGCGTCAACATCTCTTATTTCAACAGCTTTTGCGTCAAGGATTTGTCTACAAATTTCTTCTTCCGATAATCTTTCTGGAAGTCTAGTTAATTGTTCAGCAGGTCTTGGGGTTTGAGTTTCTTTCAATACTTCTTGCATTTTTTTAATTCTTGATGGAGAATATCACAAATATAAAAATTTTACAAGGTTTGGGTACTTTGTTTTAACTAAGCCGTTGAAAGCTATTTTTTGAGGCGTTATAGTCAAAGTTGTTCAGTTGTAGGGCAAGTAAGTAATCTAAAGTTTGGTTATCAATCCTATCTAAGAGATTATTTTTATCATCGCCATAAAATGTTAATATAGAGATAGTGATGACCAAGACTTTAAGAAGGCGTTTAGGAAAAAATCTTAAAGAGGCCAGGCTAAGAGCGGGAATGACCCAGGTAGAGGTAGCCGATAAGGCCGGTATCCACCCCAATTACTACGCCCGAATTGAACGGGGAGAAGCCAATCCGTCCCAGGAAATTTTATACGGAATCACCAAAGCTCTGAAGGTAAAATCCTCAAAAATCCAAAAGCCAAAGCTTAAACTGGCACTACCAGAGGAGCGGCAAAGATACCGTCATGGCTGCCGTCGCGGCCCCAGTAGTGGACACCCAGCCCGTCCGCGGGAAAGGCACGGCCAACGAACGCAACGTCAGAGCCGCTAGTGGGGGTTTTGGTTCTTGCATAACCATAGCCGTATTCTTTTCCAAATAAATGTTTATCGGTTGCGTCGAGATGAGCAGTGTAATACTCAACATAATCTGGAGCCTCGCCGATTATCGCCTGGACTCCGGGGATTTCTTTTGCTAGCTTTTTTGAGAACCGAGCAACCATTGCCTCTTGTTCTTTAAGTGTTTTACGATTGCTGTCAGGTAAAAATAGCTGGCTGGGGTTAACCGCTACCTGTGAACGGCTTGAATTTAAGGCTTCAAATTCGGGGAAGTCTTGATGCCAGGTTGTCCAAAAGCGCCTACCCGCTTCCCGAAGGCTTCTTATTGACTGGCCCGTTAACTCGTAAACAACATAGCCTGCCTTTTCCAGGCCTTCTCGTGCTTCCGGAGAAAATTTTCTGGCCTCAACAGGGATCTCTTTGATCTCTCTAGGCCTGGCGTTATAGCCCTCAGCAATGTCAAGAATTCCCGCAATAAACTTTCTGTCGGGGTCATTTTTTGATAATCTCCCGAGTATTTCCCGGGTAGTTTTTTCAAGCTCTACTGCCATTGTGAAAACTATTCTAACGCTACTATGGGATTTTGTCAACCTTTCGACTTGTTGTTTTAAAAAGTCTCGCTCGGCACCAAAAACACCTTTCATAAAAAGCGGAAATTCGACATTTTCGGTATCTCGATTAATATCAACTATTTTTATCATCGCCATAAAATGTTAATATAGAAAGAGTAATGACCAACACTTTAAGAAGGCGTCTGGGAAAAAATCTTAAAGAGGCTAGGCTAAAAACGGGAATGACCCAGGTAGAGGTAGCCGATAAGGCCGGCATTCATCCTAATTACTACGCCCGGATTGAGCGGGGAGAAGCCAATCCGTCACAGGAAATTTTATACGGAATAACCAAAGCCCTGAAGGTAAAATCTTCAAAAATCCTGCCCTATTAAGACTTGGCCTTCTTTTCCTTAATTTCCTTCCTCAGTTTTTCGCCTCTTTCCTCGTCCACCACCTTATGGGCAATCAGGTGGGCCAAAGTCTGCATGCTCCCCAGTATTTCCATGGCCTTGGCTCGGGTAGCATTCTCGGGGTCGGTTTGTTTCAAAAACCTGATTACGCTCTCGATATCTTTCTCAAACTGACTTTTCTTTTTAGCCATTATTTCCATATTATACCCCTTTTAGATAAACCTGCCTAATTTCAAAAAGTGAAACATTTCTAAAGCAGATTTTTTACTCTCTATCCGCCTCATTATTTCCCGACTTTTAACTTGGGATAAAATGTTCAAGCTTCCTTCCCAAAGTATTTTTCGGTCCAAAATAGCTAACTTGCGGTGATGGTTACCCGTGCAGATGAAAACCTGAACGCCCAAAACCTCAAACTTGCGAATTTCAGACTCGGATTGAACTTCAAAACCTTGGCTATGCTCTCTGGGATCTCGGGTCAAAATGTAAACCCTGACCCCTTGTTTGACCAATTTTTCAAAAGTCGGGTAGAGTCTTTTGGCTCTCTCCGTTGAAATGAAAGGGCTTTCAATGATGACCTCTTTTTGACAGGTTGAAAGATCTTCTGTGAATTTTCGATAAAAGGTCCTTTCGTCGTATAAAGAAGAATTAATCATTTTCCCCCTCGTTATCCACTTCAATTACGGAGATTTTTCCGTTATAATAAGTAAAGCCCGACTCTTTTAGTTTCTCGTAGGTGTTGAAAATACTGGAGAAGAGGTGTTCCACCCACGGGACGTTGGGCTCACAGAAAATTAAAACACGACAAATAAGAAAATCACAAAGGACTCTCAATTCTTTTCATGCTCTACAGACTAAAACTTGACAAATCTCCTCTGATTATGCCACGATAGTCTTGATGTCTAGTCTGCCAATTAAAAAGGTAATTTTTCTACTAATTTTTTTTCTTATTGCTCCGACTACATTAGCGATTAGTCTTTTCACTTTAGCGAAAATTGAACAAACCGAGGAATTTACTACTTTAGCCAAAGAATCGGCTCATCAGCTTGCTTCTCAAACACCTTCACGACTTTATGCCGCCATTCCTGAAGTTTTGGGAGAAATGTCCACCGCCATTCAAACCGGCGATGCTCGGCCGGTAATTATCGAGAAGTACCTAGAAAAACATAATTCACCCCTTTTACCTTATGCGGATGAACTTTTGGCGGCTTCGGAGAAATATGAAGTCGATTATCGTTTGATTGTCGCCATTGCGATGTGTGAATCTAATCTCTGCAAGAAATCACCGCCTGGTTCTTTTAATTGCTGGGGATTTGAAAATGGGGAGACAAAATTTTTATCAATGGAGCAAGCTTTAGATCAGGTGGCGAAAACACTTCGAGAAAGATATCTAAACGACGGACTGGTCACTCCAGAACAAATCATGACCAGGTATGCGCCTCCTTCGGTAGAAAAAGGCGGTCCTTGGGCTAAGTGTGTCATTCAGTTTATTGATGAACTTGAGTATGGTCAGTTCTAAGCCAATTGTTGATTACAACGACCCCTCTTTCAACTACAAACAATATTGGCAAGAACGCCAATATGAACACCAATCAGAAGAGCTGGTTCTAAAAAAATTCTTCAAGCTAATCTCTAAGAAAAAATCAATCGTTGACATTGGTGGGGGATTCGGCAGACTAGCGCCTCTTTACGCACCTCTTTTTAAAAAGGCTGTTTTAATCGATTCTTCAGAAAAACTTTTAAAGGCCTCTCAAAAACTGACTAAGAAATTTACTAATTTAAGGGTGGTTAAAGGCATTGCCCTCAAGCTACCCTTAAAAAACAATTCTTTTGAGGTCGCCTTAATGATTAGAGCTGTTCATCATCTTCCTTCTCCTGATAAAGCTTTTCAAGAAGTTAACCGGATTCTCAAACCCAATGGCTACTTTGTTCTCGAATTCGCCAATAAAACCCATTTTAAGGCTATTTTAAAAACCTATCTTAGTCTCGATCTTTATTCTCTTACTGACCATACTCCAGAGGAAAAAAGTGATGAAGTTATCTTTCTCAATCTTCATCCCCAAGTAGTCAGAAGTTTATTATTCAAAAATGGTTTTAAAATTATCCAAGCCGTTTCTGTTTCCAATTTCCGCTCCACCTTTTTAACAAAAATTCTCCCTCTTAAAATCCTTCTTATTTTAGAAAAAATCGCCCAAAAAATCTATCCACCTTATACCTCCGGCCCCTCTGTTTTCATTCTTGCTCAAAAAACTTGATTATTCCAACTAAACCTGATAAACAGCACTCAAATCAAGCTGAGTCGCACCTGAAAAAAAGGAGGATAAGAGGATGTGGGATAAGTCTGATCAGCGATTTATCACGTTTTGGCACCTTACCCTACCCCTTCTTCCTTATCTCGTCATGGCAATAGGTTTTCTCGCCATCGGGTTAGGAGTGGGCTGGCTAGTCAAGATAGCTTTCGCAGACGCTTTCTCAAATGAGGCTCATTTCGTCGACTGGACCTGTCTACCTATTGTTGTTTTGACAATAGGGGGTTTTCTCACTATCGTTTTAGGAAAAAGCCTTGAGCGGGAAATCCGACCCTAAACAACCACCCTGGTTAAAACAATAAAACTTCAATTTTATTGGCTCTATGAGCACCAGGGTTTTTCACTGAAAAAAACTTGACAATCCTATAATGTTGTGATATACTACGCACTAGATCCTGAGGTGTTCGCCAACGGCGAATACTTTAGGATTTTTTTATGGGTTAAATATTCTAGCCCATAGAGTATGAATAAGAAAATTCTCTCAATCCTGATTGCTTTTTTAGCAATCATCTTTCTTTCCCAACCCGTTTTAGCTCAAGAGAAAATAGCGGGTGGTTCGGCTGTGCTGGAAGATATCACTCTCCAAGCTGATAAACGTCCTATTAAACTGGAAAAATTCTTAGAGAGCTATAATTCTCCTTTGGCTGAATACGCTGAAGTCTTTATTGAAACCGCTGATAAGTATGGCTTGGATTGGAAGTTAGTGCCGGCGATTACCGGAGTTGAGTCTACTTTTGGTAAGCAAATTCCGGCTAATTCCTACAACGCCTATGGCTGGGCTAACGGAGCCTTTAGCTTCGAATCCTGGGAGCAATCTATTGATATTGTTTCTAAGGCTTTAAAAGAAAAGTATGTTGACCGCGGCTTAGACACCCCTTATAAAATGGGTCCTGTTTACGCCCCGCCTTCTCAAACCTGGGCTTACAAGGTAATCTATTTCATGAACAAGCTTGAATGCTTTGGTGAGCTTGAGTGCCTTGAAGCTCTTGATTTCACAATTTAACCATAATTTGGTAAAATACTTTAGCGCGGACGTGGCGGAATGGCAGACGCGCTGGATTTAGGATCCAGTGGGCCTTAAAAGCCCGTGGGGGTTCAAATCCCTTCGTCCGCACTAAATGAAGATGAAGGCAGGCATAAAAAAATCCATTGAATTCGTTAAGAAATACAAACTCCAATTTTCTATTGGAGTGGCTGTTTTTATTATCCTTTTAGCTATCCTTCCTCCAAGAATCAGAAAAATTGTTGCTGGCCCTCAAGGAGAATACGAAACCGCCCAAGTAATGAAAACTGATATTATCCAATCTATTTCCGCTTCAGGCGAAGTAGAATCCCAGGAACAAGTTGCTCTTAAGTTTCAAGGTTCAGCCCAATTAACCTGGCTTGGTGTTAAGGAAGGTGATTATGTTAATAAATGGCAAGCGATTGCCTCTCTTGATAAACGTCAATTAGAAATGTCCATTAAAAAAAAGCTTAATGATTACATGAATGAGCGCTGGGATTTCGAAGAAATTCGAGAGGATTATGGCGTGACTACTGATGATTTAAACGCTTTTAATTTAACCAGTGACGAGAAAAGAATTTTGGAAAAAGCCCAATTTGACCTGAATAATGCCGTTATTGATGTCGAAATTGCTGACTTAGCGAAAAAATTAGCTAACCTGGTAACGCCAATTTCAGGTATCGTCATTAAAACCGAACCTTCAATTGCTGGTGTTAATGTAACCCCTGTTAATTCAGAATTTATTATTGCCAATCCAGGACTAATGAAATTTGTGGCCGATATTGACGAGTCTGATATTGGCCAAGTGGCCCTGGGGCAAAAAGTATTGATCACTTTAGACGCTTATTTCGACGAAGAATTTGAAGGCGAAATCACTCAGATTGCCTTCGCCGCCATCACCACCAGCGGCGGCGGCACGGCTTTTCAAGTCGACATCAGCTTGCCTGACAATATGGAAGAAAAATTCAGAGTAGGGATGAATGGTGACGTAGAAATTATTACGGCCGAGAAAGAATCCGTGGTGACGGTCCCCATTGAAGCGATTAACACCAAAGACGACAACTCCTATGTCCAAGTCATTGAAGGCCGAACCCTAAAAGAGTTTGAAGTCGAAACCGGTCTGGAATCAGATAACTTCGTGGAAGTTATTTCCGGGTTAAGCGAAGGCCAATTAGTCGTCACTAGAAAGAAAAAGTAAACGACACTCATGGAGCCCCTTCTCAAACTAGTTAACGTCACCAAAACCTACCTTCCTGACGATCATCCCGTCCATGCCCTTAAAAACGCTAGTTTAGAAATTAAAAAAGGGGAAGCGGTGGCCATTATGGGGCCCTCCGGTTCAGGTAAATCAACTCTGATGCATATCGCCGGTTGTCTTGATGTGCCTACTTCTGGTCAAGTTTATTTAGAAGGTAAGAATATCTCTAAACTTTCAGAAGAAGAATTAGCCAAAATCCGCAGCCAAAAAATCGGTTTTGTCTTTCAAACCTTTAATCTTATCCCCAAAACAACCGCTTTAGACAACGTCGCTCTCCCTCTCATCTACACCGGCACAAGCTTAAAAAAAAGAAAAGAATTAGCCAAGCAAATGCTCAAAGAAGTTGATCTTGAAGAAAGGGCCGACCATTTTCCCAACCAACTCTCCGGCGGAGAGCAACAAAGAGTGGCCATTGCCAGAGCCCTCATTAACCAACCTTTAATTATTTTTGCTGATGAACCCACAGGGAACCTTGACTCCAAATCAGGCAAAGAAATCATGGCCATTTTGAATCAGCTTAATAAAGAAGGAAAAACCATTATTATCGTCACCCATGAATTAGCCATCGCTAAATCTGCCAAAAGGATGATAAAAATTATTGACGGAGAAATAGTTTACTAGAAATGGACTTTGCCGAAATTATAAAAATTTCTCTTGAAGCCTTAAAAGCCAACAAAACCCGGTCTGGTTTAACCATGCTGGGAATTGTTATTGGCGTCACTTCCGTTATTCTCCTTGTTTCCATTGGCACTGGCTTAAAAACTTACATTACCGAACAATTGGAAAGTTTAGGAGCGGACTCGCTTTATGTTTTTCCAGGAGAAATCGGCATTGGCCAAGGAGAAGGCAGTAGTGGCGTTCCGGGTGCCGGGGTAGCCAATTCTAAATTCACTTTTAACCATCTCAAACAAATCGAAAGGGAAGCCAAAACCGTTAAAGCGGTTATGGCCTACATTGAAAATAACGGGACGATGAGTTACAAAGGAAAAAACCACATCACCCAAGTGGTGGGCGTGGGTATCGAATTTCCTGGGATAAGAAACCAAAAAGTGGTTGAAGGTAGTTTTTTTACTATCTCTCAATATAATTCGGGTAAAAAAGTGGCTGTCCTCGGCCAAACCGTAGTTGATGAACTTTTTGAAGGCGAAAACCCGGTCGGTAAAAAATTCACCATTTCTGACCAGCGCTACACCATTTTAGGTGTTTTAGAGGAAAAAGGCGGTTTTGGCGGTGTCGATATTGACAACCAAGTTTTCATCCCGGCCACCACGGCGATGCGTCAGTTCGACATGGAAAACATCATGTCTTTCATGGTTCAATCTCAAAATTCTGATTCCATTCCGGAAACGATAAAAGAAGTAGAAAATATTCTTCTCAAAAGTCTTGACGAGGACGAATTTTCCGTCTTGGATACGGAAAGCATTTTAAGTATCATCTCCAGTATTTTAGGCGTTCTTACCGCTGCTTTGGGCGGGATTGCCGCCATTTCTTTAATCGTCGGCGGGATTGGGATTATGAACATCATGTTGGTCTCCGTCACCGAAAGAACCCGGGAAATTGGTTTGCGTAAAGCAATTGGGGCCACCCCTAAAAACATTCTCACCCAATTCATCATTGAATCGGTTGTTCTTTCTTTTGTTGGGGGGACGATAGGTATTCTACTTGGCATCGGCGGTGCGTTTCTGATTGGTCGCTTTTTTACGACCACGGTCACCCCTTGGTCAATCATTCTTGCTTTTGGTGTCTCCAGTTTGATTGGCGTTATTTTTGGCGTCGCGCCGGCTTACAAGGCTTCAAAACTTAACCCCATTGACGCCCTTCGCTATGAATAGTATAAAATAAAGTGATGGATTTGAAATATAAACTTGGGAAATTAACCTCGGTACTTTTGATAGGCTTTGGCGTTTACCAAATCGTCTATTCCACAGTTTTACTTGTTTTTGTTTATCCTCATCTCAAATTTGGCGTTGGCTATTCAAGTGCTCTCCTTTATGAAAGTTTAATCGAAAAAGCGCTGGTTTATTATGCCTCAATGATTATTAACGGAATCTACGGTATCAGTCTTCTCTTTAAAACGAAAGAAGAAGTTACCTATCTTCAGATTATTGGTGGTTTAATTGTTTTTGGTCTGGGAATTCTGTTTGTTACCAAAACTGAAATGACCACTGACCCGATTATTAAACTGTTTTTAAGAACGGTTGAATTAATTAGCGGATGAAAGTTTTATTCCTCGGTACTTCCGCTGGTTGGCCCTTGCCTCGTTTGGGCTGTGATTGTCAAATCTGCCAATCAAAAGACCCTCGAGACAAACGACTTCGTCCGGCTGTTTTGGTTGACGACTCGGTTCTAATTGACGCTCCGCCTGATATTTATCACCAATTAATCAATCTAAAAGTTGACACTACTAAAATTAGCGCTTTGTTAATTACCCATGCCCATCCCGACCATATCCATGGCTTTTATGACCTAACTCATCTCTACGAACGTCAAATAAAAGAACCTAAACTAATCATTACCCAGGATGTTCTTAATGGTTTGCGCCGATTTCACTCATTTCCCTTAAAACCTTTTAAACCTGAAATCGTCAGGCCCAAAATTCCAATTGAGCACCAAAAAATCAAAATCTCCTTTTTTCCGGTTGAACACAGCCATCTTCCCTGCTACGGCGTTAAAATGAAAGAAGAAAAAATCTTTGTTTATATCCCTGATTTAGTCAGGCTGCCAAAAACAGAAAAAAAACAAATTCGTGATGTTCATCTCTTGGTTCTTGATGGCTCTTCATTAAACAAAAAAGGACAAACTCGAACTCACCAATCAATTGAAGAAGGAATCAAACTGGCTAGAGAACTTAAACCCAAGCTCTGTTATTTTACTCATCTTGGCCATATTACCGGCACTCACCAAAAACTGGAAACTTTTGTTCAGAAAAACGGCGGCAAGAACTTCCATATTGCCTATGACGGTTTAGAACTTGAAATTTGAGACTTCAAGAAGGTATGATTTTAGTGGTAAGATATTAAACAATGAAACGACTATTCATTAGCTTAACTTTTGTCTTTTTATTAATTATTTTTTATTGCTTATTGCCTCAAAGACTTCTTTCTCAGGAAACGCCTGCTTTTGACTTCAATCGCGCTTATGAGGATTACCAATACACCTACGGCACCTATCGCCAGGCTCATAATGAATACGTCACGGCTAGAGAACAATATTTAACTTACAAAACCTTAACCGCCAAAACTTTAGCCTTAGAACAAACTCTGGATATGCTCCAAAAAAGAGATGAATCCGTTCGCACTTATTTAACCGCTTTACGAATGAAAATGGCGGAAACAACCGGAATCTTAAACTACAAACAAAACACTCTTTATTTAAAACTTGATGCGGAGGTTAATTGGTACACTGAACACCGAGACAATCTTTCCAGTGCCGGCACTCTTGAAGATTTGGTTAAATCCTCCGCTGAAGCCGAAAGCCGCTATGATAAAACTCTTATTCTAATCTACCAAACTTTAGGGATTATTCTTGAAGGCAAGGAAAATAATCTAAAAGATCAAATCAACGAACAAATTGAATTAATAGAAGGCAAAATTACTCAAATCCGGGAAAAAGAAGACAAAGACACAACCATTGCCGAACGATGGTTATTAGAGGCGGAAAATAAACTAACACGGGGTCAGGAAAAAATTGATGAAGCAATAAATATTTTAGACATGATGAAACCTCATGACCGAGATAAAGACGGAGAGTATAGTCAATCTCAAAAGTTATTCCAAGAATCGCATCTTTATCTCAAAGAAGCTAACTCTTTCTTAAATGAGCTCATTCGTGAAATTAAAACAGCCGATGTCTTAGAAAAAACTGACTAAAATGGCAAAAGAGAAAGAAGAAATTATCAGTCAAGATTTTGAAGCCCAAATTCCGGAAGAGGAAAAACCAAATTTTTGGGAAAAAACAAAAAGGAAAATAAAAGGGATTTCCGCTAAAGGCAAATCAATCTCTTTCCGGGACAAAAAACTTTTCTTGGTTATTGGTGGGGTGGTAATTATATCGATACTGCTGATAATCTTTGTTCGCTCTAGCCTACGCATCAGTCGATTCAAACCGCTTGTTTTTCCCTCACCTTCTCCCAGCCCTTATGAAGAAGAAATTACTAATCCTTCTATTTATGCCACTGATTCGGCTGTTCTAGAAATTGGTGAAAGACTGAAAGAAATAAACCAGGATTTAGACCAAACAGACCTCAAAGAAACGGGCCTCAACCCGCCAGTCTTAGATATGGAAGTCAATTTTGAGGAATAAAAACCATCTGCCTCACTTTTTATTTATTTTAAATATAAAACAAACGTGATCATTGAATTCGCCGGAATGCCTCGGAGTGGCAAAACGACTATCATATCACTACTTTCCCAAAAACTTAATAATTCCATTTCTCATTTTGAACGTTTTGATCTCATTCCTTTTAAAATTAATGACTCTTATAACTATAACTTTTGGTATGCCCAATATTATGTTAAGGAACTTCTAAAGGCAACTAATAAAAAAGGCCTTCATCTATTCGACCGAGGTATTATTGACAGAATTGCTTTTGGAAATGCTTTAGCCAAATATCATCGATGGAATAAAAAGCAGCATCAAGACTATTTCTCGATTCTTAAACCATACGTTAATTATCACGAGATCGTTTTTATCAGAAATATTAAACCAGAGGATTCTCTAAAAAGAGTAAAAAAAATTAAAAATAAAGTAAATATAACCCACGACCTGAATTTTCTAAAAGTCCTTCATCAATCATATCAAGATTTAGAGGGTCAGTATAAAAAACTTATATACCTTCCGATCAATCTCCGACCAAAAGAACTAACTCCAATAGCTCTTGATACTTTAGAAAAGATAGTCAAGTCCTCTTGACTTTCGGGTTTTCTTCATTTTAAAATAGACCTATGACCAAAACTCCTTTAGCCGACAGAATCCGTCCTAAAAACCTTAAAGACTTTGTCGGTCAAAAACATTTAGTGGGCAGAGGAGGGATTGTTAAAAAATTAATCAAGTCTGACCAATTACCTTCAATGATTTTCTGGGGGCCACCTGGCTCTGGTAAAACCACCCTTGCCCAAGTCATCGCCAACACCACCAAAAGTCATTTTTCTTCTAACTCGGCGGTGACAACCACTTTAGCCGACGTTAGAAAAATCGTCCAAGAAGCCAAAGAAAGATTAGACGCTTATCACCAAAAAACAATTTTCTTTTTAGACGAAATCCATCGTTTCAACAAAGCCCAACAGGACGCTTTTCTACCTCACGTTGAAAAGGGAACGATTATCCTTATCGGCGCCACCACCGAAAACCCCAGTTTCGAAGTTATCGGCCCCCTTTTATCAAGGAGTCGGGTTTTTGTACTCAACCAACTTGAAGAAGAAGAACTAAAAGTGATTGTTAATAGGGGATTAAAAGAATTAAAAGCAAAGATAGAACCCAAAGCGCTTGATTTTGTTATCCAGGTCTCAAACGGAGACGCCAGAATTGCTCTCAATGCCATTGAAATCGCCAGTTCACTCATTCGAAGTGGTCAAAAGATTTCACTTCAATTAATTAAAGAGGTCTTTCAGAAGCAATCCTTACTTTATGACAGAATGGGGGACGAGCATTACAATACTATCAGTGCCTTTATCAAAAGTATGAGAGCCAGTGACCCTGACGCCGCCCTTTATTATTTAGCCCGGATGGTCGAAGCCGGTGAAGACCCGCTTTTCATTGCCAGGCGAATGGTGATATTCGCTAGCGAAGACGTTGGCATGGCTCAACCCACTGCTCTAGTAGTCGCTAACGAGGTTTTTCGGGCTTGCGAAACGATTGGTTATCCAGAATGTGCCATTAATCTTGCTCATGGAGTTGTTTATCTTGCCCAAGCCCCTAAAAACAGAAGCGCCTACAATGGACTACGAGCCGCTCAGGAGGATGTCAAAAAACACGGCAATCTGCCCATTCCTTTAGAAATTCTTAATGCGCCTACGAAACTAATGAGTAAGCTAGGTTATGGTAAAGGCTACGAGCCATATCCCAAAAACAAGTCCTTATTGCCAAAGAAATTAGGAGGAAAGAAATATTACAAAAAATAATAATTATGCTAAAATAAGAACCAGCGTTTCGCGCTGAACCTTGTTTCTCGCAAGCTCGAAAGAAAACCATGGAACAATATTTTAATAATCCTATCCTTCTAGTCATCATCCTTGCTTGGTCCATGTTCTGGAAAGGCTGGGCTCTTTGGCGAGCGGCCAAACGTGACCAAAAATATTGGTTCATTGCCCTTTTAATTGTCAACAGTCTGGGTATCTTGGAAATTGTTTATCTCTATTGGTTCTCCAAGAAAAAAGACTTAATAGAAAGAATTAAAAATTTTCTACCTTGGATAGAATAAATTCTTCGCTGGGAAAAAAGATAAAACTTCTTGACACCGCTTTTCCATTTAACATAACATTAGACTATGGGAGATAAAGAAGGAGAGGTTCCAAGAAATTCGAAAGAGGTTTATCCAAAAAACACTTCTCCAGAAATGAGAGAAGTGATAGACAAAACAGAAGAACTTCTGAGAAGACAGGCTAAAATAAAAAGAGAAAACGACGAAAACAGCGTTGCTTTCAGATTTGAAGAAGCAAGAGGAACCGCCCAACTGCTTATTTTCCCAAAAGAAGGAGACAGAGCCCTAGTGAGATATTTTGTTAAAAAGGGCGGTTCCGGTGGAACCATCCATCTTTTTGAATCAAATGGAACGAAATGTGTTTATTGGCCAGAAGATAAAAATGTCAATTTTGTTAATTTTGATGAAGATGAAGCCATCCCTTCTATTCTTACAATTGAATCTGAAAAAATAACTATTACTTCATATCCTTCTTTGATTAGAAAATAAAAAAATTTGGCACTTATACTGTGAAGACAAAGAATTGAAAGGCTGATTAAATAGTGTTACAATCTGCCTTGACATGCCAACCACTGCTCGACCTAAAAAGACGGATATTGAAATTCTGAAAGAAAGAACCTATAAAGCATACAAAAACATTGGCTCTTTATGGTGCCCGGCCGTAAAAGATAATATTGTCTTTAACAGATATGGTTGGATCCATCTGTCTTTTAAAAGAAACGGTCACAGAAGGAGTCCTGGAGACCTAAAACTAAGACATTATTTGTTTATTGAAGACGTTCGCTGGGTAGTTCAGAACTCCAAGATTGCTATATTGACCTTTGGGTCGGTAACTTCCAAGAGTGGAATAACAAGGAAAACAAGATATTACGAACTCGCTTGTCTAAATAAAGGTAAGAAGAAACCTACTTCGGTAATTTTAAGAAAAATAGGAAAAAAGGGTAAGCTTCATTATTACAGTGTGAGGAGAACAACAGGTAAAATTAAAAGAGCCCTCAAAAAATGAGAGCCCATTTAGTGTGCTTGCTTTTCCGGCGTAGAATTCTTAGCCGGTTACGGGAATTACCCTACAAGCACAACAATATGATAATATAAAATAAATAGTTTGTCAAGATGGCAAAAAAGAAGTTATTAAATCAAGATAAACAAGCGGGTCTATTGAAATATTTGTAAACTTCTCCCAATCAAGTGATAAACTTAAATCACGTTGGCCAAAATAAAAGTTGTCTTCCACGAAAAATATCTTCAATATGATTTTGGTCCGGGTCATCCTCTTCGGCCGGAGCGAGCCCTGCCTTTTCTGGAAAAACTGAAAAAATATAAAATCCCTCATGAAATTCTTGTTCCTCAAAAAGCAAACGATGAGAAAATCCTTTTAGTCCACACTAAGGAATATTTAGAAAGGGTTAAACGACTGGCAAAAGAGGGAGGTTCTCTTTCAATTGACACCCCGGTTAACCCTGGTGTTTTAGAAGCTTCCTATTATTCGGTCGGCGGCTCTCTTCTTGCTCTTGAACAAGCTTTAAAAGGGGAGCGAGTGATGAATCTTTTGGGTGGCCTTCACCACGCCGGTATTTCTAATTCTTCCGGATTTTGTATTTTTAATGACCATTCAATCGCCATCAGGAAATTACAAAAGGAAAAAAAGATTAAAAAAGTAATCATTTATGACCTGGATGTTCACGCCGGTCAGGGTACCCAAGAAATTTTTTACCAAGACCCAAAAGTTTTTACTATTTCTCTTCACCAAGATCCAATGACCCTTTACCCGGGAACAGGTTTTGCTTCCCAAACAGGCGAAGGAGCAGGCAAGGGTTTTAATCTCAATCTTCCCCTGCCTCCAGGAACCACCGAAAAAAAATATTTAGAAGCTTTAGATTCGGTTCTACCCTTAGCCAAAAAATTCCCTCATGATGTCACGGTTTTAACTTTAGGGGTGGATACTTTTGAAGAAGACCCTTTGGCGAATATTAAACTCAAAGAAGACACCTACCGAAAAATTGGCCAAAGATTCAAAAAATTTGCTAAAATAGCAGTGATGTGCGCCGGTGGTTATTCTCAAAAAACCCCGGACTTATGGCTGAGTTTTTTGAAAGGCTTTCTTTAATGGAAATAAACATTAAAACCAACCAAAGATATCAATTAATTGATATTACTGACCAAGTAGAGTCAATTGTTTCTAAAAGCAAAATCAAAGAAGGAATTTGTCTGGTTTTTGTTCCTCATTCCACCGCCGCCATTATCCTCACCGAAAATGAATCAGGTTTAAAAAACGATTGGTTGAAAATGCTTAAAAAACTGGTTGCCAGAGAAAAATTTGAACACGACCGGATTGACAATAATGCTGATTCTCATCTTTTAAGCGGACTTTTAGGGCAGGGGAAAGTGCTACCGATTGAAAATGGTCGTTTGATTCGAGGTACTTGGCAAAATATTTTCCTGGTTGAACTGGATGGACCAAGAACAAGGCAAGTGGTTATAAAGATAATTAAAAGTTAATAGAAGTTTTTGGGGTTATCAAAAAGCGACGTTCGATTAGGAAATTCAATTCAAGACACGACGAAAATCTCCAAGCTTTACGACGTTTCCAAATAATGGTAAAATAAGAACCTGTCGAAGTTTCGACAGAACCTTGTTTCTCGCTAGTGCTCGAAATTATTCTGATGACCAAAAAACCTCCAGCAAAAAAAGAGGAAAAGCTCACTAAAGATGGGCTACCTTTTGGTCGCAAAAGACTTGGTTATCGAACACCAAAGAGTTTTAGAAGACAAACTTTTCGTCGCAATCCGGCTTTAACCACCCAAAGACCAAGAAGCCTGGGAGGACATCAATGATTTCCGCTTTAAACAAACAAACCGATGGTACGCTAGAGTTAACCATTACCATTCCCAAAAAAAGAGTTGCGGCTGCATATAAAAAAACTCTTAATCTATTAGCTAAAGAAACTGAAGTTAAGGGCTTTCGTAAAGGCAAAGCGCCTTTAAAAAAAGTTGAAGAAAAAATTGGCAAGACAAAAATCTATGAAGAGGTTCTTAAGTTTCTTATTCCTGAAGTTTATGTCGAAACAGTTAAAGAGCAAAAAGTTAAACCAATTATTAATCCTCAAATCAGTGTTGTCTCTCTAGAAGAAAGCAAAGATTGGCAAATAAAAGCGATTACCTGCGAATTGCCTCAATTAAATTTAGGTAATTACAAAGGAGAGGTAAAAAAAGCTTTGGCAACTGAAAAAATTTGGGTACCTGGTAAAGATGAAGATAAAGAGGAAAAAAGTGAAGAAAAAGAATCCGAGCGTCTGGGAAAAATCTTCCAAGTCTTACTAAAAACCGTTAAAATTCAAGTTCCGGAATTATTAATTCAAGAAGAGGTTAACCGGATTCTCTCTCGTTTAATTGACCAAACCGGTCGTTTGGGGTTAACGGTTGAGCAATATCTCGCTTCAATTGGTAAAACCAGTGACCAAATTCGCCAAGAATATCATCAACAAGCTGAAGAATCACTAAAACTAGAGCTCATTCTTTCCGCTATTGCCGATAAGGAAAAAGTGCAAATCAGCGATAGTGAAGTCCAAAAAATGATTGACGCCACTCCTGATGAAGGGGCGAAAAAAGCGATGGAAACACCCGCTCAACGTGCCTATATTCGTCAATTGCTGCGTAAGCGGCAAGTGATTGACAAATTAACTAAACTATAGTAAGATTATCCCGATTCTGCCCTAAGCTTCAAATGGACAAAACGCAAGTAAAAAAGAAAAAACCGGCTCTCACGAATAATTTTTTAGAAAAGCTGCGTGAATTAGGTGGCGATTTAGGCGACTCAGTTGCTCAAGACGTTATTGAAGGACTGCCATCAACAGCCATGAATCAGCTTACAAACAGACAGAAGAGTGACACTCTTAAGCCAAACGAAACACTTAATTTAGACAAAAGAGAAGAACAGGAAAGATTTGGTCGTCAATTGAATCGCGAGTTTTTTAGGGTTCGCCAAGAAGAAAGACTGGTTTTCAAACAAGAAGAACAAAAAACTCAACTCCAAATTCAAGCCATTCAAGAAGAACTAAAAAACCTGGTTGAGTCAACTAAAGAATTAGTAAAAGAAGTTGAAGTAGCGGCTAAATTAGAACCAGTCGAGCCAGGTGTTTATCACCTTAATTTTTTTGAAAGACTAAAGCAGGCAATTGTTATCTTCAGGAAGAGAATCGAAGAATCGGCTTCCTGGCTTTCCTTGTTTAATCAACGTTCAAAGAAACAAGGTCATTACTGGTCTCAATTCCGCAAATCCGGTACCAAATTCATGCTCTCCCAAGAGCGCTACATGGCTACCCAAGCAGGCTAAACTTGCTCCCTTTCTCAAAATTTAGTAAAATAAGAATCGTGCGCTTCGCGCAGAATCTTGTTTCTCGCTAGCGCTCGAAGATAAGAATCGTGCGCTTCGCGCAGAATCTTGTTTCTCGCTAGCGCTCGAAGATAAGAATCGTGCGCTTCGCGCAGAATCTTGTTTCTCGCTAGCGCTCGAAATTATCTCAATGGGTTCGTAGCTCAGCTGGTTAGAGCGTTCGCTTGACGTGCGAAAGGTCAGAGGTTCGACTCCTCTCGAGCCCACCATGAAAGTCAATCCTAAAGAAAAATATCTGTCCATTTTCTTAAAAAACATTGTTGGGGGAATCGGCTGGGCCATTGGCGCTACCCTCGGTTTTGCTTTGTTAATTTACATTTTAGGTTTCATCCTAGGCAACCTCGGGGGTTTACCTCTGGTAGGGGATTGGTTTGCCAGACTAATTGAAGTCACTAATCAAGCTTTGGAGACAAGAAAGGTTCTACCAAGATAAAAAATGGCAGAAAAGAAACAATTAGAAAAAATGAGACACAGCTGCAGCCATGTTTTGGCGGCCGCCGTCTTAAAGCTTTATCCCAAAACCAAACTGGGTATTGGTCCGGCGATTGAAGACGGCTTTTACTATGATTTTGATTTTGGCAAGCAAAAAATCACGGAAAAAGATTTAGGCAAAATCTCGAAAGAGATGGAAAAAATCATCAAAGCCAAGATTCCTTTTAAAAAAGAAGAGGTTTCCATTAAAGAAGCTAAGGCAATCTTCAAAAACCAACCCTTTAAACTAGAACTGATTAAAGACTTAGAAAAAGAAAAAAACAAGAAAGTTTCTCTTTATAAAACCGGTGATTTTATTGACCTCTGTGCTGGTCCTCATCTCGTTGATGCCGGAAAAATTGGTCCTTTTAAACTCTTATCCATTGCTGGTGCCTACTGGCGGGGGAGGGAAACAAATCCAATGCTTACCCGAATTTATGGCACTTGTTTCTCAACCCAAAAAGAACTAGAAAACCATTTGAAACAAATAGAAGAAGCCAAAGAACGTGACCATCGTAAATTAGCCAGAGAGCTTGACCTTTTTAGTGTCAGGAACGAGGTTGGGGCTGGTCTACCTCTTTGGCACCCTAATCTATCCATAGTTCGGAGCGAGATTGAGACTTTTTGGAAAGAACTTCATCGAAAACACGGCTATCAATACATTTACACTCCCCATATTGGCAAAAAATCT
>Ga0307437_1000867_pt1 | contig 21840 bp, 25 predicted proteins | sample SalMarWE160390MG_FD_202146 | JGI IMG/M metagenome (GOLD analysis project Ga0307437, IMG submission 202146) | Salt marsh sediment microbial communities from the Plum Island Ecosystem LTER, Massachusetts, United States - WE1603-90 | ecosystem: Environmental > Aquatic > Marine > Intertidal zone >...
ATCTGCGACTTTAAGTTAAATTTTCCTCACAAGGCCTGACCCCGATCTTTTTTAAACAAGTTTTTTATTTCATTTCTATTTAAATAATAGATAATTAACAAAACTATAGTCGAATTAACAAATATGTGAGCAAATGAAATTATAGTGTTTGAAAAGAATTTTGTTCTCATAGTGAAAGGACCAAGAAATAGCAATGTTAGACCAAAAATCAACAACACAATTAACATTTTTCTTGCCCATTCTTTGTATTTTAATATTCCTACACCTATAACTATTGATAAAATCGCGGCAATAAGCATATAACCAGTCATAAAATGTGCAAATAAAATATTTTCATATAGTCTATCTGTGCTAAACGCATTAGGTATTATAACTATTGAACTGATTATGATATAGCATGCTATTAAAGTTAATAATGTTGGTCTTTTATTCATTATCTAATTATTATAACAGGGTTTATACTGATCCCTATTTAACCCCCATAATGTATGCGACATCTGCGACTTTAAGGTAAATTGCCCGCTCTCTTTTTATATTCCTCCCGGATATTCTGCTCAAAGGCATGAATATCGGCAAGGAGTTGTTCCGAGTGCATGTAGAGGTTTGTCGGGCAGGGGTTCAGTTTGCCGCGAGGTAGTTGCTCGGTCATCTGGCGAATATTTTCGAGCGAGTGGAGCTTGTCAGTTGCGGCATAGGCAATATAGACAGGTACTTGAACCGTTTCCAATTCGCTCCACACCTGATAGTGCCCCAAAATGACCGAACGCGCGGTATGTTTCAGCCGTTTGGGCTCGACGTTTTTCAGGGTTTCCTCATACCGTTTCATCTGTTCAGGCTCTTTTTTGGCATCGACGCGAAAGGTGCGCAAATACCAGGCCGCTAAGTACTTGATGGGGTGGTAGAAGGAAGCGGGTAACGATAATATCCACGAAATGGATTTCGGCGCGTGGAACTCACTATTCGGCCCAACAAGAAAGGCACCGCCGCATCTCAGTCTTCCCCCCTTCATCGCTTCCAACAGCGATGTCGCCCCCAGAGAACTTCCGCACGCAAGCGTGTGAGAAGAGTTTATACTGAAATAATCACAGATTTTGATGATATCGTGCGCGTTTTGAAAAATACTAAAGTCGTCATCCCTTAAAAGAGCATTGCTGTTAATCAGGGCAGAGCATTTTTCCCTTGTTTCTATATAGTACACATCGCGCTCCCTCGCCATCGGCTTGATGAGGGCGGCCCAACCGGACAGGGTGGAAACCCAGCCGGGTACAAAAACAATCGGCGCCTTGCCACGCCCAGCAGTCTGCCTAAAAACCATTACCTTGAGACGCACCGCCTCATCAACGGCAATCATCTCCTCGCAGTATTCTACCCCCTTAATTTTGCCGATGAAGCTATTCATAATTGTCTCTTATTTTTCACAAGGGCCTGATTTTTGACGGCTGGATTTTAAGACAGTCGGTTGTGTGTGTCAATACAATAGTGAGCCGTTTGGGCAGGCTCATCAGGAGGGGCACTATTGTCCTCAGTCAAGGCCAGGCCCCGATCTTTCTCCCTTACCTAACATCATTGGTAATAAACCCATAACTTGCTACCAAAGCTTCAAATGCCTTAAAATTCTTCTTGTATTCTTCTTTTGTTTTTGAACTCAGAGTGAATGAAATATATGTCTTTTCCTCTTCGAAATACGCAACTGCCTCAAAATTGCCCCAGCTGTCCCCCACGAACTCTTTTACAATTGTCCGATTGCCGTTAGCAATTGGTAACGGCTTGGAGTCCGTGATCGTAATATCGGGGTGTTTCGATTTAAAACGGGCAATCTCTTCTTCCACGAACTCGTTTATGTTATTTGCCTTTTGACGTTTCTTTTCAGCGCTATTTATATACATTACCAATGGGCCATCAAAGGAACTGCCTTTTGGATAAAGGACGGCGGGAAATCCGTAACGTCTGCCACTTTCCGCATCAAGCGTCCAGCCCTCGGGCGCAATGATAGTGAAAGCAGCAGATGGGGCGTAAACAATACCACCACCAAATTCTGCGTCTGTTGCAAAAGAAAAGTGAGGAACAAATAAGGCTACAAGGATGATGAGAATCGATAGTTTCTTCATATCATTTCCTTAAGGCTAACAGGGTTTATACCGATCCATAAATAACCCCCATAATGTATGCGACAATTTTACCTTTTAAGATAAATTGTCCTCACAAGACCTGACTCCGATCTTTCTTGTTGTGTCAAAAGTGTAGACCTGACCCCCTATTTTTCTCGTTTCTATTCTAGCCCTGTTCCTTTAATCTGCTCCCTTCCAGTCCAGGCCTAGTTTACCGCATTTGCAGGTAATTTTCTTTTCAGCAGTCACAAATCTCTTTTTAGAAACCAGAGTATTGCACTGACTACAGAGGAAAAGTTCTTCTAATGCATCTATATCTTCTAAAGCTACTTCTATATCACCCTTGCTAATGTCTTGCGGTCTGTCGTGCGAGCCTGCCGTTCCGAGAAAATTGGAGGTTTCTATACGACTAAAAATGGGATTATCCTTTATACTCTCATTCTTCTCGTTCACAGTCCTTCTAAGTTCAGATAGGAGCTCTCCAACCATGCGCTCTTCATTATTTTCGTTGTAACGAAAAGCCATCTTTACCTCTAGGCTCTGACAGATTTCTTTGAGTAGTCTTTCGAGGAGATTCCTAATATCGTTAGCAACCAATTTATCTTGAGATTTTTTCTCCATGATAAATTCTCTGTAGTCAGCCCAACTCCCTTTAATTTGAATCCCATTTTCTGGTGTGCAGTCTACTTCTTTAAGAATCCATCCTGTCGCACCTAATTCCCTTCTGATTATCTCAAACCAGAAACGCTCATGTGTAAGTATAATAATTTGCCAGTCTTTGAATTCTTCTTGAAGCAATCTGAGAAGCCTAAATCTATGTCCGTGGTCGAAGCTCGTGACAATGTCATCCAAGATAAAAAAGTTACTCTTCGTGTTGATAAGTTTTACGGATGACAGAAAGAGGGCGATCCCAAGACTATTGAGATGAGATTCGCTCAAATATTTCATTGGAGGATAGGTAGGCTTTCCATGGAAGGAATATTCAAACTCAATTCCTTCCTCTCCAACGATTCTGAGCCTGATTTGGTCAACTTTCTCATCACCCGGAGGATGCAAGTATAAGTAATATCTGCTGATATCTGTAGACATGAGATCAAGCATATTTTGAAAAGCTGCGTTTTGCACCTTTGTAAAATCTTCTTTGATCTTGTCAAGAGTTTTAATCTGTCTCTCAAATGAATCCCGTAACTTAAAATTCTGTTGATAGTCATCAAATACGGTTTTTAAATTGTTTAGCTTTTCAATGGCCTCTAATATAGTCTGTTCCTCTTTGGTAAAAGTAAGAGTCTTAATCTCGTCATCTGCCTTCTTAACTCTGGCTTCAAGGTCAGCAACAAGCTTATCTTTTGTTTCTTTCCATTTTTTGTTCTCAGAAATTTTTTCATATCGAGGAAAACCTTCTTCAGTAGCCTTGATAAGCGTGTTTGCTATAGCAAGGCTATCCTCGACGAGAGTTTCAAGCTCTTTGCTAATGTCGAGTCCAACCCACTTTTTCTCAAGCTCCTTTCCGATGACACGAACATTTCCTAGATCATTAATCCATTGGTCTTTCAAGGATTTTGTTGACTGGAATTCCTTTTTTATTGTATCTAATTCTATAATTCTCTTTTCTACTTCTTCCCTCAAATGGTCTAGATCTACTCGACTTCCGCAAAATGGGCATTTACTGGGCTCGGCTAACCCCTTGTTAAGCAGTTCCTTGCCTTTGGAAAGAAATTGTTCTAAATCCAGGAGCTTTACCTTTTCCTTACTTTCAATCAGTCTTCCATATGGTTCAAGGAAACTGCTGGCCGAACCATCAGCATCTTGTAAGGCTTTTATTAAACTCTCACACTGAGATCTGAGGCTTTCAAGTTTAAGTTTTTTCTCGGCCTTTTCCCTTTGGGCAACTTTACTTTTAAGATCCTGAATGCAATCTTTATAAGAATCTTCATCAGATATTGTCTTCCCTAACTTAAAAGGTTTGAGAATTTCATTTGCTGTTATATACAACTCTTCTTGGTTTCTTAAAACCTTACTGGCAAGTTGCAAGAGTTTGGCTTGAGCAGTATCAAGAATCTTTTTTGCAGCAATGTATGTAGGGTCGTTCTCCAAAGCATTTTGTGTTGACTGAATAACTTTTCTGAATGATTCAATCGCCTCATACCCTATAATGTTTGCAAGTTCTATTCGCTTTTCCCCTTTTCTTTTTTTAATAAATTCAGTTAAATAGGCAGTTCTTAGATCAAGCCGTTCATCCTTTGCATGAGATATATAAGTCTTAAATTCGGCTGTTTTGTTAGTTTCTTCGGTAATATAACTATTACCTCTTTTCTTAAGTATTTTTTCACTAGCAAGATTCTTGGCGGTAAACTCAAGGCTGACAGATGTAACATCTTTTTCATCAATATCGACATTTCTCAGGGCATCTGCTTTACAATCCTCTCTCCAGAGATGATCAATGCGGTCTTTGAAAAACCATTCAACAGCATCTGTAATTGTACTTTTCCCTGCCGCATTTTCACCATATATAGCTATACTTTTGCCCGAGCTAGTGAGGTCTATAGCAAGAGGATAACGTGCTCCACGAAATCCAGAGATCTTGATTTTCTTAAGTCTGATCATTTTTATCACTTTCTCTTAGTATCTAAAATCTTTTGGAGACGAGTTGGTGTAAGCTTTTTCTGAGAATATAGGGAAGTGATAGCGTTCACCACAGCCTTATCCAGAGATGCATCCTTCTCAAGGCTTTTAATAAACTCCTTGACAACTTCATCTCCTGACTTTAAGATCTTTTCATTCATGGTTTGTCTCCTAGAGGTATTTCTTTGGACCAAATTAAAATCAGTTTCTTTGAGGAGCATCGCTTAGATGACGTTTCTATCAGGCTTGTTCAAGGCATAACAGGTCTTTATTTCATCTATCAGCAAGAGCTTTTAATCCCCTATCCGTTCCAATCATCAAGGCTCATTTATATTGGCATGAGTGAATCTAGGCAGAATAGTATAGGTAACAGACTTCGCGGTCATAAGTCAGGTCAGTCTGGTAACTTTGCAATCTCAAACTATGCTAAGAAGTTTGATATTAGATTCACCTATCATTCTTTTGAATTTCTAAAAACCTTAGGGACAGAAAATGTTTTGGAACTAGAAAGTTTTTTTCTCACAGATTTTCTTAAACACCATGGAGCTTATCCTATTTGCAATAATCAATCAGGAGTAGCTTTTCCAGAAAGTACACTTCAAAGCAAAACCATCCATTTGGACTGGAAATATTTTCAATAATTCTATTCGGTCAGTTTAATCTTGTCTGCTTGATACCCATGTTAGCTAAATAAAAGTGGCAGCTAGAACATTTGAGCGTTCCGGTTACATCTCACTTTAAACTTTGGCAATGATGCTTTTATATCGTTTTCTATGATTTGGATTGTAGCCATCTCGAATATTAAATGTCTCATCATGTACCTCTGCAGATGTAATCTGGTTAATATAAAAAGCTTTCCATCCAATGGGATGCCCACTTTCTGAATAGCCGCCTCGTTGGTAGGCGTCAAGGAGAATGTTTCATGTAGAACTTTCATATATAATATGCGGTTCTACTTCTCGATGACCTCCATATACAATAGAGATTACACGCCGATTGTGAATAGCTTGTATAATTTGATTTTGGATACTCATAATGTAAACCCCCTCAGGTATTCATTTTATCAAGGAAATATTGTTTTAAAGCAACCATTGCCTTGCAGTCATCTTCGTTATACAGAAGAATACGGTTGAGAATCTCCTGCCGTGACGGATTTGACAAATATTCATTATACCAGACGATGGAGTTTATACCTGATGGATCTGGGTCGCGCCAAGAAAATCCGATCTGCTCGGCGATGGATTTGATGCCATATGAGAAGGTGGGCCAATCGGAATATTTGACTACAAGGCTTTGATAGAGATCATATTCGGAGTCACAGTACTTCTGAAAAATATTTGGATCAAGACAGTATCTTTCCATTAATTTCTTCAAAGTCGTCCGCTCTTTGTGAGAATATACATAATAGACAGCATTATCAGTACTACGCAAGAAGTCCCAGAATTTTCGGATTGTTTGCTCTTCATCCTCAGGGAGTAAAGCAAGAAAATAATGGAAATGTGGTTCGTATCCCTTCTTGACTTCGAGAAGACCATATAAGTACGTTACTGAACGCGTCGGATCGTCCTCAATGTCAAAGTAAATCTCCGTCTCAACGTCAGGGAATGAGTATCCAGGCCTAATCTTAGGTTTACCATGAAGTACTACGTTCGCCCGTTCTTCAGCTCGTTCTAACGATCGCTCGGCCATACGAGGAACTTTGAATGGCGGTTTAAGATATTTCTTGATTTCCATATTAGCAAGGTCGCTTACAGTTTTCAATCCAACCTGTTTTAGACCAAATTTGACCGATCCTATAAAAAAAATATTTGATGGGTCGCTGGTCTCTTTTACCCATGCCTCGCAATGTTTGAACCATTCACATTGTAAACAATGGCTACGTAATATAGGTTCCGAGCTTTCCTCACCAGACACAAGCTTTTCAACTTCAGCCTTAGCCTGGCGATAGTCATTTTCGAACGACACCGGATCGAATTCCTCCATCTCTTTGTCGACATTAATAATTCTGGCTACTTTTGGAATATAACTCTGTATCACCTGTAACTGATCTAGATAAAACATCATTTGATAGGCGTAATGATTCTTAAATTTAACAGGATTACCCTCGCGTTCCTCCCATCCTTTCCCTGCCTTAATATCGATTGGCTCATAATAATGGCGACCCCAGTTAGAAGACGCATCTTCTTTCTTTACAAGAAGGTCGGGTCTCCCCCTGTAGTGCTTATTGACCAAACAACCTTGGTAAATTAGTTCATCTCCCCGTTGCATAGCTTCCAATGTTTTCTCCCAAGCCTTTTGCGGTCCAAACTCGGTCAGGTCTGTAACGGATATCTCCCCTAAACTATGTAAATACTCACGCTCTGTCTGAAGTCCCATCTCCCATAATAGTTTGGCAAACGGACTGACATCGCCCTTTTCGGCAGGATTGCCGTTAGCATCGAGATATACTCGGTGCATGCACTTAGTATAATTATAAAGATCTTTTGCACTGATCCACCGGGGTGAATCTATGGGATTAGGGCTAAACTTTGACATTACCTTCCCCGGGGAAGTGGGGGACGTTGTTCAAAATTATCAAACTTATTCACTGGACTCCAACCTCCTTATCGCCATTGCTACCGCTGACGTGCCTACACCAACATGCCTCGCTATCACCGCCATCGGAATCCCTAAAGTGAAATGTTTGAACAACGTCCTCTAGTCTCTCCGCATAGTTAGGTACTTCGTGAATCGACTACGTACGCTGAGCGAACGCTGACGGCATCCTTTGGCGCACTACCGAAGCTTACTCGCATAGCCCTTCTTGACGACACGACTAATGAAGCTATTCAGTCCTTGTCCGGCTCTGGCGAGACGCTGCATCTCAGCAATATTTCCACTCCCTGCGCTCTGGTTGGTGTAGAGATACGCAGAGCCATCCTTGAACTCCACAGTGATGGAACCTTCGGCGATTTCAAAGGCGATGACGCCCGAATCGCCCCCGAGATTTTTGTACCGTTCCATGGTTACCTCCTTTGTGAACCTTTGGGGTTAAATCATCATTTGCCAATTGCTCGTTTCTACCTTTTTATTTAACCAAACTAAAAAGGGGCGCAAGGGCCCCTGAAAAAATGGCACAGGGGCCACAAAAAAGAAGGGGGCGCAAGAGCCCCTAAAAATAGGGGCAGAAAGAGCCCCTTGGATTGTTGAATTTGGTTTTTGTCTCCACCCCTTTGCGCCATACCTTTGACGCCCCCTAAAGGTTGTGTGTTATGCGCTACACCCTAGCACGGATCGGTACAGAAGTAAATCTCTTGCTATTTTTTCAGATGGAGTATTATTCAAGGATTTTGATAAATCCGGATTTGCGGATCTCGGGATCATTGGTTATGAGAGGGATGTCGAGGTGTCTTGCCGTCGCTGCAATCATGCGATCGTGCAGTTCTGGGATATCATCTATGTCAGCAGCTGTTTTCAGGATCTCCAGGCTCAGAGGTTCACATTGGTAGTTTTTGCTCTTCAAGAGCTCTTCCGTTTGTATGAGATCTATTTTGATCCTGCTTTTTTCAAAGAGATAGAGAATCTCCATTAAGGCTATTGCCGGAATGATAATGATAGTGTCGCCCCGATCAGCGGATAAGAAAGCTTGGTGACAGCGTTCGTTAAAGACCTTTTGCCCCATCATAAATTTGACGAGGGCTTAGGTATCGGTAACATACCTATCCACCGACGGATTCCTTGTCCACGTGGTTCCAGGTCTCTTTTTTGAATTTTTTCAGATCGGCAAGATCGATATGATACCCCTTCAATATTCCTTCCAACTTAATGATCTTTTTTTCTTCAACATGCTTTTTCTCTCGCAGAGAGTCAATGTAATCGGCGATAGCACCGAGCTCTTCTTCGTCAAAATCCGACAGCTTATGGTAGATTTCATGTTTTTGTAAAGCGGACTTTTTCATTGTTTAACCTCCCTCCTTCCCCCCTGAAGGCCTTGACGTTACTTATCAAACAAATATGTTATCACCAATTGGCACAAAGGACAATCATTTTCAAGCGTTCCGTGACGCCCCGGTCTTTTTTTCACATTAAGGTAATGTTAGTCTACCTTTCCCCTGTACTCGGGATCGAAATTCGCCATGATTGTCCGGCGCGTTTTGTCGATAAGCTCTTGAACAGTCTCGGTGGTATAGCCGTGGGTATCGATGGGGTCCCCGATCACGACCTGGATCCGTCCCGGCTTCACCACAAGGCTTCCCTTGGGCAGGACGCGCCTACTGCCATTGACAGTCACCGGCAGGATGGGGAGCTTGCGCACAACTGCCGCCATGAATCCCCCCTTTTTGAATTCCTGAATCCGTCCGTCCACAGACCTGGTCCCTTCGGCAAAGACCATGACGCCCGCGCCCGTGGGCAGCCTGTCCATGCCCTTGTTGATGCTCTCGATTGCCCTGGCGGTATCGGAGCGGTCGAGGTAGATGTTCCGCGCGGCGTACAACGCGTACCCGAAGAGCGGGACCTTAAGGATTTCCTTTTTGATGAACCAGCGGAATTGAATGCCCAAGGTGGTAACCAGCGCGAGGATGTCGTAATGCGACTGGTGATTGGAAATGATGATATACGATTGCCCCGTGGTAATCCGCGCCTTGTTTTTTATTTCCGTACGGACAAAGGAGACGGCAAGCATGGTGTATGCCCAGATCTTCGTAATGGAGAAGGCGAGATTGCCGGTACGGCTTAACAGGCCCGCCGTGACGACGGGAATAACCAGGATAAGGGTTGCAATGCACGCCCACAAAAAAAGCCACGCAACGCGGATTGTATTGAATATGGATTTCATAGTATGGCGATTATGGGGTCAAGGGGAAGCAAGGGGGCGTTGTTGAAAAGGTTCACTTTTCCAGGTAGATTCTAAAGTGTAAGCTTTCAACAATGTCCCTCTCCCTTGCTTAGTCATCCGACGTGTTAACGGTTCGAATCCAGGGTTCAAAGCGGCTGCCATAAGCCACTTCAATTTTGTAACGGGGACCTTTTTGTTCACGTTTGCCGGATTTATCTTGAGCCAGTATTGAATCGAACAGCTTCCGGTACATAAGCGGCACATTTATTTTATTAACTCGAATATCTGAAATGCGTCCAACTACTTCTTTTTTATTTTTATGACAGCGGCATGTTAATTTCACGACGCCCGGCATAATAATAAATTTTGATCTGTCACTATAACGTTCTCTTAGCTTGCCTGCATTAAGCCCCACATCAATTGCAAAGAGGCGGGATTCCGTTGTGCGTTCTCGTTCCAAGCGCCTTCTAGCTTCTTTAAAACGATCCTGGGTATCTTTATCTGTTTTGTTTGCCTTCAGGGCGGCCGCAGTCTTGTTTAGAGACTCTTCGGCTCTCTTCAAGGCTTCCTGGTAGGCCTTGCCGTCATACTCAAACACAATAAACGCATTTTTTGGAAGCGGCTCTTTTTCTCTTTCCCGTTTTGAATGCTCGACAGGGCAGGTGGTTTCATCAATCGTAAATCCCAATTCAATTAATTTCTGTGCATTGAACCAGATTGGAGCCCCCCAATGACCATAAAAGGGGTAATTATCACTTATTATTCTCCAATCGAGTTTAAGAGCCAGGCCGCTGTTTTCGTCATTCGTCTTATAGGGGAGCGCGAGCTCCCGTTCTGTAAGTTCTATCAGGGTCTCAGGCTTTCCCGAGCGATTCGCTGCTACACCAAGGAGTACAAAGATGTTGACAGCCAGGAGCAGAACAAAGCCCAAGCCAAATAACCGGTTAGGAGAAAAAACGGGTTTCATCCTGATGCCTCCTGCACGTTATCTATCCCTGTTTTACGAAGCCGTTTTAATATGAGCATGGCAAGTATTGCTGTAAGGCCGATGACCAGGAAAAAGAGGTATTTCGGCATCCAGTCCCACCACCAGTCATAAAACTTCGTATAGAGAAAGAGCACAAAGAATACGTTGCCGGTGTTAATGACATCGGACCAGTTTTTCCGGATACCGAACCAGATTGCCGATGCGCTGAAAAGAAAACCTGCAATTTGGTAAATCACCTCAATCGTATCATTGTTTAAATGGATGTAACTGATGTGTCCCCAATTGGCCAAAATGAGAACAGGTATGAAAAAGAAGAGCATTCCAAAGACCCTGTATATTACCTCAAAGCCCGTGAATCTCCTGTGCGGAATAAAATACGGCAGGAAGAAAATCAACATGGCCGGCAGAAAGAAATTCTCCGGACGCTCCCCAAAATGAATCCAGTATATGCCTGACCAGGTTCCCGCCACAGCCGATAAAAAGCAGGCGAAGCAGATAATTCCGGCTGCCAAAAGCAATCGTGTATTGGAAGCATAGGCCAGTATTAAAGCAAAAGCCCCCCATGCCAGGAAGGCTTTGTATGAAGGGATGATGTTGAAGATCTGTCCAAACATGGAAAGATTGAGGACAAAACAGGCAAAAGCGACCATCCCGAAGAGTTTTGAGAAATAACCTGTATGCTCACGATGGGCGGCAACCATCGTGACAGCCAGAGCCATGATGGGTGAGGCAATTAATATAAACACCTGAATGTCTGTCGAGAACCTTCCCCAGAATTGGTAAAAAAGGAAAAAGACGCTGGCAGCCAACCCTAGTGCCCCTAAGAAGGACGCGATTTTCATGCCGAGGCTCAGCTGTTTCTCACGCTTACTTATATCTATATCGAAAAGATCTGACAGATGCGAAAGAAGTTTTTCATGGTACGCGGCGATTGCAGAGCGCTGCTTTTTATCAAGCGATACAACATTTTCATGCTCGATCAGTTCTAATTCAGCCTGAAAATACCTGATTTGATCAGCCCGCTGCTGGGCATCGGCCTTTGACTTCGGACTTGTTTGTTTTTCTTCCGTATGCTTCATTTTTCAATTTACCGATAACAGGGCTTATATCGATCCATATATAACCCCCATAATGTATGCGGCATTTATACCTTTATTTATCCAAACAAAAAAGGACACAAGGGTCCCTAAAAAGAAGTGGCACAAGGGCCATTAAACAGAAAGGGACGCAAGGGCCCCTTGGATTGTTGAGTCTGGTTTTTCTCTCCACCCCTTTGCGTCATGCCCCGCACCCCCTTGGACCTGATATTGACAAGGATTAGATTTTGAAATGTTTTCTTATTACTTGCTGGATTTTTTCCATACTCTCAACGCATTCTTTGGCTTCCTCTTCTGATACCTTAAAACCAGGATACCGGATATCTACGGCATACGCAGAGAGCCGAATCAGATCGTCTCGATACCCTTCTAATTCAGGTATGAAGCCCCCACACCGCTGAAGGAGAACATCGAGGTCGTGTATCTTTTCAAATTCAATTTCGTTTTCCTGTAATATAGCCTTCATATATTTTTCAACGCACTGCTGAGCATGAAAACAAACGGCATCTAACGCAGGGGGATTCGCCTTTAACTCACGGGTGGCCACGAGATAATCCTCTTCGGCCTTGGAAATCCACTCCTGGGTTATCTTCGTCACAGTTCAACGCCTTTTTCCATAACCTTCTTTATAAAAAAATCACCCAGCTTGAGTCTCTCTTCGACCTGCTGAGGGGTTCTCACGATCACATCGACAGGGACTGGGGATTTAAGCTCTCTGCGAATCAAAAAAGCTTGCCTTTTGACCGGTATCGGGGTGTCCATTATGACAAGCAAGTCAATATCGCTGTCCCCTGTCGGCACCCCATACCCATACGATCCAAAAAGGATTATTCGGTGAGGATTGAATTTTCCCTTAATAGTTTGACTTAGCTCACGTATATGTACGTTATCTATATGCCTTTTACTATGATCCGCCATGAGCTATCCTCGAAGGCAATATTCGTGCCCATGAGCTGCTTCACTCCCCTCCGATTCTCCACTCCGATATCTTATGCTGGAGTTCCACGGGAGTGTATTGACCGCGCAAATCCTTCAACGCCCCAGCCCAACTGAATGTAGGTTTGCCGCGAGACCTTTTCGCCCGTTTCTTTAACAGAAAATCAATGAAGTCCTCAACCTCGCCCTGCAAGTCCTGGGGAAGCTGTCGTAATTTTTTTTTTTTTTCGGTTTCTCCCATGCTTTTTTCTCCCCTTGCATTGAGACTGCGTATATATTCTATAGCACGAAATGGCACAAAAGTAAATCTGCTCTTAGTGTCACGCCATAAGCGGGACATTCGTAGGCGGGATATTCGCAGGCGTCCCCTCACAGAGGGGACAGTTTATCTTACGGGCATAGGATACCGATCATCCCGTTCCGCCACTCATATTTCCCCTTGAACAAAATCAGTCGGTGGTTTAGACTTTGGGCGGTGGACAGGCCCAAGATCGTGGTGATAATTGGCCCGACTGCCAGCGGCAAGAGCGCCGTGGGAATGGAGCTGGCCGGGCACAGCAAGGCCGAGATCATCAACGCCGACTCGATGCAGGTCTATCGATACATGGATATCGGCACGGCCAAGCCCTCTCTAAAGGAGAGGAAACAGGTCCGACATCACCTCATTGATATCCTCTACCCGGATGAGGAGTTCAGCGCCGCCCTCTTCAGGGAGGAGGCCCGGCAAGCAATAGGGGCAGTTGAGGAGCGGGGGAAGCGGGCCATGGTGGTGGGGGGCACAGGGCTCTACATCAAGGCCCTGACCTCCGGCTTGATCAGGGGAGGGGAGGTGGACCCGGTTATCCGAAAGAAACTGCAGGCCGAGGCCCAGGCAGGGGGCAGAGAGCAGCTCTATCAGCGCCTACGGGAAGTAGATCCCCCCACTGCCGAGCAGCTGCACCCCCACGATACCTACCGTATCATCAGGGCCCTGGAGGTCTACGAGCGCACAGGTCGCCCCATCTCGGCCCTTCGTAAAAAGCACCTCTTTCAGGAGGGGCCCTATGACGTGCTCAAGATAGGGTTGGGGATGGAGCGAGAGGCGCTGTACAGGCGCATCGATCAGAGGGTCGATGAGATGATTCACAAGGGACTGGTGGAGGAAGTAGGACGGCTCTTGGAGCTGGGGTATGCCCCCTGGCTCAAGGCGATGCAGTCCCTGGGGTACAAAGAGATAATAAACCTGCTTCAGGGGGAGTACGACATGGCCGAGGCCGTGAGGCTGATCAAGCGCGATACCAGGCGCTATGCCCGCCGGCAGATCACCTGGTTCAAGACCGACCCCGAGATCCACTGGGTCGCTGTGCCCCAAGGGCGAAATGCTATAATAGAGATGATCAAAGGGTTTTGGCAAAATTAACGGGAAGAGGAATGAGCATGACAGGACCCGTGAATATACAGGATCAATTCCTGAACAAGGTGCGCAGAGAAAAGTTGTGGCTGACCGTAGAGCTGATCTCCGGGGAGAAGCTCCATGGGACCATTATGGGGTTCGACAATTTCTGCATTCTCCTGAAGGCTGACGGCGATCAGCTGATCTACAAACACGCCGTCGCCGCCATCACCCCCATGGGGAGGGAGGAATAACGTGCACAAGGATGAGGTTAAAGGGGTCATCGAGGCCCTCCTGTTCGTCCATCAACATCCCCTCACCGTAGATAACGTCGTGAAGATCATGGAAAACCAGGTGGGGCGGAAGGTGATCAAGGAGGTCATGGAGGAGCTCGTGGCCGACTATGAGGGCATGGGGAGGAGCTTTCACCTGGCACAGGTGGGGGGAGGGTACCAGCTGCGCACCAAGGCGGAGTATGCCTCCTGGATCAAGAGTCTGCGCAAGGTAAAGCCGATCAAACTCAGCCAGGCCGCCCTGGAGACCTTGGCCATTGTGGTCTACCGCCAGCCCATTGTCAGGGCGGAGATCGAGAACATCAGGGGGGTGGACTCGGGCTGGGTGTTGAGCTCCCTCCTGGAGAAGGGGCTGATCAAGCTCTTGGGCCGCAAGGAGGTCGCGGGCCGACCCCTCGTGTACGGGACCGACAAGCGCTTTCTGGAGGTCTTTGGGCTGCACGACCTGAGCGGGCTGCCGACGCTCAAGGAGCTGGAGCCTGTTCAGAGGGAAGAGGAAGAGGGGGAAGAGAGGGAAGAGGAGGAGAGGGACGAGGCATAAGGATGGTATTGATCAGGCTGCAGAAGATCCTCTCCGAGGCAGGGGTGGCGTCCCGAAGGGCAGGGGAGGAGCTGATCCGGGCCGGGAAGATCAGCGTCAACGGCCACGTGATCAGGGAGCTGGGGTTTAAGGCCGATCCCGCCTCTGACAAGATCCGGGTGGACGGGAGGCCGATCCCCCGACCCTCCCCCAAGGTCTATTACCTCCTCTACAAGCCCCGCGGGGTCATCACGACGCTCAAGGACCCCGAGGGGAGGCCCACCATCAAGGATCTCATCCCGCGGATCAAGGCCGCGGTCTTTCCCGTGGGGAGGCTCGATTATGACGCCGAGGGGCTCCTGGTGCTCACCAATGACGGGGATCTGGCCATGCGCCTTTCCCATCCCCGCTACGGGGTTCCCCGGACGTACCTCGTGAAGGTGAAAGGGATATTGACACCGGGGGAGATGAAGCGCGTGGAGAAGGGGGTCACACTCGAGGATGGGATGAGTCCTGCGATGCGGATCACCCCGGCCAAGAGGCTTGCCAAGAACTCGTGGCTAAAGGTCACGCTGCACGAGGGGAGAAATCGGGTGATCAAGCGGACCTTTGAGGCGATCAATCACCCGGTCCTGCAGCTCAAGCGGATCGGTTTTGCCTCCCTCACCCTGGAGGGATTGGAGCCGGGGGAGTGTCGGCCCCTCGCGCCGGAAGAAATAGAGCAGTTGCGGAGGTCGGGATGACACCCTGGCTGGAGATCCGCAGAAAGATCATGCACACGTATCCCATCGCCATCCCCATCGGGTACACGTACCTCTCCAAGGAGACGGTCTTGATGATCCTGATTCCCATCGGCGCCGTGTACGTCTTCTGTGACGTCTTCAGGCACTTTCATCAGGGATTCAGGGGGCTCTTTGACAAAATCTTCACCACCCACTTCCTGCGGGAACATGAGAAACATGGTTTTATCGGGTCCAGCTACTTCATCTTCGGGGTGTTGGGCTCCATCATCCTCTTTCCCAAGGAGGCGGCCATTACCAGCCTCTACATCCTCATCTTCTGCGATGCTGCAGCGGGCATTGTGGGGAGCGGGTGGGGACGGATCCGCATCTTTGCAAAGACCTTGGAGGGGAGCCTCGCCTTTTTCATCAGCGGGATGATCGTCATCGCCTTCACCATGCGGGACCACCTCCTGTGGGGGGTGCTGGCGGTGATAGGGGGCGCCCTGGTCGAGCTGCTCCCCACGGGCCTGGACGACAACCTCACGATCCCCCTGGTGGCAGGAGGGGTTATGGCAATAGGGTATTGGATTTGACAGGCTGTTGAAAAACACCGATCTGTCCCGCGTTTCGCGGGATTTCTCTCATCCTTCGTCGTTGCGGCGTACATTATAGTACGCCTCACTCCTCAGAATTTCGAGGGCCCCCGCAAGCGGGATTTCGCAAGGCTCAACTTGCATCTGGGCATTTTTGAACAGCCTGTGAACCCCCGCATTAAAGGGGGATCTTTTCTCAAAGAGGGGTCAATCCCGCCCTTTTTATTGTCTTCCCTCCTAATATATACCACTATATATACCACGCAAGACCCGAATACTTCTTTCTTCTCGGACCCAACCCCTTAACCGGCATGTTTTAATAGGGTGACAATTTTTGTCATTATTGCATCCTCATTTTGGTGAATTGTCCACAACGATGCATGTGTAAAGGCGTTCTTGATGTTTTTATTTATTAATATCAATGGGTTAGCAGGAGGATCATTCTGCCTTTTTGGCATTAGAATTGCTCCTCTGTGTATGGTCTATGATGACGCATAGCGGCATGATGGAGATGATGAAGGTAGCGCAGCATCATGGGTAAAAAATTTTGAGGAGGATCATTATGACAAGACGTATCATGGTTGCGGCCCTTGTGCCCCTGCTGGTCATCGCCCTTGCAGGGGTCTCGCAGGCCTGGCAGGGGCAGATGGAGGACCCGTACGGTCTGCTACAGGATGAGTCCGATTTCCTCACCCATCCCTCACAGATCGCTCAGGGAGAAGGGATCAGGTTCTACGGTCATTACCGTTTCACGTACACGGATGCGATGGATTGGGACTATGCCCTGGATCGCCTGGATGCTCCCCTTTATTTCCACTTCGATACCTCGGGACAGGAGTACTCTCATAATGCCCTGCTCGGTGCTGCCTATGACGGCATGAGGGGTGATTACGATGGGGATGAAGATTGCTCGGATACAAGCACTATTGGCGAGTATGATCTCACCAAGGAGTTTGATAAGGTGGGTGGTGAGGGCCAAATCGCCTATCGTCAAGAGGAGTATGACAACCGGCAGCAGAGCAATCTGGATGGTGATGGAGAGAGGGACACTTCCGCCGATAACGTCCTTAAGCTCTTGAAGACTGACAAGGCCCGCATCGAGTGGTCAACCGGCGGGGGGGTTTCAGTCCTGTTTGATCTCTAAATTCTCATCGAGGTGACTTCTCAGGGCGGGGGCGACCCCGCCCTTTTTTTGCAAGTATTTAAGTGTGTTATACTTGAATCCTTGAACCCTTGAATCCTTGGACCCTTTTAGTTTTCAGAACGGCCAGACCTCTACTTCTTCCCCTTCCTGTATACCTTCCGACCCCATGGCGATCCGGAGCAGGCCGTCTCCTTTCACCATAGTGGAGATAGAGCCGGACTTTCCGAAGATGGGTATAGCGGTGAGCGTGCCATCCTGCTCCTGGAGCTTGACCCGCACGTAGTCCTCCCTGCCCTGGGCAGAAGGGATGTTGCGAGAGGCCAGGGCCTTGAGGGCCCAGGGGCGGGGCGCATCCCAGTTCTTTCTGCCCCCCATGCGCCAGAGCGCGGGGGTGACCAGGATCATGAAGATCACCATGGCCGAGACCGGGTGCCCGGGCAGGCCCCAGATCAGCTTTTCTCCTGTCTTTGCTAAGATGGTCGGCTTGCCCGGACTTACTGCGACCCCGTGCAGGAGGAGCTGGGCCTCTGGCAGGGATTCGATCACCTCGACGGTAAGGTCCCTGGTCCCTACTGAGCTTCCCCCGGAGATCAGGACCACGTCCCCCTGGGAGAGGCCCTCTTCGAGTCTTTTTCGCAAGTCCTTGAGATCATCTCGGGCAATGCCGAGGTGGAAGGGTCGTGCCCCCGCCTCCAAGGTCAAGGCCCAGAGGGTATAGCGATTGGAGTCTCTGATCTGTCCTATCTGTGGGACGGCCTCGAGGGGGACTATCTCGTCCCCTGAGGAACAAATCCCCACCCGTGGCTGGCGATAGACCCGCACCATCCCCTTACCCAGGGCGGCCAGGGCGCCGAGGTCCTGGGGGCGCAGGAGATGGCCACCTTCCAGTATGTGTTCGCCTTCTTTCAGGTCCTCGCCTTGGTGGATGACGTTCTCGCCGGGGGCCACGGCCCGCAGGACCTGGATGGTGTGTTCGTCAATAATCTGGGTGTGTTCCACCATGACCACGGCATCGGCCCCCTGAGGGAGCATCCCCCCGGTGGCGATCTTGATGGCACCGCCGGATTTGATCGGGCACGAGGGTCGCTCCCCCATACGGACCTCTCCCCCTATCTCCAGGGGTGTGGGGGTCCCCTCCGAGGCCCCGAAGGTATCTTTGGCCTGCAGGGCGTACCCGTCCATGGCAGAGCGGTCGAAGGGGGGGAAGGCATCCGGGGCGATGCAGTCTTCGGCCACGACCCTCCCCAGGCTGTGCTCCAAGGCAACCTCCTCTTCGCCCAGGGGGGTGATGTCTTTGATGATTTCCTTGACCTGCTGTGTGGTTTGGACGCGGAAGAAGTCCATCACTCCCCCTCGAGGAAGATCACCTGATCCCCCTGCTTTACTGTGCCGCTTGTGGTTACCGTGCCGAATCTCCCCTCGCGGCTGACGATGTAGGGCCGGCCCTCTGGTTTGGGTTTTTCCTTGCCGATGTGGCGGATTAGGACCTCGGCCGCGCCGATTCGCAATCTGCGCCCGATCCCAAGCTCACCCAATGGGATACCTTCGATGGTGATGTTTTCCGAATAGTCCCCTTCGTCAATAGTGGGCATGATATCGGGGGGGACCAGGGCCATGGCCTCCAGGGGGAAGACGCTGATCTGCCTGTCCCATGTGCCGGCATGGGCGTCGCCCTCCAACCCCCAATCCTTGCGGAGATGGCCCTGTCCCACATTCCTTTTGGGAATGCCCCTGACCTCGGCCTGATTGACGGCAATTACCTTTCCTTGCATTTTATGTCCCCCGCACGAAGTGCCCGCTCTTGCCCCCCTTCTTCTCCACGAGGCGGATGTCCGAGATCGCCATCTCGCGGTCCACGGCCTTGCACATGTCGTAGATGGTGAGGGCGGCTACGGCCACCGCCGTCAGGGCCTCCATCTCCACCCCTGTTTTCCCTGTCAACTTGACCTGCGCCTCGATCTCTATGCAGTGTTTATCCTCGATCGGATGAAAGGCGATCTCCACACTTGTAATGTTTAAGGGATGGCACATGGGGATGAGCTCCGCCGTGCGTTTGGCCCCCATGATCCCCGCCACCTTTGCCACCCCCAGGACATCCCCCTTTGCTATCCCCCCCGTCATGATCCTCTGGAAGGTTTCCGGGTGCATAATGACTGCCCCTTGGGCCGTGGCCTCCCGCAGGGTGGCTTTCTTTGCGGTGACATCGACCATCCGCGCCCTTCCGTCTTCGTCCAGATGGGTAAATTCCTTCATCTCCTATCCTCCTATGGCGTGCATTCCCCGCTGACACTTCTTGAAGCGGGCATCCCCGATGTGATGGCCCTCGGGTTTGGACTGCAGGGCCTGATAGAGGATTTGCTTGAGGGTCGCCTCGTCTCCCGCCTTTCTCAAGGCCCCCTTGAGGTCGATCTCCTCGTCGGAGAAGAGGCAGGTCCTGATACGCCCATCAGGGGTGAGGCGGAGGCGGTTACACTGCGCACAAAAGTGGCTGCTGATGGGTGAGATAAATCCGATCTCCCCCTTTCCTCCTTTTATATAAAACCGCTTGGCCGGACCATCGTTCTCGTGAGGACCTCTGGGGATCAACTCTCCGAGCTCCCTGATTTCTTCTATGATCTGGGAGGATGGAATCCCCTCCTCTCCATTTCCGTTGTTTCCTTCCCCGATGGGCATAAACTCGATGAAGCGTATGTGGAGGGGGTGCGTGAGGCTCAAGCGGGCGAATGCCTTGATCTCGTCGCCGTTGAAGCCCTGAATAGCTACCACGTTGATCTTTATCGGGGAGAGGCGCTGTTGTAAGGCTGCTTCGATCCCCGCCCATACCTCCTTGAATTTATCCCTCCTGGTGATGTAGGCGAACCGATCGGGCCGCAGGGTGTCGAGGCTGATGTTGATGCGGCGAAGTCCCGCCTTGACCAGATCCTTGGCGTATTCTTGTAACAGAACCCCGTTGGTGGTCAGGCTCAGGTCATGGATCCCCTCGATGTGCGCAATGGCCCTGACGAGGTCAACGGCATCCCTCCGCACAAGGGGCTCACCGCCGGTGAGGCGGATCTTGGAGATGCCGTTTCGGGCGAAGACCTCGATCACCTTCCTGATCTCCTCATAGGTGAGGAGTTCTCTGTGCTCGATCAATTCCACCCCCTCTTCGGGCATACAGTAGCGGCAGCGCAGATTGCACCGGTCGGTAATGGATATGCGCAGGTAGTTGATTGTTCGATTGTAGTCGTCGAGGAGCAGTTTCATGGTTCTTATAATAGCAAGGGCCCATAGCCCCCCCGTGCCGGCCATCGGCCCTTCATGCCTTCTGGCGGACTTCCTTTCCAAGCACGGGGGGCGTGGTCGTTTCCCACCACACCGTATCGGCCACCCTCCCTATCCTCATGGACGTAGGAGGAAGGCTCGGAAGATCCGATGTATATTCAAAGTGTATATTCAATTGGTGCCGGAGGAGGGATTCGAACCCTCACAGGCACAAGGCCCGGGGGATTTTGAGTCCCCTGCGTCTCCCGGTTCCGCCACTCCGGCGATATAGCAACTATAGGGATTCCCTCAGGGCGTGTCAATGGCAAAGTACTTTTCCCCAGTGGGGAGAGGAGATGATCGGGAGGATTTTATTTCGAGGTGTTGACACTGTGGGATGTGATCTCTATAATAAACCATTGTAGTTATTGGGGCTGTAGCTCAGCTGGGAGAGCGCTTGAATGGCATTCAAGAGGTCAGGGGTTCGATCCCCCTCAGCTCCACCAAAGGAAATCACGGGGCCCACCGATCTCGGTGGGCCCTTATTTGTTTACGATTATTATCCTGTAGCGTGCAGCAAGCTTGCCCCTGTCAAGTCGCGGCTTCTCTAAAGCGACTCACCCCTTGTTATCTTCCGTGCCCTATACTCATCATAATCAGGTATGAGACGATCATATTCTCCATCCATTAAAGGAGAAGTGATCATAAAATCGGCTGATGTTCGGTTGCAAGCAAGGGGAATGTTCCACACCACCGCCATTCGCAAGAGCGCTTTGACATCAGGATCATGAGCCATCGGCTCGAGCGGGTCCCAGAAAAAAATGAGAAAATCTATTTCACCATCGGCAATCTTGGCGCCGATTTGCAGATCACCTCCCAACGATCCACTCTGGAGTGTGGTAATTTGAAAGCCAAGTTCCTGTTCCAATACCCTGCCGGTTGTGCCCGTGGCATACACCGTATGGTGAGCCAAGAGTTCTCTGTTATCCTTGGCCCATTCGGTTAGATCACGCTTCTTATTGTCGTGTGCGACAAGCGCGATCTTTTTATGATGTTTCATAAGTATTTTTTTATCTATCATGCACATCCCCCCCCTTTTTCTCGCAATAGCAAAACGGCCTGTGTATCTTCGGAAGCTATTCTTAGTCTTTATAAGTTTTAATAATTAAGGGTAAAGTGCTATTCTAGCCACTAATTATTATGTATGTGTTTGTAATTATAAAGCATTTTTACCAGCGTAGTGACTTGCTTTTTATTAGAGTAGGGTAAAGTCCCATTTAAGCCACCAAATATGATAGGGTGGTGGCATGACAAAGCGACATAAATGTCCTCGATGTTCTTACAGCAAAAGCTATGTAATTAGGCGTCAAAAGCACAGATGTATAC
>Ga0307437_1000868_pt1 | contig 21820 bp, 19 predicted proteins | sample SalMarWE160390MG_FD_202146 | JGI IMG/M metagenome (GOLD analysis project Ga0307437, IMG submission 202146) | Salt marsh sediment microbial communities from the Plum Island Ecosystem LTER, Massachusetts, United States - WE1603-90 | ecosystem: Environmental > Aquatic > Marine > Intertidal zone >...
AGATGGAAAAACACGGCGCTTGGCAAGACTAAAAATTGCTATAAGATTACTGCGCCTATAGCACCCAAAGGCTCGATGACCGTTAGCAAAGAATTACACCTGACACACGCTGAATTGTCCCTGCCTGAGCGTTCCCAGAAGGAATTGAGGCTCAGGGTACTTGTCGATGCAGGGTGCAAAGGGGACGCCCTTTTTTCACAGTCTCAGACTCCACAGTCCCACCACATACCGGAGGCTATTGAAAGCAATAACGATAGTCCATTCGTAATGCTATCTTGGGACCCGGAGATTTAATGAAGTTGAAAAGGGAATGATACTTAACCGGATGTATGGGCTCACCAATGAAATTTCAATAGTGAAGCAATATATGCCCCTATTGGATCTTCCCTCCCATAAACCCACATTGAATTTACTAATTAAGATCGATAAAGATTGGAGAATGACGTAAAGGAATACCTGGCCAAGGGTCATCTCTCACTATCAGTCGCAAGAATGCTTTTGGAAATGAGTGGTAATGACAGGCACCTCGTCTTCCAGTTGATTTCCGATTTAAAGCTCAATAAAAATCAGCAGAAGCAACTCACTGATTACCTTTTTGATTTATCCCATAAAAAAAGTATGAATCACTCTAGACTGATAAATGAACTGGGGGTCAAATCTTTACTCTTGAAAAATGGGATTGGGGGAGCCCTTGACAAATTGGACTAACTTTCTTTAGCATCTCTACGGCTTAATGCTTTAGCAACAGTCAATGAGGGAATCCCTGATTGACGCCCTGCCTCTGCCAGTCGTGGGAGATTAAGGGACGCCCTTGATGAAAAGGAGGGCAGAACCATGTATGAGAAAGTGAAAACATTATTAGTGATGGCGCTGGCGATTATATGTGTGGCTGTCATATTTTCACCAGCTTTGGCAGCAGCGCAAACTACAAGACCTGCTCCTGTAACGTCACCGGAGGTTAAAAAACCGGGAACAACACCGCGAGAAGAGCCAACAAAGACCAAGCAGCGTACCCCACTCAAGGCTCCAATACTATGTCATGGCCATGTTGTCACGATTGTTGGCACCAACGGTCATGACACCATACAAGGCACGCCGGGCAACGATGTCATTCACGGGCTCGGAGGCCAAGACACGATCAACGGGCTCGGCGGCAACGACATCATCTGCGGCGGCCCTGGCCGCGACAAGCTATATGGCCAACGTGGCAACGATACGCTGTATGGCGACGCCGGCAATGATTGGCTGGAGGGCGGCACCGGCAAAGACGAGCTGAAAGGCAACACCGGCAACGATACGCTGAACGGCGGCGCCGGCAATGATAGGCTGGATGGCGACGCACACAACGACAAGCTGTATGGCGGCGATGGCGACGACGAGCTGAAAGGCGACGATGGCAGCGATATGCTGAAAGGCGACGCCGGCAATGATTGGCTGGAGGGCGGCGACGACAACGACATCCTGTATGGCAACGACGGCGACGATAGACTGAAGGGAAATCACGGAAAAGACATAATGAGGGGAGATGCCGGCGACGATAGGCTGGAGGGCGGCAACGGAAACGATGCGCTGTGGGGCGGCAACGGCAGAGACATGCTGTATGGCAACTTCGGCGACGACCAGCTGGTTGGGGACGACGGCAACGACCTGCTGAAAGGCGACGATGGCAACGATACGCTGAACGGCGGCGCCGGCAATGATAGGCTGAACGGCAATATAGGCAACGACAAGCTGTATGGCGGTGATGGCGACGACGAGCTGAAAGGCGACGATGGCAGCGATATGCTGAAAGGCGACGCCGGCAATGATTGGCTGGAGGGCGGCGACGACAACGACATCCTGTATGGCAACGACGGCAACGATAGACTGAAGGGAAATCACGGAAAAGACATAATGAGGGGAGATGCCGGCGACGATAAGCTGGAGGGCGGCAACGGAAACGATGCGCTGTGGGGCGGCAACGGCAACGACAAGCTGTATGGCAACTTCGGCGACGACCAGCTGGTTGGGGACGCCGGAAACGACACATGTGATGGCGGGCCTGGAACGGATTCAAGCCCTGCGTCAGATTGCGAGACAGTAACAAGTATTCCCTAAAAAGAGCTTTTTGAACTAAGAAGCGAATCCACAATATCCATGCGCGCTACAAAGGTGGAAGGAGTCAATGGTAAGATGAAAAGGAGGGCAGAACCATGTATGAGAACGTGAAAACATTATTAGTGATGGCGCTGGCGATTATATGTGTGGCTGTCATATTTTCACCAGCTTTTACAGCAGCGCAAACTACAAGACCTGCTCCTGTAACGTCACCAGATGTTAAGAAACCGGGAGCAGCACCGCTGCCCGATCTCATCGTTGCGAAATTCACTATCAATAAAAGCTCTTTTCGCAAGGTCGACAGCAAAACATATGGTGTCAAATTCACTGCCACGCTCAAGAATATCGGAAAAGGAATGGTCGATAAAACATTCTACGTGACTATACAACGATATGATCAAGGGGCAGGCACATGGAAAAACACGGCGCTTGGCAAGACTAAAAATTGCTATAAGATTACTGCGCCTATAGCACCCAAAGGCTCGATGACCGTTAACAAAGAATTACACCTGACACACGCTGAATTGTCCCTGCCTGAGCGTTCCCGGAAGGAATTGAAGCTCAGGGTACTTGTCGATGCAGCGTGCAAAGGGGAGACCCCTTCTTCACAATTTCTGGGTCCACAGTCCCACATACTGGAGGCTATTGAAAGCAATAACTATAGTCCATTCGTAATGCTCGCACCCAATCTAGATCTAGTGTTCGATCCAGGGCAGATTCCAATACCTATATTACAATGCCCATTATTATTACAATGCCACGGCCACCCTGTTACTATTTGTGGCACCTCCGGTGATGACACCATACAAGGCACGTCAGACAACGATGTCATACACGGGCGCGGCGGCGACGACTATATCAACGGGCTCGGCAGCGACGACATCATCTGTGGCGGCGATGGCGACGACACGCTGTTTGGCGACGACGACGACGAGCTGTATGGCAACGGTGGCATCGATCACCTGTATGGCGGCGACGGCGACGACAAGCTATGGGGCGGCGACGACAACGATACGCTGAAGGGCGGCAAAGGCGTCGACGAGCTGTATGGCGAGAACGGCCGCGACGAGCTGTACGGCGAGCTCGGCAACGACGAGTTGTATGGCAACGATGGCAACGACGAGCTGTATGGCGGACCCGACGACGACTTGCTGGAGGGCGGCGATGACGACGACGAGCTGTATGGCAACGCCGGCAAAGATAGGCTGCATGGCGGCTCCAACGAGGACAAGCTGGAGGGCGGCGACGACGACGACGAGCTGAAGGGCGGCTGCGACGACGACACGCTGTATGGCGAAGGTGGCGACGACACGCTGTATGGCGAAGGTGGCAACGACACGCTGTGGGGCGGCCCCGGCAACGACTGGATGTATGCCGCCTGGGAGTGGGGTGACTGGGGCATGGGTGGCAACGACAGGCTGTATGGCGGCCCCGACAACGACCATCTGTGGGGCGGGAATGGACAAGATATACTGTATGGCAATGAAGGCGTCGACGAGCTGGCTGGCATGGGAGGCAACGATGACCTTTGTGACGGCGGGCCTGGAACGGACACCTACGGCTTTGGGGGCGGCGCTAACGGGGGATGCGAGCAGACAGTCAGTATTCCCTAAAAAGAGCTTTGTATAGCTAAGAAGCGAATCCACACTATCCAGGTGCGCCACTACTACATCAGGAGGGGAGGAGAAGGGAACAGGCATACTGTTCCCTTTTTTTAATTGGTTGCACTTCAAAAAACCTCTCTAAAAGCCTCTCACGGGGAAAACAGAGACACCCATAACACCAATGTCTATTTTTGAGAGGGCAAGATGTTGCGTTGCACGAGGGAAGTGTGCTATAGAATCGTTAGTGCGTCTTGAGCCTATCGTCTCGCTATTGATGCCCTTAGAAATTGCTAGCGAGGAATGAGGTGGAGGGGTTGCAAGCGAGATCTTCTCCTCATAGCCCAAAAGGAGGGGAACATGGCGTTTAAGGAGATTCTTTACAACATCGAAGGTCAGGTTGCTATCATTACCCTGAATCGGCCTGAAAGGATGAATGCCCTGACGATGGTTACCCATCAAGAGTTGGAGCAGGCCATCACCGATGCTGACCAAGATGACAAAGTAAGGGTGATTGTGATCACCGGCGCCGGTAAGGGATTTTGCTCCGGGGACGATGTACAGAATATATTTTTGGACCCCGAAGATAACCTCAGGAGAGAAAAGCAAGCCCGGCTTCAAATCGTGCAAAGGAAGAGGCATTCGATGGGCGGAGCGCACCGCCTGGTGGAAATCAACAAACCTTCCATAGCAGCGGTCAACGGTGCAGCCGTCGGTTACGGGTGCGATATGAGCCTCATGTGTCATTTGCGGATCGCCTCGGAAAAGGCTCGTTTCGGGGAGGTGTTTCTCCGGGTGGGCTTGATTCCGGACGCCGCCATGATTCTTCTTCCCCGGTTGGTGGGGACCGCGAAAGCGTATGAGATGATCCTGACAACGGATATCATCGACGCGAAAGAGGCGGAGCGAATCGGTTTGGTCAACAAAGTGGTGCCGCATGAGCAGTTAATGGACGCAACGATGGAATTGGCCAATAAAATAGCCGCGAAACCGCCCATCTCCGTCCGGTTGGCGATCGAGGGGGTTCGAAGAGGGGTGAATTTGCCTTTGCCTGAATATATGGAGTGGCATGCCCAGGCGTTCATGGTTTGTGCGGAAACAGAAGATCATATTGAAGGTTCCAAGGCCTTTATTGAGAAGCGGCAGCCTGTATTCAAAGGAAAGTAAAAAGTCGAAATTATAAAAAGGAGGACGCAATGTTAAAGACTCGATTCACGGAGATGCTGGGCATACAACACCCCATTATGCTGGCGGGAATGAATTGGATTACGACTCCCAAACTGGTAGCGGCTGTTTGCAACGCAGGGGGACTGGGCATCTTTGCCACGGCCGCCTGTACCCCCGAAGAAACCCGCAAGAATATCCGGGAGATCAAAAAACTTACGGATAAACCGTTCGGGATAAACCAGATCCTGATCGGCCCTGGGGCGAAAGAAAATATCGACATCGCCATAGAAGAAAAAGTCCCCATCATCAATTATTCGCTGGGAAAACCGTGGTTCGTAGATCAGGTCCACGCCTATGGAGGGAAGGTGATGGGGACCATAGCCATTGCCCGTCACGCCGTGCGGGCCGCGCAACTAGGGTGCGACATGCTCGCGGTAACCGGGCACGAGGCCGCGGCACATGGAGACGCAGCGACCTCGATGGTCTTGATCCCCTTGGTGGCCAGTCAGGTAGACATCCCGCTGATCGCCGCGGGGGGGTTTTATGACGGAAGGGGGCTGGCCGCGGCCTTGGTACTGGGGGCGGATGCAATATCTATGGGCACGCGATTTATGCTAACAAAGGAAAGCAATGTCCACGAGAATTTCCAACAACGCTGTCTTAAGGCGACCGAGCAGGATACCTTGTACAGTGATGTCTTCGACGGAATGCCGGGGAGGGCATTAAAAAGCCCAGGCGCTGAGGCCGTAATGAAAAAGGGGTTTCCCCTCTTCCAATCGGTGAAAAGTGCCTTGGAGATCAAACGGATGTTGAATCTTTCCTTTTGGAAATTCATTGGCCTCAGCTTGAGCATGATGAGATCCGAGGAGGGGAAGGGGTTGTTGGTCCAAGCCCGCTGGGCAAGTGGGACGACCCATCATCTGAAGGCGATCAATGAGGGAAACGAAAAGGAGGGATTTTTATTTGCCGGGCAGTCCGTAGGCGGCATTAATGATATACCCACGTCCAAAGAAGTCATTGAGCGGATCGTTGCAGAAGCCGAGAAGAGATTGAAAGCAGTAGAAAAAAATATTCGTGCCTGAACCTCTTGCTGCCCAAGCTGCATGTCCCTCGTCGTTACGTTCCTCTCAGGAATTTCATTATCATCCCCCCCAATCCCCTCCTTCGAGGGTTAGGATGGGGGGGGCTGAGTTCCTCCCGCAAACACAACTGAAGTACAGCACCTCTGTCGGCAATTACCGTATCAGTTCATCCGCAAAATAATGCGTTTAAGCCTGAACCGGTGGCCTTCTCAGCAAGAGGGCAAAAACCCCTACCCCTATGAGCCCCGTAAAGGCCGCAGAAAAAAAGACAAGAGTGATGTTCAAAAACTCAGCTATGACGCCGGCCAATAAGGGGCCGATAATCATCCCGATGCTATGACACATCACCAAGATGCTCATCACGGTCCCCATCCCCCCTACCCTCTTACCTTCCTCCACGGCCAGGGCCGAGAGGGCAGGCATGGCAAAACCTCCGCCTACACCCCACAGAATGTTCACGGCTAAGAGCTCCGCAAAATTTCTGGTGAGGGGAATAAGGGACAAAGCAGTTGCGGCCAGGCATCCACCGAGGATTACAAGGCCTTCCTTGTTGAACCGGTCGGCGAGGATCCCACAGGGGGCCTGTAATATGGTGGCGACTAAGATATTGAGAGAGATGACCAATCCGATATAAGAACTCGTAAGCCCCATAACATCATGCCCGTAGATAGGGAGAAAAGACCACGTCAGCCCGATCCCGACCGCAAAAAAAAGACGGAAGAGATAGATTCCCTTGATCCGGTCAGCTTCCAAGATCCACCGGAGGGAGTCCCCGAAATGGTGCGGTGTATGCCTCGCCACCGAGCTCTCCGGCAGGAAGAAGAGGGTGAGAAAAAAACCCGCCAAGGCAACGACACCCATGGAGTAAAAACTGAACTCAACCCCCATCACATCTTTTACAATTCCCCCCAAAATAGGCCCCGTTGCCAGCCCCGCGAAAAAGAAGATGTTGAACATCCCCATAGAGACCCCCTCTTTTCCCCGAGGGGTGATCCCTCCCATATAGGCCAGGGCGATGGGGATCACCAGGGCAGCGGCAATCCCTTGCAGCATCCTGGTAATGATCAGTGCTTCGATACTCCGTGATACCACATACCCCAAGGAGGTAAAGATCAAAAGAAGAAGGCCCAGGCTAATAAAAACCTTTCTGCCCCTCTTATCCGAGATCCTCCCGATGAAGGGGAGCAAGATTGTCCTGGATATAGAGAAAGAGGCAAAGATCAAACCGATTGCGAGCCCCTGTGCACCGTAGCGTTGGGCGTAGAGGGGGAGCAACGGGGCAACGATCCCCATACCTAAGGTTGCGGCAAAGACCGCGATAAAAAGGGCGATAAATATCTGTCTCTGCATCCGTAACTCCGGCAAAGCTTCATACTATAGGGTTTTTCACCCAAGGATGTCAACAATCCAAGACCAGGCTAAAAAAATGGGGGCTGCACGTTCTTTTTATGGAGAAGAACAGAGGGTATTACAAAAATGGCTCGTGGGCAAACAATGCGATCAACATCGCTCTATAACGACCTCTCCTTCTTTCAGCAAATCCCTGAAATGCGCCACTGCCTTTTCCTCCAATGCCTGTAGATCCTCGCAGTAAAAGAGATGACTCGGGCAGCGGCAGTCGCTGGAGCCGAATCCGGGGAAGGAGCGAAAAAGCCTTTCCATTCCTTGGGCAAGGAGACACTCCAGGTGCTCGCCCGTGGGGGCATAGAGCACTCCCTTCACCCTCCCCTTCTCTAAGAGATAATCGATGTGCCATCTGACTCGTTTCACACTGCTGAGGTGGCGCTTAATCCTGCGCCGCAGGCCCCCCATGGCCGAACCCACATAGGCGTAAAATCCGTTACGAAACTCCAAAACGCCTAATGCCCCTACCGGTATGCGAGAGGGCCGGGGCAATGCAACTAAGAGGATATAAGTCCCTCGCGCCTGATTCGCTTTGCTGAGATTCATGCGCCGTGTGAGTCGTTAAGAAGGGCTGACCGGAAAGGGGGTCGCCTTTAAACGTTTGATCACCTTCATCTGGGCCTTGCGCAGGACGAAGTTGCTCAGCAAAAAATATCCCAGGTGGTGTCTCGCCCCGAGCAAAAGCCTCCTCAGGATAGAGCGGGGGGCACAACTGTATTTCTGTGCCCAGAGGTATCCCCGTTGGAGCTGTTCAGGGGTCATCCCTTTGGGCGCAAATACCACCCGGCTCAAATCATAATGGGACCAATCCCGGTCAAAGATCCTCCCTTCCCGGTCGAGCCGCTCCCACAGGGGGGTCCCGGGGAAGGGGGTGAGTACGGAAAAGGTCGGCAATTCTATCCTGTTCAGATGGATGAATTCAACCGTTCGCTCGAAGACGTCGGGGTCATCATGATCAAAACCGAAGATAAATGATCCCTGGATCCCGATGCCGTGATCGTGGATACGCTCGATGAATCCCTGCAGATCCTGTATGCCCTGGAACCGCCGCTTGGGCCCCTCTAAGTTTTCTTTTTTTAAGGACTCAAATCCGATAAACAACGAGATACACCCGCTCTCACCGGCCAGTTTCAGAAGTTCCGCATCCTTGGCGATCTCAATAGTGGCAAAACCCATCCACCGCACCCTGAACCCCTTGAGGATCTTGAAGAGACCCTTGGCATGGGCCCGCTGGGCAATGACGTTGTCGTCCGCAATGAAGATATACTCACCTTCCTTCTTAACAATAGACTCCAATTCCCGCTCAATATCCGGCAAGGGCCTCGTGCGATACCTGCGGCCTGCGATCACGGGCACGGCGCAGAATTCACAGCGGTTGGGACACCCCCGTGTAGTCTCGATGACCTTAAAAATGGGGCTGTACCCCTTGCCCAGGAGGTCGCGCCGTGGCACGGGGAGACCGTGCAGGTCATGGAGCCTTTCAGCGCGATAAAAGGGCTTGAGTTTACCGCTCTCAAAATCGGCGATCAACTGGTCAATGATCAACTCCCCCTCCCCCAGGACCACGGCATCGGCGTGTTCCTTCGCCTCTTCAGGCATAAACGTGGCGTGCACACCTCCCACGATGACCGGCACCCCACGCTCTCGGAACCTGTCGGCTATCTCATAGGTCCTTGGAGCTTGTGTGGTGAGTGACGTGATCCCCACCAGGTCTACTTCTTTATCAAAGTCGACCTCCGCGAGAAACTCGTTGACAATTCGCACCTCATATTGAGGCGGGAAAAAGGAGGCCAGGAGGGTGAGTCCGGGCAGGGGAAAGGGATACGGGGTGTCGGTAGACATGTAGACATCTTTCTGGCGGGGATAGACCAGGAAGACACGCTTCACCCTTCCCCTCCCCCGGACAGGTTTGATGCCTCCAATTGACGGTACCCCGGCTGTTGCCACGGACGGCGGGTAGCGTTCTCCCAGACATACCGCATGATGAGCCGATAGGCCATTCTCTTGAAGGGGTTTCTGTTGAAGAGGGCCCCCCAGAGGATCCGGGGCTGGGTGTAGTATTTACGCAAGTACTTCTGCTGCAGGCCCCATGTCTCATCCCCGTTCAGGCACTGGGTGGAGAGGATGGGGTGCATAAAATCATATTTGCCGTAATCTCTTTCCTTAATAAGCCCCCGCTCCTCCATCTCTTGGTAGTAGCGGGTTCCGGGCAGGGGTGTGGTGAGGGTAAGCACCAAAAAATCACCCTGTCGCTTCACGAAGTCAAATACCTCCTGCAGGGTCTCTTCGGAGTCGTGCCAATCGCCGAACATCACATTGGTCATCACCATGATGCCATTGCGCCTCAAGATGTCGATGGCCTCTTGAACCATCTCCCTGTTTTGCCTCTTTTGGTAGTGGTCCAGGACCTGGGGGTTGATGCTCTCCACCCCCAACATCACCTCATACAACCCGAGCCGTTTGAACTCAGGCATGAGGTCGGCATCTCTCACGATATCCCTCACCCGCGACTGAAACCAAAAATCCACCCGCATCCCCGAACGCCCCAGCTCTTGGAGGAATTCCTCCACCCGGACCCTGCTCCAGTTGAAGCTATTTTCGTTGAACACAAAGAGGGACTTGCCGTAGCGCCGGTTCAGGTATTTCATCTCTTCCACCACCATGGCCCCGCTCCTGCCGCGCCACACACCCCCCCAAAACCGCGATTCGGAGCAGTAGGCGCACCGGTCACCGCACCCCCTGCTGGTGGAGATGCCAAAGGCCCGCCTGCCCATACCATGCCAGTAATAGGCGTCGGCCTCCATGTCCAGGAGGTGGTAGGCCGGCATGGGGAGGGAATCAAGATCCGTGATCAGGCCCCTGGGCTCTGTAAAGACAACCTCGCCATCCCGGCGAAAGGCCAGGCCGGGGATATCCTCTACCCCATCCCCCCCCCTCGCAAGACGGGAGACGAGTTCCACAAAGGTGTCCTCGCCTTCTCCCACCACGATATAATCCAACTCCCCTACCGCGGCCAAGACCTCCTCGGCCACCAGGCTGAAGTGCCCCCCACCGGCCACGACCACGGAATGGGGGGAGAGTCGTTTGACAAGGCGGATGGCCTGGAGGGCCTCAGGCGATAGACAGGTAGCAGAGCAGGTCACCCCGATGAGGTGGGGTTTTGCAGCGGAGATCCGTCGGGCCAGCTCGCCCCACGGGTCGGAGAAGGTGGTGCAGTCGAGGATCTCAACGGTGCATTGTTGCTTTTCTTGCAGATAGGCCGCGATGCTCAACAGGCCGAAGGAGGGGGTCCACATCCTGAGCCCTGGGAAGAGTTTATGGGGGGGATCGACGAGCACAATGCGCATCGTCACACTCCGAGAGAGGCAAACATCTGCTCAAGCCTCCCCTGTACTTCTGGGGGCACTTGATAGAGCATGGTCCCCTTCAGATCGGTGAGGACATGGGTGCTGTTTCCTTCAGCGAGCACCTCATTATCCCTCATCACCGTGTAGTGGAATATCAGCTTGGCAGTCTCACACCGCTGCATGGTGGTCTGGACAATCACCTCATCACCATAGCGGGCAGGCAATTTGAATCGGCAGGAAAGGTCTACCAGCGGGGCCATCAGGCCCATCGCCTTCAGTTGCTCTGGGTCCAGACCGAAGCGGGATGCAAGCTCATTTCTGCCCACCTCGAACCACGCAATGTAGTGGCCGTGCCAAACGACCTGATAGGAATCCACTTCGCAGAAACGTACTTTCAGGTGGCTCTCATTCGGCATCTTGCGCCACCCTATGCATTTCATACAACATTGTGCGCAACCTTATACATTTCATATAATATCGTGCGCAACCCTATACATTTCATATAATATCGCGCACCCCGTATGATAGCGCCTTGACATCCCTGTCGATCCAACGGATCAACCTGGTGAGGGTATCCGTGGGCCCCATCTCTACAAAACACGTCACGTCCTGGGAGAGGAGATACTGAACGCTTCCCTCCCAGTCAACGGGCCTGCAGAGCTCCTCCACCAAAAAATCCCTGATCGCGTCAGGATCGCTCAAGGGCTTTCCGCTCCAGTGACTCACCACGGGGGTTCGGGGAGGGTGTATGGCGAAGCCCGTTATGAATGAGTGCACGTCTCCCCTGATCGACTCCATCAAGGGGGAATGCAAGGGTGCGGTAGAGGTGAGGCGCTGGGCGGAGATGGCCCCCCGCTGCAACGACAACTCCACACCCCGTTCTAGAGAGGCCGCATCCCCCGAGAGAACAAATTGCCGTGAGCCATTCACGTTGGCCACATAGAGATCACCACCGACGTCTGAGCATATCATCTTAATCGCTTCACTCTCAAGACCAATAACTGCCGCCATGCCTCCGGGGGTTTTCTTCCCTGCTTCCTCCAAGATAAGACCTATCCCCTTGACCATCGCTAATCCGTCTTCAAAGGTCACAGCCTCTGCCGCCACCAAGGCGGCATAGATACCCATGCTATGCTCGGCGATACAATCCCACTGTCTCCCTTTCTTGTGATATCGATCAAAGGAGACCATACTCAACAGATAGCTCGCCACCTGTAATTTCAAGTTGAGGTACTGATCCTCCTCCTCTCGCTGAAAGAAAAAAGAGGAAAAATCAAAACCGGCCCGCTCCCAGGTCTTTTCAAAAAAAGGGTGGGGGAGATTATATCCTCCCCCACTGCTCTTACCTACTTCATCGGATACCTTGCTAAGCTGGCCAGGGAAACAGAGGGCTACCTTCCCCACATTACGCTGCACCATCAGCTGCTGCTACTGCTTTTCCCTGATTATCAACAATATATTGGGCAATGGTCCTGACCGACTGGAAGACCTTCTTACCCACCTCAGCATCAGGGATGCTCACCCCGTACTCCTTTTCCAAACCGATGACCAGCTCGAGGGCATCGATGGAGTCAAGCCCCAACCCTTCCCCGAAGAGCGGTGCATCGGTATTAATATCTTCAGCTGCTATCTCCTCCAATTTGAGCCTCTCGATAATCAACTGTTTAACGTCCTGGATCAGCTCCTCTGTAACTACTGACATTCTCTTGTCCTACCTCCTTATGGGTAACACTATATACTACACTACTAAAAACAGGGATACAACTCCTCCCTCCCCTTAACAAGAAGGGCACTTACCTCCGACCATAACTAACACGAGTGATGATAAGGTGAGGGGAGGCTAAATAGTATGCTCTCTTTCTTCTACGTCGAGCCCTAGCGCCCTGAGCTGCTTTACTAAGGGGGCAACATTCTCGGAATTCAGGTGGAGGACTATATCATCTTTCCCCGCCCCCCTCGACTTAAGGGAACAGAAATTCTTCACTTCGATGTCAGATTTACGCACGGTATCGAGCACCTTTTGTATCCCTTCGGCTTCCACAGCCCCATTGATGATTATCCGCCTGCCAGCTTCTCCAATGCCTAAAAGGGGATTCAGTATTTTGTAAAAAAAGTCATTGGTGGTTACCATACCAACAACCTTATCACCTTCCACAACCGGCAGACACCCAACTTTGCTTTTCTGAGCTATGGCTGCAGCCCGCTCAACGCCGGTGTCTGGAGAGACCGTCACTACCTTCTTCACCATAATCTCCTTGACGGTCAGTTTTGACAGGAGATAGTAGAGTTCCCCTCGACTAAAAGAGGTGGCTGCCGAAGGGCTGGCCTTTAAGAGGTTGTCCTTGGTCACCAGCCCCACCAGCTTCCCCTTATCAACCACGGGCAGTCGCTCAAATTTGTGAAATCCCATCATGCGCTCGGCTTCTAATACTGGTGTGTCGCTGGAGATGGTAATGACATTGTTCGTCATGATATCGCGAACCAACATCTTCTCCCCTCCCGTTATAAAGTTTTGGTATTTTTCTACCATTTATCTAAAAGGGTGTCAATGAGAAATCATATGTGAAAGGGTTGTTTTTGACGCACCCAATATTTTTGATATCTTAAACAGAGAGGTTTTATATCATCCACGTCTGCATTCAGTAGCGACCAATAATGACAATTTTTGACACATTAATGACTATTCTTGTAAAGCTGAAGGAATACTAAGCAGAGGGGGATAAGGGTGCAATCCGCATTAAAAATGAGCTGTTGTTTTAAACGGTTATGCTATAATGGATACAAATTATGGCACATATTTTGCTTTATCGTTAATGCTGGTATTACTGACAGAGGTGAACACACGAAGCTGACTGAAGCCCAAAAATCAACCTGCTGACAAAATCGTACATGCATAGTATTGATTAAGGAAATGTTAGGGGAAACCACTCGTTTTCGTAGGCAAATTAGGCACATAAGAAATTATGTATCAGATATTTGCCGCTCCAGTTTATCCTTACCGAGCTGGTCCTTAAAGATCCTTTCGTTTGATCGTAAGAGATACGAAGTAATGGCTAAGGCCATAACCCTCGTGGAGCTAGTGATCGTCTTGGCCATTGTGGGGACCCTTGCAGCCATTGGCGTGCCATCGCATCGTACAGCAACTATGTCGACAAAGCGAGAACCGTTCAAGCTATTGAGGATATCTACGCGATACAAAAGGGTGTTTTAGCGTATGCTGCGGAAAGTGGAACATTACCGGAAAACCTTGAAGAGGCGATATGGCCGAGACGTCTTGATCCCTGGGGACACCCGTATGAATACCTCAAAATCGCGGGCAAGAAAAAGAGCGAAATTAAAGGAAAGTGGCGAAAGGATCATTTTAATGTCCCAGTGAATTCCGATTTCGACCTCTATAGCAAGGGAAAAGACGGCAAAAGCAAATCACCGTTTACGGCAAAAGATAGTCGGGATGATATCGTCCGAGCAAATGATGGGGCATACGTAGGCCTCGTATCGGAATACTAACCCGGTCGCATAGCATGAAAATTGAGAAGACAATTCTGCGCAGCAAATTAGCCCGTCGCATTTTTATTCTGTTCGTCTGCTGCTCCCTCATACCTATCATAGCCTTGGCAGTCTTCTATTTCGGCCACATCACAAAGCAGCTCCATGTTCGGAGCCAGAGACAACTCCATCAGACGAGCAAGGACATCGGTATGTATATCTATGAGCGCCTTTTGTTTCTCGAAGCCGAGACAAAAATGGTCGCCACCAGAATAGAATCGACTCAGCTCACTTCCTTCTCCATACCGGCTGAAGAATTAGATAGTAATCTAGAACAACACTTTAAAGGCCTTGTCCTTATCAACAATAGAGAAACATCTAAAACGCTCTTTGGTTATATTCAGAATATGCCTCAACTCACTCAACCAGAAACACAACATATCCGTTCAGGCAAGCCCGTGATATCAACGAGTATCTATCACGGAGAAGATTCACCGCGCATTTTTATAAGCATGGCGCTTGATCCCCGGCAACCGCGAAAAGGGATTTTACGAGCTGAAATCAACCCATCTTACTTGTGGGGGATCGGTGATGAAAATCCATGGATACCTGCAGCCGAACTCTGCATTTTGGATCACTCGAATAATATACTCTTTTCGACGCTACCTCCGCCACTCACATTCCCTGAAGAGGTAGTGCTCAGCATGAATTCTCATGTCTCAGGTCAATTCGAGTGGAAATACGAGAAAAAACAGTACGTGGCTGGTTACTGGACTCTCTTCCTCAAGGCTCGTTATTATACTCCGAAGTGGGCAGTGGTGTTGAGCGAATCAAAGGCCGATGTCCTTGCACCGGCAGCTACATTTAAAAAAAACTTTCCTTTTGTCATTCTCTTGACCCTTTTGGTGGTTATACTCTTGAGCATCATCCAGATCCGCAGGAATTTGGTTCCCCTTGAAAAACTTCAGGAGGGCATGATGCATATCGCTCAACAGGACTTCGATAGTCGAATAATAATAAAAACTGGCGATGAGTTCGAAGAGCTCGCGGCATCCTTCAATATGATGGCAGATCGATTGGGTAAACAATTCAAAACATTGACCACCATTACTGAAATAGACCGTTCCATACTTTCAGCGCTGGATACAGAAAAAATTATTGAGGTAGTCCTCAATCGCATACATGACGTTCTCCCAAGTGATTACATCAGCGTAACGTTGTTTTATGTGAGCACCCAGGATTCGGCGTTGACCTCTATGTATATGAAGGAAAAGGGGTCCGAAATCGGAAAAGAGGTGGAGACAATGCACCTCACACCAGTTGACCTAAAAAATCTCTATAATAATCCTGAAATTTTTATAACAGACCTGAGCCATACAACACCGCGCTATCTTATCCCCCTGGCCAAACGCGGTATCAAATCATTCTTGATCTTTCCTCTCTTTATTAATCAAATGTTATCGGGCATTATCACCTTGGGTTATCATAACCCGCCTAGCTACTACCAAGAAGACATCAGTCAGATTCGCCAGTTAGCCGACCAAGTTGCGGTAGCCCTATCAAATACGCGCCTGGTTGAAGAATTGGAACAACTCCACTTGGGCACGCTCACCGCCTTGGCCCGCGCCATCGACGCGAAATCTCGCTGGACAGCAGGACACTCCGAACGTGTTACAAAGATTGCCTTAAAAATCGCCGGTGTTTTAGGAATATCTTCGAAAGAATTGGACGTCTTGCACCGAGGGGGCCTACTACATGACATCGGCAAAATCGGCATACCGGCCGAGATCCTCGACAAGACCGGCAAATTAAACGACAAGGAAGAAGCTCTCATTCGTGAACACGTTCGATTGGGGGCACGTATCCTGGAACCTATTGCCGCGTTCGCAGAGATCATGCCCGTCGTGCTGCAACATCATGAACATTTCGATGGTACAGGGTATCCCAACGGCCTGTCCGGAGACGCCATACATCTCGTTGCCCGTATCTTTGCGGTAGCAGACGCATTCGATGCCCTTACCTCACATCGGCCATATAAACACGCCGTAGATCGAAAGGAGGCCATTGAGATTATCAAGCAAGAAGCCGGAAGCCAATTCGACCCCCAGATAGTGCAGGCTTTTGTTGAGGTCATCAAAGAGGAAGAGGATAAGAATGAATCTATAGATGAACAATTATAAGGAGGACAATCTATACATGGCACAGAGAAGACTTTTCGCGGTACTCTTAATATTCACTATATTCTTTGGATGGCACTGTGGGTATGAGAGAATCGCTCCAAACGAATTAGTGGGAATATGGAAGACCTCAGCACTCAAGTATGCTGATCGATTTTTCAAAATTGATCAAACAATCATTACCATCGGTACAGGAGGGGAAAACGTTGAGATATATACCATCAAAAAAATAACAATGAAAAAGCCCCCTACAGAAAGGAGCGTGTTATACACCATCTACTCTAAAAACGAAGAAGGAGTTGAGTACAAATTCGCATTTTATTACTCCCCTGAAAAAGGAGGAGTGATCAGATTGAAAAATCAGAGACACATTGTATGGACAAAACAGCGTTAACGGTCCTCCTGTGCTCTGCACCCGGCGCCATGTTTTCGCACGGTTGGCCCACCCACGCCACAACAGATCGTAGTACATATAAAGAATGAAAATTGACAAACCTCCTCCTTTTGTATCATCATGGGGATATGAGATATCTCATCCTTTTCGCATTGCTCTATCTCTGCTACTATGTTCTGAAAAAGGCCGTCCTTCCGGTCCTGCGCACGTATAGACAATTCAGGAGGTACCATAAATCCTCAGCATTAGCTGACAAGGAATTGGTTCAGGACCCCCACTGCCAGACCTATATCCCAAAAGAAACGGCCCTCAGGGCCACAATTGATGGAGAGCTCTATTACTTCTGCAGTCAAAAATGTCTGGAGGAGTTCAAAAAAGCCTCTGATGTCCAGGATTGATGAGAAGGGATGGGGATCGAGAGGTGCTTTCCCCTTGACCCGCGGGCACCTTTTTTCTATACTCATGCCATCAATAACAGGGTGGATTGAGCCACTGATAATCAGCCCTGAAAAAGCTGCGAGAATACCATGAGGAGGACGTTCAGATGGATTGGGGAATGCAAAACCGCTTGTCACAATTGATACAGCCGGACGGGCACTGTTTCTTTCTGCCCATCGATCACGGATACTTTCAAGGACCCGCCAAAAAATTAGAAAGGCCGGGCGAAACGATAAAACCCCTTCTGCCCTATTGTGATGCCCTGTTTGTAACGCGCGGCATCGTGCGCTCATGCATAGATCCAGACAATACTAAACCGATCATCCTCAGGGTGTCCGGCGGGACCAGCCTCGCGGGAAAAGACCTGGCCCATGAAGGCATAACCACCTCCGTGCAGGAGGCCATCCGTCTCAATGTGGCCGCCGTGGGGATCTCCATCTTTGTCGGCAGCGATTACGAGCATGAAACACTGCTGAACTTGGCAAACCTCGTGAATGAATGCGAAGACTACGGCATCCCGGTCATGGCGGTCACCGCTGTGGGGAGAGAGTTGGAAAAGAGGGAGGCTCGCTATCTGGCCTTGTGCTGCCGCATTGCTGCCGAGTTGGGTGCACGCGTCGTGAAGACCTACTGGTGCAAAGATTTCGACACAGTAGTCAATGGATGTCCCGTACCCGTGGTCATGGCAGGTGGTCCCAAATGCAAAACAGATCTTGAGGTATTCGAGTTTGTTCATGATGGTATGCAGCGAGGGGCCATCGGCGTAAACCTGGGCCGCAACGTGTGGCAAGATAAACACCCGGTGGCCATGGCCAGGGCCTTGCGCGCCATCATCCACGAGAACGCCGCTGCCCGCGAAGCTCAAGACCTGTACAACAGTCTCAAAAGCGGGAAGTAGAACCGGCGCTGGCCGAGGGGGAACCGCCAAGAGCAGGTCACCAAAAAGCGTATTTGCATGGGGCTGCACTTCTTGTTTTCCCCTGTATGAGATAACCAAAAACGGTTTTGACAGGAAGATAGCGTGCGCGTAGCAATGTATTATAACAACCAGGATGTACGCTTGGAGGAGCTGCCGAAGCCTCAGATCGGCCCTGAAGAGCTATTGATCAAGGTGCACGCCAGCGGCATCTGCGGCAGCGATGTGATGGAATGGTATCGCATCAAAAAGGCCCCTCTGGTGCTCGGCCACGAGATCACGGGAGAAATCGCTGAGATCGGAAACGGTGTCAACCGATATCACCTCGGCGACAGGGTCTTCGTCTCCCATCATGTCCCGTGTAACACCTGCCGTTACTGCCTCAGCGGCCTTCACACGGTCTGCGAGACCCTCCACACCACCAACTATGATCCCGGAGGCTTTGCCGAATACCTGCGGGTGCCGCCACTCAATGTGGATCGAGGCGTCTTTCTGCTCCCGGACGAGATATCCTTCGAGGATGGGACGTTTATCGAGCCCCTGGCCTGTGTCATCAGGGGGCAGCGGCTGGCTCGACTGCTTCCAGGCCAAACAGTCCTCGTCCTCGGCAGCGGCATTTCCGGACTGCTGCATATAGCCATGGCCAAGGCAACAGGTGCCGGCAGAATCATCGCCACGGACATCAACGCATATCGCCTGGATGCGGCGCAACGCCTCGGGGCCGACGGCGCCATACATGCCGAAGAGGATGTGCCTGCCCGCCTGCGCCGGACAAACGAGGACAGACTGGCCGATTTGGTCATCGTCTGTACCGGGGCCTTGCCCGCCTTCCATCAGGCCCTGCAATCGGTGGATCGAGGTGGGACCGTCCTCTTCTTCGCACCGACAGAACCGGGGGTGGATCTCCCCGTACCGGTCAACGATTTTTGGCGAAACGGGATCACCTTGATGCCCTCTTACGGCGCCGGCCCCTTTGATATCGGCGTAGCCATAGATCTGATCCGTGCCCGCCGGGTGCCCGTACAAGAGATGATCACCCACCATCTGGGCTTGGCGGAGACCGGAAAGGGCTTTCAGCTGGTCGCCGAGGGCGGAGGATCCATCAAGGTAATCATCGAACCACAGAGATAGCGAATCTAAAATCAGATAAGGAGGAAAAAAATGAAAAAAGGGATGAAGCCTATCTGGATCATTATCCTTTCCTTTTTTCTGGTCGTGATCGCAGCAGCCGTTATTCTCCCCTACCTCATCAGTCTGGATAAATACACGGGGAAGGTTGAAGAAAAGCTGGAGGAGGCCTTACAGCGGGATTGCTCCCTCGGCAGTTTGCGTGTCACCATCCTCCCCACTCTGGGGGCGAAGATACAAGATCTCGTCATCTCCAATCCATCCGGCTTCTCTCAGACCCCCTTGCTCTCCTTGCAGACCGTAAAGGTCAGGGTCAAAATCATCCCGCTCTTGTTCGGAAAACGGGAGATAGCCGGGCTTACACTCCGCCACCCTACGGTCTTTATCGAGAAAGATCCGCAGGGAAGGTTGAACATCCCCTATATGAAAGGGACGAGCACAACAGGACGCAAGGGACAGCTGAAGAGCGGCACGGTAAAGACGGAGGAATCAAAGGCCCTCCAGGGCCTTTCCTTAACCAAGGCCTCGATCAGGGACGGGAAATTCATCTACCTGGACAGGACCACGTCCCCCGCCCGCCGGACCGAGATCGAACGGATCGATTTTGACCTGCGGGACCTCTCCCTAAATAAGAAGATACACTACAAACTCTCTTTGCGATGGTCACCAGGTGCGGTAACGTTGGAGGGATGGGCAGGTCCTCTCGGCAAGACCATCGATGTAAAGCGCATACCCCTGGAGGGACGGCTCAGGGCGGATTTCCCCAAGCTGGACGGCCTCATGCAAAAATTGAGGGGAGAAGGGGCAGGTGCCATGCAGGGCGCCTTAAAGGCAGACCTGAACTTCGTAGGAGATACCAGTTCCGCCCTCAAGGCCCAGGGTGAAATCCTCCTCAAGAATCTCTCCGTGGGGAAAAAGGGAGAGAGGGTGATCGAGGACCTCGATATCCAATTACGCCCTGAGGCCGACCTATCCGGAGGGGCGGAACGGTTACAATTGACTGCAACCCTTCTGATAGACAAAAACCCCCTACACATAAAAGGACACTTCAGAAATCTTCAACGCAAGCCCGTGGGCAACGTCCGCTTTTCCTCGCAACAGGGCATCGATCTCGAGGAGTTGGGATCCAAATTCCCAGCCTTGCAACAGGCAATCACTATGAAAGGCGACCTGGACCTCACGGGAGACTTTATCGTACCTGGCCAAGGCACCCCTTTGATTTCCCTCAAGGCCACCTCCCCTCATATGGACATTGCCCTGGGTAAAAAGAAAAAGGCCCAAAAAAAGGAAGCCCAACCCCAAACGAAGACGACGAAAAGAAAACAGAGCTCAAAACCCAGCACCCTCGATGCACGGGGAAGCCTTAAGGTCAAGGAGGGTACCTTTGAAGGGGTCGCATTCAATGATCTCATTTGCAGAGGGGAGATGGAGGGGGGAGAAGTACGGATCACACGCTTTTCGTTGGCGGCCTTCGAGGGAACGTTGGAAGGCAACGCAAACATCAATATGGCACGCGAGCCCTCTCCCTACCGCATAAGGAGCAGGGTAACCGAGGTGGACGCCAATGCCCTCTTGAGCACCCTCACATCATGGAAGGGTATGATGAAAGGAACATTTACCGGAAATATTACCTTAGGGGGAACAGGGCTTTCCCTGGACTCCATAAAGAAGAATCTCTCCGGCGATGGAACGGTCCAGGTAAAGGAGGGAGAGCTCACCTGGATTAACCTCATCGGCCGAATTGTCCAGGCCTTTGGAGGAAAGGGTTGGGGAAAGGACAAGACCACCTTCGAAGACCTCATGGGCAATTTTACCGTCCAGAATGGACGGATCTCGATCCCGAACCTCCGCATCTCTCACGAGGATGTGGATATCAAACTGTTTGGTGATATCGGCCTGGACTCAACAGTAAGAATGGACGGGGAGGCCCACCTTCCTCAATCGGTGACCGGAGACCTCTCGGGCAAGGGATGGAGGTTTTTCTCGGACAATCAGGGACGACTCACCATCCCCTTCTCTCTCAAGGGGGATGTTAAGGATCCCAAGGTGGGGATCAGTACGCGGTTCATCGAACAAGGGATCAAGGGTGTCCTGGAGGAATTCATCAAGAAAAAACGCGACGAAGAATAGTTATCTGCACATATTAATCAGGAAATATAAGGAGGAGAAACCATGAAGAAAACCAAACAAATTTTATTTATTTTCTTTGGAATTTGTTTAGTAATCAGCTTCATGTCTTTCTCAGTCTATGCCCAGCCAAATATACCAAAGGAAAAAATTCCTAAAAATATCCCCTCTGATGTTAGAAATGAAATTGAAAAACTATATTCTTCTGATCCAGTGGATCGTGCATATGCTGCTATTGATTTAGGAAACATGGGCAAGAAAGCAACACCCGCAGTCCCGTTTCTGATAGGAATGTTGCATGACAATGAGTATTTATTGGGCTTTAATACTAAGCTAGGCTCAAGAATCTAACGCAACACTTTGGTATCCTTGGGGGGATACTGAAGGAGGGCGTTAGAGATGGGAAGTGGCCGGAGGTGGCTTTTTAGCCAGAGGTATCAGCGGTTAGGGCTGCAT
>Ga0307437_1000869_pt1 | contig 21811 bp, 20 predicted proteins | sample SalMarWE160390MG_FD_202146 | JGI IMG/M metagenome (GOLD analysis project Ga0307437, IMG submission 202146) | Salt marsh sediment microbial communities from the Plum Island Ecosystem LTER, Massachusetts, United States - WE1603-90 | ecosystem: Environmental > Aquatic > Marine > Intertidal zone >...
TAAAGAAGAAGGTAACGTGAGCATATTTTTCCGTCTCGGCGCAACGAAATTGTTTCAGTCCTAAAGAGCTCCAATAAGCACCCAGAATATTCTTCATCTTCGGCGGTTTTGGGAACGCCACCGGAGTCGGTATCGTCGCATCATATTCTGTCAGGCAAACGTAATACAAATCAGGCTTGGTTGTTCGTGGAAACTCCTTAAAGTTTGGCTCAACGAGTGCTCTGGTAATTTCACGAGGTCTGTCGCCGCGGAAATTAAAAAATACTACTCCGTCACCGTCACTGACTGTAGCTATCGGCTCGTTATCACTATTTACAATGCAGGTTGGTTCTATAAATTCGTCAGTCACGCCTTTTTCGTAGCTTTTAGCCACGGCCTCAGCCGCGCTGGCTGCTTTTACTCCTTTACCGATTCGAATGCATTCGAATGCTTTTTGAACGCGGTTCCATCGGCTGTCACGGTCCATCGCATAGAATCTGCCGGAAACACTTGCGATTTTTCCCAAACCTATTTCCTTTGTCTTAGCTTCTATTTGCTCTATGTATCCCGCTCCGCTATCCGGTGGTGAGTCTCGACCATCAGTAAAGGCATGGATGAAAACCTCTTTTACATTATTTCTTTTGGCCAGCTCAAGCAATCCATACAAATGATTTAACAGCGAATGCACGCCAATATCACTGCATAGGCCCATGACGTGCATCTTTCCATTATGGCTCTTTATGGATTTAATTAAATTCAGGAATTCCTTATTTTCGAAAAATGACCCGTCTCGAATGGCTCTGCTTATTCTTACAGACTCCTGCGGAACAATTCTGCCGGCTCCGATATTTTGATGTCCGACCTCGCTATTGCCCATCGTCCCATTGGGAAGGCCTACATCTTGGCCGCTGGTATGAATAAGGCAGTTTGGGAATTCTGCCATCAGCATATCATCTACGGCAGTGTTAGCACATTTGATGGCATTGTATGCGTCCTCAGCCGGGTTTGGATTATAGCCCCATCCGTCACGGATAATTAGCACAAACGGCTTGTTTTCCAAAACTGTTTTTCGTTTAGTCATAAAACAAGGAAACCTTTCAAGCAAAAGCAACATAGACGAGACATCGCCTCGTCTATGCCCAACGTTTCAATCAAATTAAGAGTTATGATATAAAGTAGCCATAAACATGTCAAACATTTGGCACGAATACAAGGATGCCGGGCCGCTAAAAGTTTTTGACACCTATAGTTACAATGGTATAATTTTTAACGATTAAAATGCCTGTAATTGTCTAAGAAGACAATCGTGACACTATTTTTTATCGAAGAAGCATACTCATGGCCGATTGGAAAAATAGAGCTGTTTTTTGTTTTGCTAAACAGGGCGATTAAAAGCCTGCTCTTTTCTGTTGGATGCCATAAAGAGCAGCAGGTCATCGACCTATATGTCGGCGCTGTGATGTTAAGTGAGCTTGGCAAAAACGAAATGGCCATCGAGAGGTTAAACGAAGTAGTAAAATCAAACTGGTCGTGAGATGCTGCTTGAACTAATCAGAAAACATACGAAGTAATTAAACCCAACAGTTTGACTGGATTTTTAGCGTGACAGTATTAGGTAGAGAAGAAAAATGTGCCGGGCAGAGTTCAAAGAATAACATAACAAACCGCCGACTTTCCATACTGCCGGGCTTGAAGGAACATCTTATATTCTGGCCGATAGCAGTGATTGGTTTAGCGCTGGATTTGTGGAGCAAAAGCGCTGTATTTAACTGGCTGGGACAGAAACCGGGTAATAGTGTTTCCATTATAGATGGTTTTTTACAGTTAGTCAGAACAGTAAATCCCGGCGCTGCATTTGGAATCGCCGCAGGACGCTCTTACTTGTTAGTGGTGGTATCGATCGCTGCATTGGTAGTAATTTTAGTGGTTTTTTTTCTCAGCGGAATCCGGCAAAAGTTGGTTAACGTTGCACTGGCCTTTCTCGCTGCAGGAATTTGTGGGAATCTTTACGATAGAATATTTAATGATGGCTTAGTGCGTGATTTCATCGATGTTGTTTATTGGCCGGGCAAACATTGGCCTGCATTCAATGTTGCAGACAGCCTGCTTTGTATTGGCGTTGGTCTGTTGATGATCTCGACCTTCTTTGCCCCTCGGGCTCTTGACCGACGATCTTCCAAAGGCACTTGATAAATTGGAATGCAATTTCACTCGGTTGTTTTCTCAAATACGTGATCGGCTACGTAAATAGGAATATTTGACGCTGCTCCTAATGCAATTGCATCAGATGGGCGAGAGTCAATTTCAACCGTTCTTCCGTTTAAGCTCAGGTGTATTCGTGCATAAAAGGTATGGTTGCGCAGGTCATTTATAACTATTTTTTCTACCCTGGCGCCGAGGTTTTCAATTACGCTGTCCAGCAAATCATGCGTCATCGGACGGGGCGCCTTAATACCCTTTAATCGGCGATCGATTGCAAAAATTTCAACGATCCCAATGATAATGGGAAATCCACGCTGGCCGTGACGCTCTTTTAAAACGATTATCTGCTGGTCGGATGTCTCATTAATGATTATTCGTGATAACTCAACTTCTATGTACATCTCTGTACCACCTTCCTTGTATTCAGTCCAAGTCCGAAAGATGCTTTTCAATAGTCACCAATTGCTCTGTCAGCTCAGACAGTATTTCTCTGGCTCGGGCTACCACTTCCGGTTTGGCTTTGGTTACAAAGTTTTTATTTGCTAATTTGGCCTTAACGGTTTTTTTGGCTTTTTCTGCTTCCTGTTTTTCTTTTTCCAGCCGAGTTCGTTCGGCTTCGACATCTATTACATCATGCATATAAAATGACATTCCATCTACTACCGAAACAGCAGCCTTGGCAGGTTTTGGGACATCTACTCCAGTATTAAAGTCCTTTAGACCTGCCAGATAACAGATAAGGTCTGAATTGGCAGCTAAGATTTTAAGAACATTAGCCGACACGCTTGCTGAAGCTGATACTTTTACAGAGTTGGGGATGTTGTATTTGTTTTTTATGTCCCTGTATGTTCTAACCGGCGTTTGGACATCAGAAATTTGCTTTTCAATGTCTTTATTAATGAGGACATCAAGCCCTTCAGGCCATTGTGCAACTACTAAAGCATCGGATTTTTCTATTTCAACGAGCCCCTGTAGTTGTCGAGCTGGCGCAATTTCGTTTAGCTTTTGGAATATTCCTTCAGTGATAAACGGCACGAATGGATGCAATAAACGCAAAATTTGATCTAATACAAAAGCAAGGACATTCTGGGCGATTGGCTTTTGCTGCTGGTCCTGCATTCTCAGCTTTATCCATTCCAGATACCAGTCACAAAAATCGTTCCAGAAGAATTTGTAAAGCTGTGCCAATGGTTCACTGAATTTGTATTCATCTAAAAATTTGCTGGTCTCAGCGACTGTTTTAGCAAGTCGTGAAAGAATCCATCTATCGGTAATATCCATTTTTTCAGGATCGAATTCAGCCGGGTCAATGCCCTCAAGGTTCATCAAGGTAAATCGTGAGGCGTTCCAGAGTTTATTGCAAAAATTTCGACCGATATCAAACTTTGGTGAGGTATTTTCTACCCGGCCATCTGGTAGTCTCATTTGGACCACAGGCATACGAATATCCTGCGTTTCTGTGGTCATATTGGTCAGCGTGAACCGCATCGCATCGGCTCCATGACTGTTAATCGCTACCAGCGGATCAATTCCATTACCGAGGCTTTTGGACATTTTACGTCCTTCGCCGTCCTGAATCATCGCATGGATATACACATCACTAAAGGGAATATCTCCGACACAGTATTGCCCCATCATTACCATACGCGAAACCCAGAGAGTGATGATTTCGCGTGCCGTGCAGAGTACGTCGCCTGGATAGAATTTCTTAAGTTCCGGCGTCCCTTCCGGCCAGCCCATTGTGCTAAACGGCCACAATGCCGAGCTGAACCAGGTATCGAGAACATCTGGATCTTGGACTAAACTATCGCTGCCGCACTTTTCACAGCTTGTCGGATCTTCCAGTCCGGCTTGTCCTGAGCGACCTGTGGTGAGCGAAGTCGAACCAAGCCGAAGGGAAGTTGTTTTTTCGCATTTTTGACAATACCATATTGGTATTCTGTGTCCCCACCAGAGTTGTCGGCTGATTGGCCAATCACGCAGGTTTTCAAGCCAGGATTGATAGGTTTTCGCATAGCGTTCAGGGATAAATCGCAGCCTTCCATCGAGCAGGGGTTTTAGTGCCAGACCAGCGAGCGAATTGACCGGCACATCGGTTCCCTTGATTAGGCCGTTACCGAATTTCTCGGCAAGATGTTCTATCGGCTTTTTGACAGCTATATACCACTGGTCGGATAGATATGGCTCAATAGGTACGTGACTTCGGTAGCTGTGTCCTACCTCGTGTGTGTATTCGCGGACATCTTCGAGTAAATTCTCCTGCCGGAACCATTCCACGATAGCTTCGCGTGCCTCAAAACGGTCCATGCCGATGAGGTTCTCAACGTCGGGATTCTTGATTTCGTTCCAGTCCGACCAGCCGAACTTATCGCTGATTGAGCCATCCAGTGCCAAAACGTTGATTACGTCGAGATTATGCCTTTGACCAATCTCCCAGTCGTCCGGGTCGTGTGCGGGCGTTACCTTCAAAAAGCCGGTGGAAAATTTTGCCTTTTCATCCTCACTATTAGGGTCAGGTAAAACAACGTGCTCATCGGCGATTATTGGGATAATCCGGCCAACGATGGGAAGCCGAACTTTCTTACCGAGCAGATATTGGGCACGCCGGTCAGCGGGATTCATGGCGACGGCGGTATCACCAAGCATCGTTTCCGGCCGAGTCGTGGCGACGGTAACGTATTCAAGCCTTTTGCCTTTGATTTCCATTGGCTCAACAAGTGGGTATTTCAGATACCAGAAATGTCCCTGCACGGTTTCATGCTCCACTTCGTCGTCGGCCAGTACCGTTTGTGTAGCCGGGTCCCAGTTGACAAGGCGTTTGCCGCGATAGATTAGTCCGTCCTTGAAGAGCTTAAAAAACGCGGCCCGAACAGCTTTTGCGCAGAGTTGATCCATCGTGAATCTTGTTCGCTCCCAATCGCAGGAGCAGCCCATCGCCTTTAGTTGATTGATGATTGTGGCTTCGTATTCGTCCTTCCAGGCTTGTATGCGGGCGACAAATTCATCCCGTGGGAAATCCGTTCGGCGTTTTCCCTCTTCCGACAATATTCGTTTTTCGACTACCGTTTGGGTGGCGATGCCGGCATGGTCAGTGCCGGGCATCCAAAGTGTGTTGTATTGTCGCATTCGGTGCAGACGGATTAGGATGTCCTGTAATGTATTATTTAACGCATGGCCAAGATGAAGAGGTGCCGTAACATTGGGTGGTGGGATTACGATTGTATATGACCTTTGCTTGTTGCTTGTGGAATCAGCGTGAAAGTACGCATGAGCAAACCAGACATCCGTTGCCAATTTCTCTATTATTTTAGGCTCATAAACTTTAGAAAGTTTCTCGCTCATAATTTGTGTGATTCATATAGTCGCTTATAAAAAATTCCGGCAAAGTATGATAGCCGGAATATTATCTTAATAAAAACAGCCAGCGAAGTAAAGCAAATAAGATATGTTACTTGATGCCCGATACTTGATCCTCGTCGAGCATCGGGAATCGAGAAACGAGCATATCCTAAGCAAGGTTCATTGTCATCAGAAACTCTGCGTTGGTGCGGGTCTTGGTTAATCTACCTTTGAGCAGTTCGATTGCCTCAACGGGATTCAATTCGCTAAGGACTCTTCGAAGCCGATATACAAGCTCAAGCTCTTTCGGGTCGAGCAGCAGCTCTTCCCTTCTGGTTCCACTTCGGCTGATATCTATAGAGGGCCAGACCCTTCTGTCAACCAGCCGCCTGTCGAGATGCAATTCCATATTTCCGGTGGCCTTAAACTCTTCGAAAATGACCTCGTCCATTTTTGAACCCGTGTCAATCAAGGCGGTTGCAAAAATACTCAGCGAACCGCCGAATTCAACATTTCTTGCCGCACCGAAAAATTTCTTGGGCATCTGCATAGCACCGGCATCAACACCACCGGTAAGGATTCTGCCCGAGTGTGGTGTCTCGTTGTTATAGGCACGGGCAAGGCGGGTTATTGAGTCCAATAGTATCACTACATCTTGGCCATACTCGACCATTCGTTTTGCTTTTTCGCTTACCACTTCCGCTACCTGGCAGTGACGTGCAGCCGGTTCATCAAAGGTTGAGCTTATAACTTCGACATCTTCAGCAGTTTTGCGCTCCATTTCCGTGACTTCTTCAGGCCGCTCGTCGATCAGCAGCACTATCAGTTTTACATCAGGATGGTTTATACTGATAGAATTTGCCATTTTTTGCAAGAGGATTGTCTTGCCGGTTCGCGGCGCAGCAACTATCAGCCCACGCTGACCTTTGCCCACCGGCGTTACCAAATCAATGATCCGCATATTGAGTTCTTCCGTTGTGGTCTCAAGTATAAAACGGTCCTCCGGATGCAACGGTGTTAAATCGCTAAATACCACCTTATCCGCAAGGTTATCGGGGTTTTCATAGTTAATCGCTTCGACCCGCAGAAGGGCAAAGTACTTCTCAGAGTCTTTTGGCGGCCGTATTTGTCCTGACACTGTGTTTCCCGTGCGCAAGCCAAAGCGTCTAATTTGAGATGGTGAGACATAGATATCGTCAGACGATGATAAGTAGTTATAATCCGGATTTCGCAAAAATCCATAACCATCCGGCAGCACTTCCAGCACACCTTCGCCGTACATTAGGCCGTTTTGGCGAATCCGCTCTTTGAGAATTCTGAAAATCAGGTCCTGTTTCTTAAGGGCGCTGTATTCTGTGATGCCCTCTTTCTTGGCAATCTCGTGCAGTTCGGCTACTGTTAATTTTTGCAAGTCCGTCAAGTACAGCTCGCCTTTTTTAATCCGCTCGTATTTGGCATGGGTGGATTCTTCTTCTTCTAATTTTCTCTTTTCTTCATCCTCGGCAGCCTGGATGTCGGCGGTCTTTTCAACTGTAACCGCAACCGGCTCGCTCTGCGGCTCTTCTTGCTGTGCTTGTTTGACTGCAACTTGTTCTTCTACAACAGTTTTTTTCTTTGAAGTTTTACGTCTTTTGATAGTAGTCTTTTCATTTTTTGCAGTAGCTTTAGCCATGATTACTCCTTTTACTTTTGCAAAGATTTGTTGTCACCCTTGCAGAAGCGAGGTTTTGATTTAGTTAAACAATCTTCTCGAAGGATTCAGTAGGGTTTGGGCTTTGAATCGTAAAAGTAAAACCTACACCTGAAAAATTAACACCATTGATATACGCTATCTGTAATAAATCGTTACTACTTATTTATTCACAATATAAGAGAAGACATCAGCGACTTGCCTGACCAGTGCCTGGAAGTCCGAATTGTTATCAATTACATTATCGGCGATGCAAGCCTTGTTGTCCATAGAAATTTGAAAATTTTCTCTGATTTTTATTTGATTTTCATCAAGACGGTTTATTTGTTTTGCTCGATTTATTCTTAGCTGGTTCTGGCAATCGATAAAAATCAGCCTATCGCATCGGTCAGCCCAACCAACCTCTATTAATAAGGGCATATCCAGCACAATCGCCTTAATCCGGCTCTGACGGTTATATTGCTTTATAAGCTGCTCAGTCCGCTCCAAAACGAGGGGATGAATTACTTTATTCAGCGATAAGAGCTTCTCGGAGCTGGTAAAAACGATATCAGCCAATTTTTTGTGGTTGATTTTCCCTGCCGAATCTAAGATAGCATTGCCAAAAAGACCGACTATTTTTTCCTTTACAGCCGTTTTTTGGAGTAGCTCGTGAACAATTTTATCGGCATCGATTACCTTACAGCCCAGTTTGGCGAATCCGGCTGCCACTGTGCTTTTGCCTGAAGCTATACCGCCTAAGATGCCTATTATTGGCTTTTTTTTGCTATTGCCCACAGCCAGGCAGTTTAGTTATTCTGGAAGGATCCGTCAAGTCGGGAGGCATTTTACTATTATACGTGGTGTATGTCAAGCTTGTTTTGACTTTTTTGCAGCTATTTTGGTTTTTGAATTGTTCTAAGCTGTTACTGACTCGTGCTACGTAAAGTAGCAAGCGGCTACGCAGAGCGGGAGCTACTTCACAGAGTAGCAGTTGTGTAATGCAAATTCGGCACCTCGGCGCAGGGCCGAGGTGTTGACCGGTATTGTTTTATGGTATCTTTCAGCGAGGACATAAGGCAGTGCCTGCACGGCAGCGTCAACAGTGAGATGTCCGCGCTTTTGCAGATATGCACCTAAGGCTACCATATTTGCAGCCTTCTGGTTGCCTAACTGAACTGCCAATTCATCAGCGGGTACTGCGATTACCTCGATTGTCTCGTCTAATTGCGGAACACTGTCAATCAGAGAACTGTTCATTACCAGCAGTCCGCCTTTTTTGAGACGTGGGACGAATTTATTTAGTGATGCCTTGTTCATTACGATTAGTGAATTTGGTCTGCCGACCACGGGACATGCGATTTTTCTTTCGGCAATAATAACCATACAGTTAGCTGTTCCGCCGCGAACCTCTGCTCCGTAGGAGGGCATGAAAGTTACCTCTTTGCTGACATTCATAGCCATCTGCGCCAGCAGTTTGCCGGCTAATATAATTCCCTGTCCGCCAAAGCCGGCGATTATGACTTCCTCGTATAACTCGTTTTTCATATCCTGCATAAGTTGGTAACTGGTTATTGGTAACTGGTTGTTGAATGTATTATTTAACCAATAACCATTCACCATTTAACCAATTGCAATCTTACCCTTTTAATTTTCCCAGTGGGAAAGGTTTTGTCATTTCTTTTTCGATCCATTCCATCGCTTTAGCTGGACTCATTCGCCAATAAGTTGGGCAGGGACTGAGCAGCTCAACCAGTGATAGACCCTCAGCTCCGTTAGCCTGTAGCTCAAACGCATGTTTAACAGCTTTCTTGGATTTGCGGATTTGAGCCGGGCCGCTTAAGGCACATCGCTCGACATAAATCGCACCCGGCAAGACAGCTAATAATTCAGATACTTGCAGCGGATATCCTTCGCCTTTGGTATTTCTGCCCTTTTGTGTGGTAGCAGTGACCTGCCCAACGGTTGTAGTCGGTGCCATTTGACCGCCCGTCATTCCGAAGACCGCGTTATTGATAAAGATAACTGTTATTTGTTCTGCTCGATGGGCAGCGTGAATAATCTCCGCTGTACCGATTGCTGCAAGGTCACCGTCGCCCTGGTACGAGAATATTATTTTATCCGGATTGGTCCTTTTCATACCCGTCGCCACTGCCGGTGCTCTACCGTGTGCCACCTCAACCATATCCACATCAAGATAGTTATACGCCAACACCGCGCAGCCGACAGGCGCTATGCCGATAGTTCGGCCGTGTATGCCCAGCTCATCGATTGTCTCAGCTATCAATCGATGGGCGATTCCATGTCCGCAGCCGGGGCAATAATGCGTTGGACAATCCTTAAATGTAGGTGTTCGTGTAAATATAGCTTTCATACTATTTGTATTGCGTATCTCGTATTGCGTATTGCGTTTTAGGTCTGATTTGAAGTTCCTTAATTTTGTCGAGGATTTCTTCGACTGTTGGTATGCCGCCGCCGGCTCGGCCGTAAAACAACACCGGTGCTTTTCCAGCTACAGCTAATTTTACATCCTCAACCATCTGGCCGAGGCTCATTTCCACAGTCAGGAATATGCGAAACTGCTCAGCGGCTCTGCTGATTTGCTCGGCGGGAAACGGCCACAGGGTGATAGGGCGTATCCAGCCTGCCTTGATTCCTTCTTCTCTTGCCTTATCCACTGCCCCACGAACAATTCTCGCTGCGATGCCATAAGCAACCACTACAATCTCGGCATCGTCAATCTTGAATTGCTCACAAAGCACTTCGTCTTTCTGGATTTGCTTATACTTGGCCTGCAGCTTATAATTAAATTTTTCCAGCACACCCTCACCGAGCCATAAAGAGCGGACGATGTTTTGCTCTCGGCCTTCGGCTCCGGTTAAAGCCCAGTCTTTAGACGGCAGGTCTCGGCCTAGTTTCTCGTGGAAAACTATCGGCTCCATCATCTGGCCCAGGATGCCGTCGGCTAAGACGACTACAGGCATCCGATATTGATCGGCTAAGTCAAACGCCAACGGCATACAATCAACCAGCTCCTGTACGCTTGACGGCCCTAAGACGATTGTTCGGTAGTCGCCGTGTCCCCCACCGCGGGTAGCCTGGAAGTAATCACCCTGAGATGGTGCGATATTGCCCAGGCCCGGCCCGCCTCGCATAACGTTGACCACAACAGCCGGCAGCTCTGCTCCAGCTAAATAGCTAATACCTTCCTGCATCAGGCTGATACCGGGACTCGATGAGCTGGTCATAGCTCTTTTGCCCGTGGCTGAAGCTCCAAATACCATATTGATCGCCGCCAGTTCGCTCTCGCTTTGCACGAAGACTCGGCCTTCTTCGGGCATTCTTCGGGACATATAGGCGGTGACTTCGTTTTGCGGTGTAATTGGATAGCCGAAGTAAGCATCGCAGCCGGCAATGATAGCCGATTCCGCAAGGGCTTCATTGCCACACATTAGAATCCTTTGAGTCACGCTTTTCCTTTAACTAAAGACGGCTTGCTCTTCTTTGGTTTGCCGTTTGCATCGTCCTCGCGATAGACCTCAATTGCCGCCTCCGGACAGATGATAGCACACATCGCACAGCCGGTACAATCGCTGCCAACCACTTCGGCCGGGAAGTAGCCGGCTTTGTTTGAGCGGTTGGAAATAATGATACCATTTTTCGGACATACGGCTACGCACAGTTCACAACCTTTGCATCGTTCGATATCAATAATTATTTTGCCAGCCATTTTCGTATATTATATTTAGTATCGTGTTTATTATTCACAATGTGTATTACACGCGACGAAACTAATCTATCGCATTTTAACAAGGCCAAAAACGATTGTAAAGTTAATAAGGGAATTATAAATGTCCCGAAGGTGAACCGGGATGAAACCGCGGTATCGTAAATCTCTAGTAAAATCCGATATTTCCTATTTTAATCAAAGTACTCATCTTTGGAGTCAAAAGCTGGAATGCAAACGTTGGCTATTCGCGTCCTTCCTACGGCACGATGTCGGCAGAGCGGTTTAATAAAGATTGCGGTCATGGGCTTTACAGTAACCAATTTGCCGTCAAGCTCAATAGAGCCATTTCCATCAAGAACAAAGTATATCTCTGTCAGTTTTTTGTGATAATGCTCCCGTGCATTATCTGTAATTTCAACTATATGCAACGTTGCTACGGGATTATCAGGACTTATGAAGGCCCGCTGGGTATAGCCGCAAGGACAGCTTTGGACATCTATTTCATCGAAATGCGCTATCATGTAATTTGGCGTATTCTTCTCCCCCAAAAAAGTCTATTGAATTCTCAGTTGTCTTTATGTATATTTTGCCGATAAACAGCAATTTAATCAATATGTAAAAGAGCTTATACGGGAGCAGTTACGATGAGTTCAAAACCTAACGCTATTGTAGCCCAGTCCGGCGGACCAACCTCTGTTATTAATTCAAGTGCCTGCGGCGTAATTCAGCAGGCAATGAAATCAGGCAAAATTGGTCGCGTAATAGGGGCAATCAACGGCATATTAGGCGTCCTAAAGGAAGAACTATTTGACCTCTCGGCTGAATTACCCGAAACCATTGAAGCATTAAAGCAAACACCTGCCGCAGCCATTGGCTCGTGCAGATATAAGTTAAAATCGCTCGAAGAGTCCAAGGCGGATTTTGAACGGGTGCTGGACGTCTTTAAGGCGCATGAGATTCGCTACTTTTTCTATGCCGGCGGAAATGATTCGATGGATACGGCGGATAAGGTCAATAAACTGGCAGCGGATGCAAAATATGAGCTTACGTGTATGGGCATTCCGAAAACGGTAGATAACGACCTTGCATTCACCGACCATTGTCCGGGCTATCCGAGCGTAGCTAAGTATGTCGCCACCTGCGCTATGGAAGCCGGCCGAGATACCGATGCGCTCTATACAACAGATACCTGCACAATTTTAGAAGTGATGGGACGAAATGCCGGCTGGATAGCAGCAGCAACGGGTCTTGCACACCGAAGCAGCGAGGATGCGCCGCATCTTGTTTACATGCCCGAAGCAGCCTTTTCGTTCGATAAATTTATCAGCGATGTTCAAGAAGTGCTTAAAGAATTAGATAGGGTCTTTATTGTTGCAGGTGAAGGTTTAAAAGATGATAAAGGTCAGTACGTCACTGCTGACTCAGGTACTTTCAGCAAAGACAGTTTCGGCCATGTCCAACTCGGCGGCGTCGCAGATATGCTCAAAGCAGTAATTGAAAAGGAAGTGAAAATTAAGGCCCGCTGCAATAAGCTCGGCACTAATCAGCGAAGTGCTATGCACTTTGCTTCACTAACCGATGTCAATGAGGCCTATATGTGCGGACAGATGGCGGTAAAACACGCGATGGAAGGTGTCAATGGCAAGATGGTGACACTGGTTAGAGAAGATAGGCCAAAATACAAATGCACAGCAGGACTTGCAGAGCTTCGTGATGTAGCCAATGGCGAAAAGAAAGTGCCCAAAGAATTCATAAATGACAAAGGAAATCACATCACTGATGCAATGCGCGATTATATAAGGCCTTTAGTGCAGGGCGAAGCACCTATAAAAATCGGCGAAGACGGACTGCCTGTATTTATGCGATTCGAGCGAAAACCATTGGAGAAAAAACTGCCAAAATATATATAATACATCAAAAAATTGTTTAGGGGTTTTGTCCCCCAAAGGAACGGAAAAATGAATACATTATTTGATGTTAAAGGTAAAATTATCGCTATTACCGGTGCCGGCGGAGTTCTGTGCGGCACAATGGCCAGAGCACTCGGTGCCGCCGGCGCGAAAATCGCTGTGCTTGATTTGATCGAGACGGCCGCAAAAAAGGTTGCCGATGAAATTAAATCTAATAACGGCCAAGCAATTGCAGTAAAGTGCAATGTGCTCGATAAAGAGACTCTGCAGGCCGCTAAAGAAAAAATCATCGATAAACTTGGCCCGGTTGACGTGTTGATAAACGGAGCAGGCGGCAATAAAAAAGAGACCACTACGTCGCCAGACCTTTCTTTTTTCGATCTTCCAAGTGAAGCTGTTCGATTTGTTTTCGACCTAAATTTTATTGGCACGCTACTGCCGACACAAGTCTTCGCTAAAGAAATGGCTGAAAGAGAAACCGGCATAATACTAAATATTTCCAGCATGAATGCTTTCCGCCCTTTGACTAAAATCCCCGCGTATTCAGCAGCTAAAGCAGCCGTGAGCAATTTCACGCAATGGCTGGCGGTGCACATCTGCCAGAACTATTCCAAGGACATCCGCGTCAATGCGATTGCGCCGGGATTTTTCCTGACTGAACAAAACCGCTTCCTCTTGACCGACGAGAAAACCGGCAAGCTGACCGACCGAGGCAAAACGATCATCGACCATACGCCGATGGGAAGATTCGGCCAGCCGGAAGAGCTGGTCGGAACTGTTATGTGGCTGCTAAGCGATGCGGCTAAGTTTGTCACCGGAGTTGTCGTCCCCATAGACGGCGGCTTCTCAGCTTTCAGCGGGGTTTAAATCCCGCAACAGGCGGAAAGCGAATTTAGGATTAAGAGATGACCGAAAAAAATCCTTTCTCAAGAAGAGATTTTCTTAAGTCAGCCGGAGCGGCTTCGGTTGCTATTGGTTTTGCAACCAGACGTGCCACCTCCCAGGCGAAATTAAGAAAAATCGTTGGCAAGAAACCAGGAAATGTAATATTCATTTTGAGCGACGACCATCGGTATGATTTTATGGGTTTTCTGAAAAAACCTAAATTCCTGAAGACACCAAATATGGATCGTATGGCTCGAGAAGGAGCACATATCGCCAACGCTTTTGTAACCACATCATTATGCTCGCCCAGCCGCGCCTCGATACTGACAGGCCAATACTCGCACAGGCACGGCGTCGTGGACAACCAGACTCCAATTCGAAAGGACGTCACATTCTTCCCACAATATCTAAAGGAAATCGGCTACGAAACGGCATTTATAGGCAAATGGCACATGGGCCACCAAAAGGACAGCCCTCGGCCGGGCTTCGATAAGTGGGTCAGTTTCCGAGGCCAAGGCGAATATTACAATTGCCAGCTAAACGTCGACGGCAAACAAGTCAAAGCCAAGAAACACATCAGCGACGAACTAACCGACTATGCTCTCAATTGGCTTAAAAAGGAACGAGACCGGAGCAAGCCATTCTTCTTATATCTTTCGCACAAAGCGGTTCACGCCATGTTCGAGCCGGCCAAGCGACATCGGGGCAAATATGAAAACGTCACGCTCGAATACCCAAAGAGTATGGCTGATACGACAGAGAGCTACACGGGCAAGCCTCGGTGGGTCAAGGAACAACGCAATAGCTGGCACGGCGTGGACTATATGTACCACGGCCAGATGGATTTCGACACATTCTACAAGCGCTATTGCGAGACTTTGCTGAGTGTCGATGAGAGCATAGGTAATGTATTACACTGCCTTGAAGAAATGGGAGTTGCAGATTCAACCCTGGTATTTTATATGGGTGACAACGGCTTTAGCTTTGGCGAGCATGGCCTGATCGACAAGCGTCACGGCTACGAAGAATCCATACGAGTGCCACTATTGGCCCGGTGCCCGGAAATCATAAAGCCCGGAATAAAAGTCGAACAATTAGTACAGAATATAGACATTGCTCCAACGATACTACAAGCAGCGGCTTTGCAGACGCCGGATGACATGGACGGCAGGTCCTTCTTACCTCTGCTTGCAGGCCGGAAAGTTCCCTGGCGGGACGCCATATTCTATGAATACTACTGGGAGAGAAACTACCCTCAGACACCAACGGTTCATGCTGTACGTACTGACAGATATAAATACTTGCACTATCACGGCATCTGGGACACGGATGAACTATATGATCTGGACAATGATCCGGAGGAAATGTTTAATCTTATTGACGATCCGAGCCACAAACAACTGATAGAAGAATTGAACAAAAGATTATTTAACTGGCTTCAGGAAACGGACGGCATGAAAATTCCACTAAGGCCAGATATAGGATTTAGAGGTAACAAACGAGGCCCCAGGAAAGTTAGTATCTACAAATTTTACGGAGAACAAAGATGACGGAAATTGATCCGGCAAGACCGCTAAAGAAATTCAGACCGGAAAAGAAATTTTTCGTTGGCGTTGATTCGGACGGCTGTGCATTTGACACGATGGGCATCAAACAACGCGAGTGTTTTTGCCCGTGGATGATTGCCTATTTTGGACTTCAGCCGGTCGCTCAGGCAGCCCGTGAATGCAAGGAGTTTGCAGATTTGTTTTCTAAAACGCGTGGTGCCAACCGACATAAAACAGCCAAGCGAATCATAGCAGAGCTGCTGCCTAATCATCCGATGACAAAGGCGAGAAATTTCCGGGTTCCGCAATACCCGCACTATTTTGCGTGGGTTGACGACCCAGAGAGCCTATTAAGTAACGACGGCCTAAAGCAGGCTATCGCCAAAGCCACGGATCCGGAGGTCAAACGTGAGCTGGAGCTTGCTCTGGCCTGGAGTGAGCGGGTCAATTGGGCTATCGGAGAGACGGTCAAAGGCATGCCGCCGTTTCCGTATGTGCGGGAGTGCCTTGAAAAAATCCAGCCTTTAGCTGATGTTATTGTCGTTTCAGCTACGCCTAATGAAGCACTCAAACGTGAGTGGGAAGAACACGGTATCGCCAAGTACGTAAAGGTTATAGCAGGACAGGAAATGGGCAAGAAAGCTCAACACCTCGAATACGCCGCGAAGGGGAGGTATGAAAAGGACCATGTTCTGATGATTGGCGACGCACCGGGGGATATGAAGGCCGCCAGGGCTAATGATGCTTTGTTTTATCCGGTTAATCCTGGTAACGAGGTAGAATCATGGAAAAGATTCCACGATGAAGCGTTTGATAAATTTCTTAATAGCAACTACGCCGGCGACTACGAAGAAAAAGTAATCAAAGAATTTGATGCTTATCTGCCTGAAACACCTCCATGGGAAAAATAAAAATTCATTTTTAACGCAATACGACATACGCAATACGCACGACGAGTTAAATGTTAATCGAACGTCAAAGAAAAAAAGGTTTTATTGGAAACGATGAAGCTCGCGAAGCAATTGCCGAGTTCTTCGCGCGAAACGACTATGCCGGCAAACGAATCTTGCTTATAATTCCCGACAACACACGTTCGGGGCCTATCGGAGATATATTCAAAATCATCTATGACTGTCTGGAGCAAAAGGTAAAAAACATTGATTGTTTGGTTGCACTTGGAACTCATCCTCCGCTTTCAGAAGAGCAAATCTGCACAAGGCTGAATATAACAGTGAAAGAGCATCACAGCAAATACGCACTCGTGAAATTCTTTAATCACGAATGGCAAAGACCTGAGACATTTACTCCTATCGGAAAAATCACCGCCGACGAAATTGAGCAGATAAGTGACGGCTTGTTTCGCGAGCAAGTCGATGTGGCCATCAATAAATTGATCTTAGAGTACGATGAATTTTTCATCGTGGGCCCCGTTTTCCCTCACGAGGTGGTGGGCTTTTCCGGCGGACATAAGTACATCTTTCCGGGAATTGCCGGCGAAGAAATCATAAACTTTTTTCACTGGCTCGGAGCTGTTATCACAAATCCCGTTATAAACGGCAACAAGTGGACGCCGACCAGAAAGGTCGTTGAAAAGGCGGCCTCGTTTATAAAAATGCCTCACACACTATTTGCCATCGTTGCCGTCGAAGATAAGCTCAAGGGACTATTCATCGGCGATTGCGTCCAGGCCTGGGAAAAGGCGGCAGATTTATCAAAAGACGTCCACATCGTTTATAAAGACCAGCCATATAAAACCATTCTTGGCATTACGCCAAAGATGTATGACGATATATGGACAGCCGGCAAGGTGGCGTACAAACTCGAACCGGTAGCTGCTGATGGTGCGACACTTATTATATATGCCCCGCACATAACGGAAATATCATATACTCACGGCAAGGTTCTGGACAAAATAGGCTATCACACGCGAGATTATTTCCTAAAGCAAATGGATAAATTCATGGATGTCCCGCGGGCCTCGCTGGCGCACTCCACGCACGTTAAAGGTATCGGCACGTTCATCGACGGCGTTGAAAAGCCCAGGATTAATGTAGTGCTCGCAACCGGCATTGGTAGGCAGCGCTGCGAGAAAGTGAACCTCGGCTATATGAATCCTGCTGAAATAAAAATATCCGACTATGAAACCAGAGAGGACGAAGGAATTTTAGTTGTACACCACGCCGGCGAAACGCTATACAGATTATCCAGTGGATATATACCAACTATTCCAAAATATTAAACCGGCAGAAATATACAGTCAAATACTATGCCAGTCAATCTAAACAATAAAAATATCAACATCAAAGCTGTCGCAAAGAAGGCGTTGAAGGACGATGAACTGCCGGCTGAGCTGCTTGATAATCTCTGGTCGAAGAACGAAACGATAAGATATAATAGTCATAAGGTTCTCTTTTTTATAACAGAAGAACAGCCAAAAACCTTATACTCCAATTGGGATTATTTTGTCAAATTTCTGGACAGTGACAACACTTACCACAAGCTTAGTGCAGCGCTTCTCTTAGCAAATCTTACTAAGGTTGATAAAGACAACAAGTTCGAGAAAGTGTTTGACCGGTTCTATGGTCTGCTAAACGACAAGAGCTTTATCACGGCAGCATACCTTGCAGGTGCTTCAGGAAAAATTGTAAAGGCAAAACCAAAACTTCAAACAAGGATAACCAACAGACTTCTAAGTATAGACAAAACCCATCACGAGCAGGAACGCAAGGACTTGGTCAAAACATCTATCATAGAAGCTTTTGAAGAGTATTTCGACCAAACAAGGAACAAAAAAAGAATCATTGAATTCGTTAAGAAACAATTGAGCTGTAAGAGTCCAAAAACCAAAAAGACGGCAAAAGAATTCTTAAAACGATTGAATTAACCAATACCTAAAACCGGTGATTAATTACAGTGCGGTTGTTATAATGTACCAATGCTGAGATTAAACAAATAATTACATAAGGAGTAAAGTAAAATGTCAAAAGCGGATTCGACAAGCTCACCGCAGGCAGATATCGGCCTGATTGGTTTGGCGGTGATGGGTGAAAATCTAATTCTGAATATGGAAAGCAAGGGCTTCACGGTGGCCTGCTTTAACCGCACCGTATCAAAAGTTGATGATTTTATAAACGGCCGTGCACAAGGCAAAAACATCATCGGATGCCATTCTATCGAAGAGTTTGTCGAAAACCTAAGTAAGCCGCGAAAGATTATGCTGATGGTAAAAGCCGGCAAGCCCGTCGATGATTTTATCGAGAAGCTCCTGCCCTCTCTGGAAGATGGTGACATCATCATCGACGGCGGTAACTCGCACTTTCCCGACACCATCCGCAGAACTGCATACGTCGAGAGCGAAGGCAAGCTATATATCGGTACAGGCGTCTCCGGCGGTGAAGAAGGGGCGCTGCGAGGCCCTTCAATTATGCCAGGCGGCTCCCCTGCAGCATGGGAGCATGTGAAACCGATCTTTCAGAAAATCGCAGCCAAGGCACCCGACGGCCAGCCGTGCTGCGAATGGATGGGCGAAAACGGAGCCGGTCACTTCGTTAAGATGACGCACAATGGCATCGAGTACGGCGATATGCAGATGATTTGCGAGACATATCAGATGATGAAAGTAGGCCTCGGCATGACAAATAAGCAAATGCACGATTGTCTCGCCGAGTGGAACGAGGGCGAGCTTGGCTCATACCTCGTTGAGATAAGCCGTGACATCCTCGCGTATAAAGATGAGCAAGGCAATGAAGTTATCGACCTTATTCTCGATACAGCCGGCCAAAAGGGAACTGGCAAATGGACCGCTATTGAGGCATTGAATCTCGGCCAGCCTTTGATGCTCATCGGCGAAGCTGTCTTCGCTCGCTGCCTTTCAGCTTTGAAAGAAGAACGCGTCGCGGCCGCAAAGCTACTCAAAGGACCACGGGCAAAGTTCAAAGGTGACAGTTCCAAATTCATTGAAGACCTGCGAAAGGCCTTGTACGCATCAAAGATTGTCAGCTACGCCCAGGGCTATCAGTTGATGCGTGCAGCGGCTGCAGAGTACAATTGGAACCTCAATTATGGTGGCATCGCGTCGATTTGGCGGGGCGGCTGTATCATCCGTTCGGTTTTCCTCAACAAGATAAAAGACGCATTCGATAAAAATCTCAACTTGACTAATCTTTTGCTCGATCCGTTTTTCAAACGTGCTGTCCGAAAAGGCCAAAACTCCTGGCGGCGAGTTGTTAATACGGCAGTCAAGCTCGGCATACCGGTTCCCGCGATGAGTTCGGCTCTGGCCTATTATGATGGCTATCGTTCCGCCCGCTTGCCGGCTAATTTATTGCAGGCCCAGCGGGATTATTTCGGCGCACACACTTACGAGCGGATTGATAAGCCGCGAGGCGAATTCTTCCATACGAACTGGACCGGCCACGGCGGTGAAACATCAGCATCGACGTATACTGTGTGATTGACCTTGTCATTCCGTACTTGATACGGAATCCAGCCAGTCATTGCGAGGCCTGCGTAGCAGGCAGTGGCAATCTATAGCACTCGGGCAGTAGAGATTGCCTCGCGTCGCTCACAATGACAATCATCGATCAAGCTGCGACAGAGCACTACTCCTTCTTCAGAAGCATCATGTCCTTTGTAAGTGGCATAGCATCAAAAGCATCTGGAGTAAGAATCATTACTTGAAAAATCGCATTATGGATAGGGGTACCGTAAGCGTAATGTGGGAGCCCACTACCCATCATGAACTCAACCCTGTGAAATCCTTTCTTAAGGTTACACACGCCCTGTGCAGATGGTTCCTTCGGGGGAGCGTTGACTACTTCAACATCTCCGATCTTCAGCCCACATCCATTTTTTTGATCGTGAACGATAGTGAATCCGTACTTTCCTGATTTCTTTGCTTCGTAGTAAAATGAGAACTTGGCAATGTAGGGACTTTTCCCGATTAAGGAGCGACGGTCAGGAAGAAGAAAATCGCCAGAGAAAGCAAGGTCACGCTTCCAGTACGTCCTTATAACTGGTAAATCTGGAATTTCTTTTTTATTAGGGTCGATCTTAAAAATCTCCAACAGTGCTGCGCCAGGTTCATAAACGATTTTGCCTTTTTGTTCTCCCTCAAGGGTTTTCTGCTTAACCTCACCTTCTTTTTGAGAAGGCTTTGGAGGAATTTGGGCACCAGACTCATGTATCTTCGTAAGTATTTCCAAGACTTTGGTATAAATTTTGATTTTTTTAACTTCCTCCAATGGCTGAGCAGCTTCAAGATATGCTCCCAACATTTTGGCCTGTGCAAGAAAAGTCTCATTGGTGACAAGGTCACTATGCAAATCCATAATTTCAAGCAATAATTCATCGGAGCTTTTCTGGTTGGCTTGCAAGCATTCTGTGTTTGCTGCAAATAACAAAAAGACTAATGGGATAATTAAAACGATTTGTATAGCGCTAATTCTGGTTTGCTTTATGATATTCATAAGCTATACCCTTTCTATTCATTGATCTTCTGGTTCGATTGGCTTTTCTTTTCTCTTAATAAACTCCGGCCTTTTCTGCTCATTCACTTCGCCGTTGGTTTCCTCCGGCGCTATTGCCTTTTCAGGAATTTTGAAAATAGGTGATGTTTTTGGTCGATTAACATCTGCTTCTCTTTCCTCCGGTTCAAGCGATTTTTCATCCTTTAGCCTTTTTGAACTCGAAGCATTTTGATCTATTATCATAGGACTATTAGGATCTCTTTGAGACTCGATGGGAACCTTTGTCTTTTGACCTGAATCGCCAAAGATTTTATTTATAAAAGGAATCCATAGTGGTGTTGTTATAAGCGCAGTAATTAACATAAAAACACCAGTTATTAGTGCAGCTTGAATCGTACGATTCTGGTACCACTTTTCGCTTTTGGCTTTAGCTGCCGCCTTTTCTCTCCCCAAAAGTATAAATTGGACTTCTATTTTTTCCTTGGCCTTTTTCATTTCTTTGAGGATTACATTTTCAAAGTTTTGAAGAGTACCTTTTTGGGTCAAATTACTTCCGACTAAGCGTGCGTTTGTTTTGGGAATTAACTTTTTATACTCTGACTCGGTGATATCGATCAATTTGTCCTTGCAAATGTCTAATTGGATATGAGCAAACTCTTTTCTAAGCGATGTTATAATGTAATCTATAAGGTTATCTATATTCTCGAAATCGACTTGCAATTGTTTGCCGATCCTACCCGTGCCGCTAAACAGGCCGCGATTAATATGGTCTTGGGCTATCTCACCTATTTTCTTATTTAAGTCGGCCTTTGATTTTTGGAGATAATCCTTTGTCAATAGTTCAACAATATCCTCGGAATCATCTTGTTGGGTCTTTTTCATTCAGTATTTTTACCTTTCCAATTCTCGCTGTTTGCTTGATTCATAATTATAACCTTCTTGTCTCCGAGGTAAATCATTATTTGTGGCGGTCCATACCTAACTCGCTTCAGTTGCGGGTGATAGGAAGTATTGCATAGAATTTGACTAAAACTTGCTGATAGTATTTGTAAGCATCAGGTACATTTGGTATCTTAGGCGGA
>Ga0307437_1000871_pt1 | contig 21792 bp, 15 predicted proteins | sample SalMarWE160390MG_FD_202146 | JGI IMG/M metagenome (GOLD analysis project Ga0307437, IMG submission 202146) | Salt marsh sediment microbial communities from the Plum Island Ecosystem LTER, Massachusetts, United States - WE1603-90 | ecosystem: Environmental > Aquatic > Marine > Intertidal zone >...
ACGTCTTCCGTAATCTTCCCACCAGAGCCTCGATCTGAGTCAGATTGGACTCCGCTGTGGTTTCACTCCAATCCAGTAACTCATCGATCACCCCTTCGGCGACCTTCATTAACCTGGCTTTTCTTTCTTCGCGAGAGCTCTTCATCCTTGCTCACCTCCGGCACAATTTGCTCTCGCTATTATCGCACATTCTGCCCCAAAAGTGAAATGCACGTATGTCAATGCAAATCCTGCGTTGCCAAGGGAACTGAACAGTGGTATAATTACAATATGATAGTCTCAACAAGGCGTTTCTCCCAAAGGAGACTGGTGGGAATAATCGCTGCGGCGTTGTTCGTCGGCAGTCTCCTACTCTACGTCAGCACGATGGCCCCTTCGGTGGTGCCGGGGGACTCGGCGGAGTTCCAGTTCGTGCCCTACATCCTGGGCATCGCCCACCCGCCTGGCTACGCTCTCTACATACTGCTGGGGAAGCTCTTCGCCTTACTTCCCTTAGGCAGCGTCGCCTATCGGATGAACCTCTTCACCGCCTTTTGGGGGGCGCTGACTGTTTCCCTCACTTACCTGATCATCCTGCAATTATCAGAAAAAGTGGCCATAGATCCACCCTCCCCTAACCCCTCCCTCCGAGGGAGGGGAAATGCGCTACTCGCCGCCCAGGTGCCGGCTATCCTGGGCGCGGGCACTTTCGCCGTCAGCGCCAACCTCTGGCAACACGCCACCTTCGCTAACGCCCACACCCTGACCGCAACGTTGGCCGCCCTGGCCCTGTTCCTGCTGCTGGCCTGGGACAGGAGCGGCAACGACAGGTATTTATATGCCTTCGCCCTAGTTTGTGGCCTCAGCCTGACTCACCACCCTCTCATGTTGGTCAGCTTTCCCGCCTTCGCCGTCTTCATCCTGCTGGTAAGCATTCCCCCCTCCCTGGGAGGGAGGGGTAGGGGGAGGGTGAATCCTCACCAACCGACAAGAGTCCCTAGGCTGATCAGCCCCAAGAAACTGGCCACCCTTGCCCTCCTGTTCCTGCTCGGCCTGTCGGTTTACCTGTACTATCCCATCAGGAGCGCGCCCCCTTTCGGCCCGCAGGACGCGAACACGCTGGATGGCTTCCTGCGCCTGGTCACGGCGGAGGGGTTGCGCATGAACCTGTTCCCCTTCAGTTGGCAGGAGCAACCCCAGCGCGTGCTGGCCCTCAAGACACTCCTGGGCCTGCAATACAACGTCCCCGCTATCCTGTTGGGCATTGCGGGGGCGATCTGGCTGGCTCTCAAAAGACGAAAGGCCTTCGTGCTACTGGCGCTCTTTTTCACCCTGAACTCGGCCCTCATCATGAACACCATCCAGGACGTGATGAAATATCTGCACCTGCCCTTTATGATCTACGCCGTCTGGATCGGCTGTGGGGCAAGAGCCCTGTTCGCCCTCCTGGAGAGATGGCAGGCCAAGCCCCGGACGAAGGTCCTCTGCTCCGTCGCCCTGGGCCTCCTCTTGCTTGCATCCCCTCTCAGGATGGGTCTGCTCAACCTCTCGCGGGTGGACCTGAGCGACTATCACTTCGCCGACGACTTCGTCCAGGCCACCTTCGACACCTTCCAGGACGAAAGCGCCGTCCTTCTCTGCGATTGGGACCACATCACCCCTCTCTGGTACTACGAATTCGTCGAAGGGCGGAAGCCCAACGTCGAGGCCAGGTTCGTGCCCGCTGGCACGGCCAACCCCTGGCTGGAGGCGGTGGAGGCTAACCTGAGCCAGGGTACCGTTTACCTCTCAGACTACCGGCGCTCGGTGGCGGAGAGATATCGCCTTCTGCCGGTGGGGCCCTTCTACAAGGTGCTGCCGGAGCCGATATTCGACTCCCTGCCTATGCAGCATCCCCTGGACGCCACCGTCGAAGACAAGATTGCCCTCCTGGGGTACGATCTGGACCGTGAGGTGGCGCGAGTGGGCGAGACTCTCCACCTGACCCTCTACCTGCAGGCCCTGCAGAAGCTGGATGAATACTACATGCCTTATGTCCATCTAGCCCACTGGTACCGCTTCACCACCGACAGCCGTTTTCTGACCCCCTTCTGGGAACCAGGCCAGGTGGTGGCCGAGCGCTACGACATCACCCTCCCCTTTGGAACTGAGCCCGGCCAGTATCCCCTGGAACTGGGGATCACCTCCCTCTCGCGAGGGCAGGACTTGTCCCTATCCAGCGGGAGCACCACCATCGAGCTGACGACGGTGCGTGTCAAGGAGAGCCAGATCCAGCCGCCCTCAGACATTACAAAAAAAACCCTGGCCAACTTCGACAGCAGGATTCTGCTAGAGAAGGCCAGGGTGAAACCGGATGCGGCGCACCCAGGTGAAGCTCTTTATGTCACCCTCTACTGGCGGGCGCTGCAGCCCATAGACGAATGCTACACCGTCTTCGTCCACGTCATAGATGCATCGAATCGCATCTGGGGGCAAAAGGACTTCACCCCGCTGGGCGGCAGCTATCCTACTTTCTTGTGGATTCCCAAGTGGCTGGAAGGGCAGGTCATAGATGACCGCTACACCGTCGTCCTCGACTCTCAGACGCCGCCGGGGGAGTACTGGATCGAGGTGGGGATGTACGGCATCGCCACCACCAGGCGCGTGTCCATCTTCGACCAGGAGTTGAATCTGACGAGCGATAGGGTCATCCTGGGCAGTATCCATGTCGAGTGACACACAAACTGGTTATTGGGTATTGGATATTGGATATTGCGCCATCAACTGCCTCAGAGCCTCCATCGTCGGCTCGATGAGGTGAGGCTGGCCAGTGGCCTTGATGGCGCTAGCCACGTCCTTGAGACCGTTACCAGTGACCAGTACCACGATGCGCTCCTCTGGATCAATGCGGCCCTCCCGCACCAGTTTCGCCAAACCGGCGAAACCCGTCGCCCCGGCGGGTTCGGCGAAGACGGCGGCCCGCCGCGCCAGGACGCGCATGGCATCCAGAATCTCCTCGTCGCTCACCGCCACGAACTCCCCACCGGTCTGCCGCACCGCCCGCAGGGCCTTGATGCGGTCGCGGGGCATGCCCACGGAAATGCTGTCGGCCAGGGTATTGAGGACAACTGGCTTGATCTCCTCCGTTCCCTCTCGCCAGGCCCTGACCAAAGGTGCTGCCCCCTCCGCCTGCACGCCCATCAATTTCGGCATCTCGTCAATGAAGCCCAGGGCGCGCAAGTCCTTGAGCCCTTTCCAGAGTCCGCCGATGATGCAGCCGTCGCCCACCGAGACGAAGATCCGATCTGGGGCATCCCACTCCAACTGCTCGCAGATTTCCAGAGCGGCCGTCTTCTTCCCTTCGGAGAGGTAGGGATTGTAGGCCGTGTTGCGGCTGTACCAGCCGTATTCCTTGGAGGCCTCCAGGCAGAGGTCGAAGGCCTGATCGTAGGTGCCTTTCACCATGATGACGTTGGCCCCGAAGATGAGCAGTTGGGCCACCTTGGCCTGGGGAGCTGTCTGGGGGACGAAGATGTAGGTGGTCAGCCCCACGCTGGCTGCCAGGCCGGCCAGGGACGACGCGGCGTTGCCCGTGGAGGCACAGGTGATTATGTCACGCCCCAACTCCAGAGCTTTGACCACCCCCACCGCGCTGGCCCGGTCTTTGAAAGAGGCCGTAGGCTCCCGACCGTCGTCTTTGACCCAGAGATGCTTGAGGCCCAGCCGTTTCCCTAGCCTCTCGGCCCGATACAGCGGCGTCCAGCCCACCTGCAGTGGCGGGGCGAGGCTGGGGTCGGCGATGGGCAAGAGGTCGGCGTAGCGCCAGATGGACCTGGTCTGCTGGTCCTTGGCCAGATGGTCCCTGGTCAGCCGCCGACCGATGAACTCGTAGTCATACACGACGTCGAGGATACCCTCGTCGCCGTGCTTGGGGCAGACGTAGAGCACCTCACCGACGCCGTACTCCGCGCCGCAGAGGACGCATTTCAAACCGAGAACGTGATCCATGTTTTCCTCCATAAGTATCAAGATAGCTCTCAATGATTATACCCTAAATCAGCCTTCAGTCCAAATGCTCAAAACCCGCGCCTTGAGCATTTTGCCAACCTGTGGTATCATACTGGAGGTTGGAAGTTGGAGATTGGAGGTTGGAAGTTTGACGTTTCACGTTTGACGTTTTGACGTTGGAGGTTTGGTTATGATCCCACTCAAAATTCAATTGCGCAATTTCATGTGCTACCGCGAACTCGATTCCCTGGATTTCACCGGCATCCACCTGGCTTGCCTGGCCGGGGACAACGGCCACGGCAAGTCGGCGCTGCTGGATGCGATGACCTGGGCGCTGTGGGGTAAGGCTCGCGCCAAACGCGACGACGAGCTGATCCACCTGGGCCAGACGGAGATGGAGGTGGAGTTCGAGTTCGCCCTGGGCGAGAACCGCTACCGGATCATCCGCAAGCGGGACAGTCACGGGCGAGGGCAAAGCTCTCTGGAGCTACAGGTTCGCGACGACGACCTCTTCCGCCCCCTCACCGAGCCCACCATACGCCAGACCCAGGCCCGCATCAACCGGATCCTGCGCATGGACTACGAGACCTTCATCAACTCGGCCTTCCTCCTGCAAGGGCGCGCCGACGAGTTCACCGTCAAGCCCCCTGGCGAGCGCAAGCGCATCCTCGGCGACATCCTGGGCCTCTCCCTCTACGATCAGTACGAAGAGCGAGCCAAGGAGCGGGCCAGGGCCAGGGAAATCGAAGCCGAACAGATCGCAGCTCAGATCCGAGAGATGCAGCGAGAACTGGATCGAAAGCCGGAGTACGAAGAGGAGTTAAAACAGGCTCAGGCTGACGTGGAGAACCTGAATTACACCCTGCGAAGGGCCGAGGAAGAGCTACGCAATCTGCGAGAGGAGTGGAAGGAGCTGGATCTCAAACGGGTCCAGATCGAGGAACTCTCGGCGCGGCTGGCCCAGGGGGAACGAGAGCTGGCCGAAATCGAGCAGCAGATGGCGGCCTGCCAGGAGCGTCTGGCCGAGTATGAAGCGGTCATACGTGACCAGGAGCCCATCGAGCGAGGTTTCGCCGCCCTGACTGCTGCTCGTCACCTCCACGAGGCGCTCAACGAGAAGCTATCGCAGTTGGTGAAGCTAAACGAGCGCAAGGGTCAATTAGAGACCGCCATCGCCGAAGCCAAACATGCCCTGACGCTGGAGCAGCGCCTCTGCTCGGAGAAAGTGAGAGAGCTCTCCTCCCTGGCTAAAGAGCTTGAGTCACTGGAGGCGGAGCTGGTCAAGGTACGGGCTGAACTGGAGCACTTAGTCCAGAGAGAGGGCGAACGAGAGGCCAAACAGCAGGAGATAGGAGAGCTGTCCAACGAGAGAGCCAGCCTCAAGACGCAAAACGAACAACTGAAGGGCGAGACAGATTCCCTCCAGGAGAAAAGCGGGCTTCTACAAGCGGCCGAGGCCCATTGCCCTCTGTGCGGCCAAGAGCTTTCAGAGGAGGACAGGATCCGCCTGGTGGAGCAATTCTCCTCCGAGATGGCAGAGAGTAATGCCCTCTACCAAGCCAACCAAGCGAAGATCGAAGAGCTGATCACCCGGAGTCTGGCTTTGGAGAAGGAGATCGAGGCCATCGGGCTGGAGCTTTTGACCAAGGGGGCGCTGCAAAAGCGGGAGGCGACGCTGGAGAATAGCCTGGTCAAGGCAAAAGAGGCCACCGAGGAGTTGGTCAAACAGCGGGAAAAGCTGGCGGATTTGGACGAGCGCCTGACCAGCGGGAAATACACCGAGGCGGAGCAGGTCGAATTAGTGGAGCTCTTGGGGCGAATCGAGGGGCTAGGCTACGATCCTGAGGCTCACCAGGAGGTCCGTCGAGACCTGGAACTCCTCAGCCGCTTTGAGGGAGACAAAGCCAAGCTCAAAGCAGCCCTGGAACGGGTGGGTGAAGAGCAGGCTAACTTGGAGCGGTTGCGCAAGAGCAAGGCCCGCTGGCAAGAGAACCTGGCCGCCGACCTGGGTAGAAAAGAGGCGTTGGCCCAGGAGGTGGCCCAGTTGCCTGAGCTAGCTGCTCGGCTGGAGGGAAAGAGCAAGGAAGTAGATGAGCTGCGAGGTAAGGAGGCCCGGGCCCGCCAGGTCTTGGGGGCGGCCAGGCAAAAGCTGGACTACTGTGATTACCTGACCAAAGAGTGCGAGAAGAAGCTCAAGCAAAGGCGCCAGGTGGCCGAGGAGAAGGCCATCTACGACGAGCTGAGGCTGGCCTTCGGCAAGAAGGGCCTGCAGGCCATGATCATCGAAAGTGCCATCCCGGAGATCGAGGACGAGGCCAACAAGCTTTTGGCCCGCATGACTGACGGGCGCATGCACGTGCGCTTCGAGACCCAGCGCGAGACCCTCAAAGGGGACACCGTGGAGACGCTGGCCATCAACATCTCCGACGAGCTGGGCATCCGCAGCTACGAGCTCTACAGTGGAGGAGAGAGCTTCCGCGTCAACTTTGCCATCCGCATCGCCCTTTCTAAGCTGCTGGCCCGCCGCGCCGGGGCCAGGTTGCAGACCCTGGTCATTGACGAGGGCTTCGGCACCCAGGACGCCCAGGGACGGGAACGTCTGGTGGAGGCCATCAACTCCATCCGCGAGGATTTCGAGAAGATCCTGGTCATCACCCACATCGAGGAGCTGAAGGACGCCTTCCCCGTGCGCATTGACGTGTTCAAAACCCCCCAGGGCTCGCAGGTGGCGATCAACTGACGCGGATGGTCTGATAGTAGTCACAGTGCTCTCGGAGGACACAGATCTCGCAGCGAGGTCGCCGTGCCTGGCAGACCTCTCGTCCGTGGGCGATCAGGTTGAGATGAAAAGTGTAGTAGATTTCGGGGGGGAGCAGCTCTTCCAGGACTTCGTGGGCCTGCTCGCGAGAAGTCTTGGACGCAATGAGGCCCAGGCGGCGGCTCACCCGGTGGACGTGGGTGTCTACCGGAAAGGCAGGCTTGCCCAGGGCGAAGAGAAGCACGATGGCAGCCGTCTTAGGGCCCACACCATTGAGCGAGGTCAGCCACCGCTTCGCTTCGTCAACCCCCATCTCGGCCAGGAAGTCCAGGGTGAACTTGCCTTGCTCCTGCTTGATAGTTCGTAGGGTCTCCTGAATGCGCGGAGCCTTTATGTCCGCCAGCCCTCCCGGACGGATGGCCTCGGCGATCTCGGCTGCGTCGGCGGCCAGCACGCTTTCCCAGGTGGGGAATCTTGCCTTCAAGCGCACCCAGGCCCGATCGCGGTTCACGTCGGAAGTGTTTTGGGAGAGGATGGTGAAGATCAATTCGCTCAGCGGATCGAGGCGAGGGCGCCACTCCCGCTGGCCATACTCCTCGATCAGGAGCTGGTGAACTGTCAGGGCCTTATCCAATCGGCTATCATTTTGCTCAGAACTTGTCATTGGCTGACCTGAAAACTCACTGGAGTGCGGACGCAAGTCCGTCCCAGACGCAGGCTTGCGCCTGCACTCCGGATCTAAAAAACTCCAGCACGTCAAAGCGGGGATAGGGGTTACTGTCAACGGATTCCGGGAACGAATTGAACGGATTGGAGCTCCACACATGACACTTTCCGCTCAATCCGTTCAACAAATTCGTTGACAGCGCTCCGTGCTTTCTATCCTCCAAATTCGCGAGATTACGTCAAGGAGGTTCCAATGATCGAAGGCGTTCAAGTGCGCAAACTGCGGCTCATCCCCGACGAGCGGGGCTATTTGATGGAGATGCTGCGCTCCGATTGGGAAGAGTACGACAAATTCGGCCAAGTCTACATCACCGCCGTCTATCCCGGCGCGGTCAAGGGCTGGCATTATCACAGAATCCAGACCGACCATTTTATTTGCGTCCACGGCATGGCCAAGGTGGTGCTGTACGACGGACGCGAAGGCTCGCCCACCCACGGCGAGGTGAACGAGTTCTTCATGGGCGATCAGAACCCCATGCTGCTCAAGATCCCCCCTGGCGTGATGCACGGCTTCAAGGGCATCAGCCAGGAGATGGCCCTCATCGTCAACGTGCCCACCGAGCTCTACAATTACGAGCAGCCAGACGAATACCGCCTGCCCGCCCACACCGACCAGATCCCCTACGACTGGTCCCGCAAAGACGGCTGAGCCGATTTCGGATTGCGGATTTCGGATTGCGGATTCAGTGCCTTTCTCACCGCCTCTCGATCATCCCAGGGAAGCTCCGTGGTGCCGAAACACATGGACTGTTCGTGTCCCTTGCCGGTGACGATCACCAAGTCGCCGGCCTGGGCCATCTTCACTGCGAATTCGATGGCCTCTCCTCGGTCGCCGACGCGCCAGTAGTCCTCTCCCTCCCTGCGCCCCGCCCTCTCGCAGCCGACTGCGATCTGGGCCATGATGGTGTTTAGGTCCTCGGTGCGCGGATCCTCAGCAGTGATGACCACGCGGTCGGCCAGCTTTCCGGCAATCTCCCCCATCATCGGCCGCTTGCCCATGTCCCTCAGCCCTGCACAGCCGAAGACGACGATGACTCGGCCATCGGTCAACCCCCGCGCCGTTTCCAGCGCCCGTTGGAGGGCGTTGGGGGTGTGGGCGAAGTCCACAATGGCAGTGAAATCCTGCCCCGAATCTATGCGCTCCATGCGCCCCGGCACCCCTCGCACGGCCTGAATCCCCTCCTGCATGGCCTCGAAGGAAACCTCCTGCGAAACACCGACGGCGATGGCCGCCAGGATGTTGTAGATATTGAAAGGGCCGGGGAGCTCTGTCCGCACATCGAACTCCCCATCAGGGGTTACGGCGGTGAAGCCGGTAGCTGTGGGTGTGTGCACAATATCTCGAGCCGTGATGTCCGCTGGTGGCTCCAGGCCGTAGGTTAGATAACGGTCGGCGGGGATTGGGCGCAGGTGTTCAAAAGAGGAGTCATCGGCATTGAGGATGGAGGTTTTTGGTGTGTCGGGCTTGCGGAAAGAGCGGGCCAGGTCACGGAAGAGGCGGGCTTTGGCTTCCCGATAGTCCTCGTAGGTCTTGTGGTAATCCAGATGCTCGTGGGTGATGTTGGTCACTACGGCCACGTCGAAATCGCAGGCCGTGACCCGATGCTGGGCCAGGCCGTGAGAGGTGGCTTCCAGGACGGCGTACTCCGTGCCAGCAGCTACCATCTGCCCCAGGTATCCCTGCACCTGGAGAGCATCGGGGGTGGTGACGTGAAGGCCGGTCGGGTAATGTTCGTCGCCGATGAGAGCCTCCACAGTGCTGATCATCCCCGTCTTGCGGCCCGCAGCAGCCAGGATACTGCGGATGAGCTCGACGGTGGTGGTCTTGCCGTCGGTGCCGGTGACGCCGATGACGCGCAGCTTACGAGCCGGGTGGCCATAGAAGGCGGCGGCCAGGTGGGCCAGAGCCTGGCGGGAGTCGGGGACGAGAACGTAGGGGACAGAGATGCTCGTTTCCCGCTCGCCGACGACGGCCACCGCTCCCTGCCGAATCGCATCGGGGATAAAATCGTGGCCGTCGGCATCAAGGCCCTTGACGGCTACGAACAGGTCGCCCGGCTTGACCTGGCGCGAGTCCTGAGCCATCCCCATGATTTCCACGTCCACGCGCCCGTGAGCTTCCTTGTCAGATAGGTTGGTTAGTAACTTAGAAAGCTTCATGTCCGTCACCTCGGCAAGGTTTCGTTCGCCGAAGGTCTCATAGTGCTTAAAGCGGATGACATCGCGTACCTGATCAAGCAGTCGTTTAGGTCGTTGGGTCATGATAACTCGTTTGGAACTTCAGTATTTGCACAGAGAGCGGGGCTATGGTATAATACCATACGTGATTGAGTAGGTTGCAGTTCTCTGCATTTGGTTCCTCCAGGGGATATTGTACAGAAGGTTTCTGGTTTATGCAAGTCCTGGCTCATTAATACAGAAAGCTTCTGCATTATCACCCCAGGGGGCTTTTTATACAGAAGAGTTCTGTATAGGTATATGTTAGGCTCTAACATCTGGTATAGCGAAGGAGCCTTCTATGGAGTCTCAATCGAGATTAGGGCATGGTATTATTACTCTCGGGCATATGCTGGCTCAGTTACGTTGCTTTTGGTTTTGGCTATTCATATTATGGATTCCCTTCGGTTTAGTACTGGTTAAGTTTAAGTGTATATTACCTCCTGAACTATACTGGACGGTATTTGGTCTATTCTTAGGTATCTTGTTTACAAAGGCCTTTGACGAAAGCCCTGTTTTTGTTCGCGAGTACGATGATCCCACGTATATGCTCGAAAATAATCTATTTCGTTTCAAAAGCCGTATCCTAAAGGACAGGATTTTTGTAAGCCTTTTTGGTGTCTCTCGAGATAAGATGATAGTCGTGTATCCTTTTGTAATTAGGTTAATAAAACTAAAGCTATTCTCCTGTTCCCCGTTTGAGATTACCTTAGATGATTCAGAGATCATAAAACAAATTGATCGAAATACCCAATTTTTGAAGCTCGCTAATTCTGACCTAATATATGCTTTTTCTGATTTCGAAACTTACCAGCGCTTTCTGTTGTGGGCAAAATCCAGAGGTCATACACCACAAAAATCGGAAGTAGATGAAAATAAACTAAAAAAACATCGTTTGGGTTGTGTATTAACATCAGCTTACTTATGGACTGACTCAGATATTATTAACAGGACGAACGTATTAGCAAGCCCAACAAAGCGCTGCACCTGACCTGAGAAACGCGGGCTTGTATATTCAGCAGCCCCAGGTTAGGCAAACGGCGGTAGTGGTTTTGGCAGGCCGGTGAAGTACTATTTTCTCAGGCAGGCGAGCTTCACGTTATGCGGCTGAACACTCCTCACCCTCTCAGGCCCAATTCTGGCCACGCCGAAAAGGTATCCAAATACAAAAGCGGGAGGTCTACAACGCCTCCCGCTTTTTCTGTTCTGCTCTCGCTGGATCGCCAAAGGGAAGATTACCGAACCCTAGAACAAGTGGAAAGCGGCGATGATCGGGGCGAACAGGGAGGATACTAGAGACATCACGGTGATCAGCGTGTTGAGAGAGGGGCCAGCCGTATCTTTGAACGGATCGCCGACGGTGTCGCCGACGACGCTGGCTTTGTGGGCGTCGGAGCCGGGGCCACCAAACTCCCCCGATTCAATGAACTTCTTGGCGTTGTCCCACAGACCCCCTGCGTTGGACATCAGCAGGGCGAAGATGACCCCAGTGAAGATGCTCCCTCCCAGGAATCCTCCCAGGGCCTCGGGGCCAAGGATGATGCCAACCAGGATGGGGAGAACGATAGCCAGAAAGGCCGGTATCACCAGGGACGACAGCGCGCCCTGGGCAGCCAGACCCACACAGGTCGCATAGTCGGGAGGCTCGGTGCCGGCCAGGATGCCGGGGCGCTCGCGGAATTGCCGGCGAATCTCCTCAATCATATCGAAGGCATTGTGCGTAACGGCTAACATGGTAAGAGCGCTGAACAGCGGAGGTGTTACCGCGCCCAACAGGACGCCGGCGATGACCACAGGCTCTCGCAGGCTGATGACCAGTTCCACCCCCCTGGCCCCCACGACCTCCGCGTAGGCGGCAAACAGCGCCAGGACGGTGAGGGCAGCCGCGCTGATGGCGAAACCTTTGGTGATGGCCTTGGCCGTGTTGCCCGCTGCATCGAGCAGGTCAGTGGTGTCAATGACTTCCTGTGACATCCCAGCCATCTCGGCGATGCCTCGCGCGTTGTCCACGATAGGCCCATAAGCATCGGAGGAAACGATCATTCCACTGATGGACAACATCCCCACCGCGCTGATGCCGACCCCGTAGACACCGCTGATCCCGGCGGATTCCGCCAGGTAGTAGGAAAGCAGCGTCGCCACGACGATGCCAATGATCGAGGGGACGATGCTGACCAAGCCGTAGCTGTAGCCAGTGATGATGTTGATGGCCGCGCCAGAACCCGAGACGCGGGCCGTCTCCATCACCGGGTGGAAATCAGACGAAGTGTAGTAATCGGAGGTGAAGCCGATGACGACGCCAGTAACAAGCCCGGCCAGCGTAGCCCACAACACGCCGAGGCTGTAGCCGCCCAACAGCACGGTAGCAGCAGCCAGCACAGCAAAGATGGCACAGGTGATAATCGTTCCGCTATTGAGCGCCCTACCCGGATCGCCGCTCTTGCCCACTCGCACAAACCGGATACCGATCAGCGAAGCGACGATGCCCAGCGTGCACAGAATCAGAGGGAACAGAACGTACCTGGCTTGCAGATTACCAGCAAAGAGTGAAGCCCCTAGAAGCATGGCCGCTACCGTACTGGCCACGTAGCTGTCGAAGATATCTGCGCCCATGCCGGCCACGTCGCCGACGTTGTCGCCGACGTTATCGGCGACTACGGCCGGGTTACGGGGGTCGTCCTCAGGGATGCCGATCTCGACTTTGCCCACCAGGTCGGCCGCGATGTCAGCCGTTTTGGTATAGATCCCACCCCCCGCTTTGGCCAGCAAGGCCAGTGACGACGCACCAAAGCTGAAGCCGAGAATAATCTCCGGGTCGCCAGTGAGGAGATAAATCGTGCTCATGCCAATGATAGCCAGGCCCACCATAGCCAGGCCCATCACCGAACCGGCGTAGAAGGCTACTTGAAAAGCACGGTTGATGCTCTCATTGGCCGCTGCTGCGCTTCGCACGTTGGCGGCCACGGCGACACTCATACCCATGTACCCGGCCATGGCAGAACATACCGCGCCGGCCACAAAGGCCAGAGCCATCATGATACCCCGTGACGGGTTGATGGCTACCGCTTTTAGGCCCAGATGCTCAATGTCGAAACTGAACACGATAGCGATGATGACACCCAGCGCGACCGCGACGAGGGTGAGGGCCAGGTAGAGACGACGCAAGTAGGTTTTCGCTCCATCTCGAATCCAGGACGCGACTTCCTGAGCCCTCTCGGATCCAGCATCCTGCCGGTTGACCCAGAGATATAGCCAGATCGCTACTCCGAGAGAAAGGATTCCTGCGAAGATAGCCACGAAAACCCAGAGTTCAGATCCTGCCACCGTTGTTCCTCCTAACATGAAACGTGAAACATAAGCAATTCATCACGTTTTACGTTTCACGCATCACGGCTTCACATGTTGGCGGAGCGCCACCAACGATAATATTTGGCCCGCAGCTCCTCCTGCGAGGGCAAAGGGAAACACAGGAGCCCTTCTTTATTCCCCACAAAGATCCCGCTCTTTATGGTGCGGTATGGAAACGAAGCCGGCTGGATGCGGTTGACCATTTTGGAGTGGACGGTCTTGGTCCTTAGATCCACCAGACACTGGCGCAGATGACCGATGTCGGAATAGGGCAGATCGCGCACAGCGCCGCGTTCAGGGTCTGTGGCCAATTCACCCAGTCGCAGCTCTACGAAGCAAATCGCCGGCAGAGAGAGAAGGCTAGTCGGAGTCTTGACAATGAGATCGTAAAACTCGTGGGGGGCCAGGGTGCTGACGATCAGGGGATGCACAGGTGCTATCTCCTGATAAAGGTGCAACCCTTCTGTGTCTTCGGGGAACTCCTCGCTCGATTCCAGGCCCAGTACCCGCCCATCCTGAGTCACGAGATAGAGCTTTTGGATAGCGTCCAGGGCCGTATGCTCTAACACGCGATAGACGGAGATATAAATTGAGCGCTTCGGGCTTCCATCCTCGTGAGGCACACAGCGCCGGATGCCCTCTTCGATACGGAAGTAGTCGTGTCTGAAGTCCGGACTGATTTCAAAGAAGATGGCCTGTCCGTGGGCCTTCTTCTTACTTCCAACCGAGTAGTAGACGCCAAACTCTTCAGGCGTCAGCATGGAAGCGATCAGCGCTTCGGGCATCATGGACAAGTACAGGTGGATATCCATAGCCATCTCCTCCTTAAGACCAGACACGGAGAGGGGGAGAATCTCCTTTGTCCCCCCTCCCTTTACGGGGAGTCCGTGGCCCCTTCGGCCGCAATGCGTTGTGCGCACTCCGCCAGTTCGCGAAGTCGCTGGGCTTCAACAGAGAGGCCGCGTGCGCGATGCATGTACTCGAAGGCCTGGCTGTATAGCGTGCATGCGCTCTCCCACTCGTGGGTAAACTCGGCGATGCGGGCTGCCTGCTCAAGCGCCATCGCTGCCAGTTCCCATTTGCCCTCGTCGGCGTACTGGGCGGCAGCCTTCGCCAGATCAACCGGGCGCTGTTTAGGCAGCCGAGGCTCCGGCTCTGCCAGGACGCGCTCGATGGTCGGCAGCAGCAGGTCGTACCAGTTCGACTTGGGCAGGTACTCGTAGAAGTCCAACTGCGCGGCGCGCGCCTCGGTTTCCAGCGAGGCGTAGCCGGTGAACATGATCACCCGCAAGTCGGGCTGCAACTGGCGCAGCATCGCCGCCACCTGGAATCCGTCCATTTCAGGCATTTTCATGTCCAGCAGAGCAGCGTCGCAAGGCATCTCCTGCGCCTGCTCGACCGCCTCGCGGGCGCTGCTGGCCGTCACGACGGTATACCCGGCACGCTTCAGATAGTCCGTCATGCTTTCGAGTGCCAGCAGATCATCGTCCATTACCAATATCGTTGATGACATTGTACTTAACCTCCTAAATGAATGAAAGTTACTACTCAGGCTGAGTTGGCAAGCGGACGGTGACGGTGGTTCCTTCGCCCGTGGCGCTGGTCACTTCGATGCGCCCGCAGTGGTTTTCGATGTTCCTGCGAGCGACGTAAAGCCCCAGTCCGCTCCCCTTTTTCCCATTTCTCCAATCCGAGAATCCGATGCGGAAGACCTTCTCCTGTCTCTCTGCGGGAATGCCGATACCCGTGTCTTCGATGTCAACGGCGACCCACTCCCCTCCGGTTCCGCCTTCCCGCCGCGTACGCAGTGTGAGTGTCCCGCCATCAGACATGGCCCGCCCGGCATTGGTCAGCAGGTTGTGGAAAGCCCGTTCCAACTGGGCGCGGCTGCCGTGTATCGGCGGGATGTCCTCGCCCCACTCTCGCACGACGGTCACGTCGGGGTAGCCGTAGCGGAACTCCGGCAGCAGCCGCTCCAGCAGACGGTGGAGGTCGAGAGGCTCCCAGCGCCAGGCCTCGCTGCTATCCAGGGCTACGGCCACGTGCCCCAGGTCGTCGGCCAGGCGCTTGATGCGAGCCAGAATCTGCCCGATGACCTCGATGGAACGCTCGCCTTCCGGGTCTCCCTCTACCAGTCTGGTCAATGCCTGCACCCGCTGGGTGAGCACGAAGTAAGTTGTGCCACCGATGTCATGCCCCACCTCACGCGCCAGGAGGCGCAGTTCCTCTTCGGCCTGCTGCTTGCGACAGCGCAGTTCCTGCCACTCGAAGCCACGTTCGATGCGCACGATCCATTGCTCGAGCGGCTCCGACTTGTTGACGAAGTCCTTTGCCCCTCCGCGCATGGCCGCGACCACGTTCTCGTACACGCCGTAGGCGCTGAGCATGATGACGTAGGTCTGCTCCAGCAGGTGCTTCTCGTGCATCGAGCACAGCACTTCCATCCCGTCCAGCCCCGGCATGTTGATGTCGAGCAACATGACGTCGCACGACGCTTGCTCCAGCCGGGCCAACGCCTCCTCTCCTCCCGCTGCAGATTCCACTCTCCAGCTTTGCGCTGCAAAAGTGGGGCCACTGAGGAAGGCCACGATCTCCTCGCGGAAGAAAGGCTCGTCGTCTACTACAAGAATCGTCTTCTGCTCCATGACTACCCTCCGGCTCCCCTCTGCGAGAGGGAAGGGCTCAGTCTTTCTTCAGCAGTTCGAGCACGAAACGAATGTCTCCGTCGCGAGCCTGCCAGGTGAGACTACCTCCGTATTGGGTCTCCACTGTCTCCTGGGCCAGCGCCCACTCGAAATGAAGGGGCGAAAGTTCCTCAGGCGCACCAGCCGCCGGTTTGAGGATAGGCGAAATTCTCCCGGCCAGCGGGGCCTCTGGTGCGTGTATCTCCGTGCACACGCGCTGGCCGTCGGCGGACGACGATGAAAAAGTGCGCACTTCAATTAGCCCGCCGCGTGTTTCGAGGGTGTCCATCGTCAGGCGCAGAACGGTGACCAGGACGCCGAACAGTTCGTTAGGCTCGATGAACAGCAGGGGCAGGTCTTCGTAGGTTACGTGCACCTCCACCCTGCGCCGTTGCCGCTCCGCCGCCAGCCAGATGAGTACCTCGCGCACGACGTCGTTCCAGTTGGTGGTCGTGCGGATAAAGCCGATCTGCTGCGAGAATTTGAGCAATTCCAGCAGTTTGCCGCTGGCCTCGTTCAGGCTGGTCTCGATGACGTCCAGTCGCCTGGTGAGAGACCCCCCTCCGGCTCCCCCCTGGGAGGGGGGAGGGGTCAGCACGTCCTGGAGGTCGCTGCGCAGGTTAGCCACTGCCAGGCGAGCCACGGCCAACGGGTTTGCCGCCTCGTGCCGTATCCGTTGCGCCAGAGTGCCGAAGGAGACGACCCGCTGCATCCGCATGGCGGTCACGCCCACCTCGCCCAGAGTCTTGAGATAGCGAGCCCCCTCCAGCACGCCGCCGATGGCCGTGGAGAGCAAGCGCAGGTATTCCTCATCGTCGTCGGTGAACCAATCACGATGGCCAGGGGCACTGGGGATCTTGTTGATCAACTCGAGCGTGCCGAGGATCTCGTCGCCCAACTGCAGGGGGATGCCGATGAAGGAGCGATAGACGCCGGAGGGGAGATGTGAGGCGACCTCTGCGATGTGAGGATCGTCCCAATGCTCCAACGCCGCCACCTCGCGTATCTGGACTGGCGTTCCAGTGTGGAAGATGTGGCCCGTCAGCCCCTCCCTCATGTACGTCAGTTTGCCGATCAGCGTTTCGGGAAGGCCGCTGACGGCTCGCAGCACTGCTCGGTGGACGTCCTCCTCAGCTTGCAGGTAAATCAGGCAGCCCTCGGTACGGAAGCCCTGCCTGACCCGGTCTACTACGGCCTGCAGCATCTCGGCAATGGGCCGCCGTGGGTTCAATTCCGTGCCAATGTCCAGTAGCAGCCGGAAGTAGCGCGCACGGCGCTTCTCCCGCTCGTAGCGCTGCGAGTTCTCGATGGCGATATTCACCATCGCGGCGACGTGGCTCAGCAGTGCCTCATCTTGCGCATTGAACTGCTCCTCTTCTATCTTGCCGGAGACTCGCAGCACACCGAGCACGATGGCACCGTCCCTGGAGAGGATTGGCACCCCCAGGTAGGCCTGGCCCGGTTTGGCGCTGATCTCGGAGTATTTCTTGCTCCAGACCAGGTCCTCGGCGATACGTCGCAATTCTCCGTTATCCCTGACGTTAGCGATGCGTAGTGGCCGACCGTGTTTGGCGATCCAGCCGGTCAATCCCTCGCCGGGCTCATACTCCACCCGCTCGGCGGGCATCTTTGCGCCCTCCAGAAGGCCGGTAGTGCCGCGCAGGACGTAACGGCCAGTGATGTCGTCACGCAGGAAGATGGAAGAGCCACCAGCGCCGAGCCGGTCACGGGCATAGCGCACGACCAGCGCCATCAGCCGATCGCGATCCAACTCGCTATAGATTTCCAGTAAATCTTGATCAAACCCTGTAGTCTGGTTCATAGAATTCGTCTCGATCTGCTATCTACTATTTACCCTGTCCCAGTCTAGCGCCATTGCAACCCATAGGCATAGAAGAGCGGGAGGAGTGTAATAGCCAGAATGTTCTGCAACTTGATGAGAATGTGCAACGACGGCCCGGCGGTGTCCTTGAGGGGGTCGCCCAGAGTGTCACCGATGACCCCAGCTTTGTGGGACTCCGACCCCTTGCCACCGAAGTGGCCTTCCTCAACGTACTTCTTGGCGTTATCCCACGCACCCCCGGCGTTAAACATAAAGATAGCCAGCGTCGCGCCGATGATCTTCACCCCGATCAGGTAGAAGGCCAGAGGCCACGGCCCCATCAGGAAGCCGACAGCGACGGGGAAGGCTACCCCGACCAGCGTCGGCGCGACCATCTCCCGCAGCGCGTGGCGCGTCCCCAGGTCCACGCAAGCGCTGTATTCGGGGACGGTTTGGCCGGTAAGAATACCAGGAATTTCGCGGAACTGCCGCCGCACCTCGTCCACCATACGGAAGGCCGCCCGGCCCACCGCCTTCATCGCCTGGGAGGAGAACAGGAAGGGGATGGTAGAGCCGATCATCAGCGCAGCAATATTCAACGGGTGGGCCAGGCTGAGTCTGCGCACAATTTGCATGACCGCTCCTTCCGGATTGGCGCCGCTAAAAGTGATGAGACTGGCCAGGGTGTTGCTGCCCACACCGGCCAACTCAGCGGCGCTGAGGAGATAGGCAAAAAGGATGACGACGCTGGTCATCAGAGCACAGGACATGCTGTACCCCTTGGTGATGGCCTTGGTGATGTTGCCAGCCGCGTCCAGCACGTCCCCGGCGCGACGCACCTGCGGCCCCAATCCGGCCATCTCGGCGATGCCACTGGCGTTGTCGGCGATGGGGCCAAAGGCATCGGCCGCCATGATGATGCCCTTCATCTCGGTGATGCCCAGCGTGGCCGCTGTGATACCAAATATACCGGGCAGACCGCCACCCATAACGTAGAAAGCGATCACGTTGACCACGGCCACCAGGATGATCATAACGACTGCACTTTCCATCCCCCAGGCAAAGCCGTAGATGAGATTGATGGCCACGCCGCTCTTACCCCCTTCGGCGATCTGTTTGACCGGCTTCTGGGTGATGCCAGTGTAGAACTGCACCAGGAACGAGACCAGGATGGCACTGACCAGCCCCAGCGTGAGGCAGTAGAACAGGCGGATTTCGTGCATCACATAGGTGCCCAGGAAGTAGAAAGAGGCCACAGAGAACAGGGCGGTCACCAGGAAGCCCAGGTTCATAGAAATGATGGGGTTGCGCTTCTCCGTGCCACGTACCGCCAGCACTCCTAGCACCGCGCCGATGGTACCAATGGCCCGGCTGAGCAGGGGGAAGAGTACCGCTGCCCAACCGTAGGTGGGGATGAAGGCCAGACCCACGATCATCGTAGCGATCAGGTTGTCGGCACCGGACTCAAAGAGGTCTGCCCCACGCCCTGCCACGTCCCCCACGTTATCGCCGACCAGGTCGGCGATGACGGCAGCGTTGCGGGGATCGTCCTCTGGGATGCCCTGCTCTACCTTTCCCACCAGGTCGGCGGCGATGTCTGCCCCTTTGGTGAAAATGCCGCCGCCCAACTGGGCGAACAGGGCGGAGACACTGGCCCCGAAGCCAAAGCCGACGAGCAAGTGAGCATTCTCCGGGGTGCCCCGCGTCACGCCGAAGAGGAACGCCAGCCCGAAGATACCTAGCAGTTCCAACGCCAAAATGGAGAGCCCCATCGTCCCTCCGCCGCGAAAGGCAATCAGCAGCGCCTGGGCGGCAGAGGAGCGGGCCGCGGAGGTGGTGCGCACGTTGGCCCGCGTGGCCACGTTCATGCCGATGAAAACGGCCAGCAGCGAGAAGACGGCTCCCATCACGAAACCAACGGCGATCTGCCATCCCAGGAAGATCAGCAGCAGCACCGCGATGCCAACAATGAAGTAGGCGATGGTCTGGAACTCCCGCCGCAGGAAAGCGTTCGCCCCCTCTTGAATGAAAGAAGCGATCTCCTGCATGCGAGCAGTGCCGGGGTCTTGTTTGATGACCCACTGAGCGAAGATAGCAACGAAGGTCAGGCCTACGATGCCGGCCAGGGGAACGAAGAACATCGGGTTCATGGAATCTCCTTTTCCTCCATCTCTAACAACGCTCTGCCTCCCGCCAGCGCCTTCAAGAGATCGCGGCGCTTGAGCGCGCGTTTGCTGTCAATCTCCACCGCGCCGGCCTTGTCGTCGGCCATTTTTCTCAGGGCCTCAATCCAGGCTGCGCTCTGGACCGGCTGGTGGCGGACGCGCCACCGCTCGACCCAGACGGGCAGTTCGTCGGCGTTGGTGACCCGCCGGTGGATCACGGTCTTGGTCACGCCATGCGACTCGAAGGTGAACTCGTATTCCTCGTATTCAGGCTTGACCGGGCAGACCTGCATACACGCGCCACACTTGATGCAGTAATAATCAGCCAACGCCAACTCGCCATCCTCGTCAATGTGCAACGCACGGGTGGGACAGATGTCGGCGCAGGCCAGGCAACCTGCGACGCATTTCTCGCGGCGCAGCTCCACCTCGCCCTGCCAGGGCTGCACCACCTGGAACGCGCCGTTGCTGGCGATCTCGCACTGGCGACAACGGATGCAATGCACGTCGTCTACCACCAGCGTATCCTGCGCCTCGTCGTAACTGATGACGTCGGTCGGGCAATTGTCAATCACAAAGTCCTTCCTGCTCCAGTCGAACTTTTCCTTGTCAAAGGTCGTGGACTGGATCAGATCGGGGAACGCTTCGTGGATCAGCACCGGGTTTTCGCGCTCACCGTTGACGGTCAGCGTGATGGCGTTCTTGGGACACACCACCTCACACATGCCACAAAACATGCACTTGTCCGGGTCAATGTCCACCGACGACTTCTCCGCCAGCCGCCCGTCCACAATCTTGCCCTCCACGTGGATGACGGCATCCTTGGGGCAGACCAATGGGCCGATCTGGCATCCCACACAGCGGTCGAGATCCCAGGTCATGACGTAGTGGCGGGTGATCATCCGCCGCTCCAGGACGAGTTCTTCCTCAGTTTTATGTTTGATCGTTGTGCCACGTCTCATGATCTGCTCCTCGCAAAGTGTTCAGAAGCCCAGCCGTTCCAGCAGGGGGGCCGGCGAAACGATGTGCCGCTCCAGGCCCAGCCGCTGCCGATCCACGCCCAGCGCCAGCCCCATCAACTGGGTAAAATAAAGTATGGGCAGGTCAAGTCGCGTCCCTAGCGCCCTCTCGATCTGGGACTGATAGGCATCAAGGGCCACGTGACACATGGGGCAGGCAAGGGCCACGCAGTCTGCCCCCGCCTTTTGGGCAGCCATCAGCACCTTGCCCGTGAGGTCAACGACGATATGCGTGTGCGAAAGCAGCACCGCCCCACCACAACACTTCGTTTTGGCTGGGTAGGGGACGGGATCGGCTCCCAGCGCCTGCATCAGCCGATCCATGGCCTGCGGCTTTTCGGGGCTGTCGAACTCGTCCCGCGGACGGGTCAGTTGGCAGCCATAGTAGCAAGCAACCCGCAACCCCCTGAGCGGCCGGGTCACCTCCGCTTCCACCTTCTCCAGGCCATAGTCGTCCACGATCGCGTAGAGGGGATGCTTGACAGTGACGTCGCCCTGCAGTGTGTGTCCTGGAATGGCATCGTTGACCTCTTGTCGCAACGCCGGGTCGGCCTGGATGGCCTTGCTCGCGGTCCTGAGGTTCTTGTAGCAGCCGCTGCAGGGAGCCACGATTTCCGTCAGGCCTTGCTCCTCGGCCAGGGCCAGGTTACGCGCCGGCAGGGTCATGGCCAGGAGAGGATCGGTGACGGAAGTGTGAACGGCGCCGCAGCAGTTCCAGTCCTCTATTTCCCTCAGCTCGATGCCCAGCCGTTCACAGACTGCTCGCACGGAGAGGTCGTATTCTTTGGAGCCGGACTCCTGGGTACAACCGGGATAGTAGGCGTATGTCAACACTCTGTCTTTTTCTCCTTTCCTCCCGCCGGGGTGAAGATTTCGCGCCAGGTCCGCGTATCCTCCACGTTTTTGGGCAGCAGGGGTAGCTTCCCCTTACACAGCATCTGCAAGCCCAACGGTATCTGCCGCAGCAGGGCCAGCAGGTCAAGGGTGCGGGCGTAATAGCGAGCCAGCAGTTCCGGCTCGAACGAGCGTCCGTGCTGCCGCACCGTTTCCGCGAAGGCGCGGCTGAACTTGGCCTCCTTATCCTGAG
>Ga0307437_1000872_pt1 | contig 21757 bp, 28 predicted proteins | sample SalMarWE160390MG_FD_202146 | JGI IMG/M metagenome (GOLD analysis project Ga0307437, IMG submission 202146) | Salt marsh sediment microbial communities from the Plum Island Ecosystem LTER, Massachusetts, United States - WE1603-90 | ecosystem: Environmental > Aquatic > Marine > Intertidal zone >...
GGGACCGCGATAGGGGTAATCCTCTGGCATTTGTTGCAAGGCGTTTCCTAAAATGGCATAAATGGGGTCTGTTTCAATTCCTTCTTCCACTCCTTCTTCCACCCATCCATAATAAACCATCATCCAGACAGGTTGTCCTTCATAAGATACTACTGTTCTACTTCCATAAGGCTCTCCGCCAAAAAAGTTGTCATGCGATCTCCATTCACTTTTTTCAAAAGGGATTGTAGTTGAGCCATCAGCTTCTTTAATCCACTTCTTCTCCTCGCCACCAGCATAGCCTGCCCTATTTGAATCAATTAAAAATTGTCTCAGTGCTTCTTTGTTCATCTCCTTTATTTTAACTCAAACCAGAGGCTTATTAAAATCAAATGTTCGGCAGCTGCTCTACCCGCCTCCCCCTAGAAAAAATTCGAACGATGGTATGTTTTTCGAAAAACTGACTGGGTAAATTACTTAGAATATCCAGAATTTACAAATAAGGAAGTCAACCGATTACTAACTCTTTAAGGAAGATAACGAAATAATATTTCTCCCTTTTTGTATTCTTTTATGCCTTCATCTACTATTTTTTCGATTCTTTTGACAAACTTTTGCTTTTCATTGCTGTATTCTGGGGTTTTACTCATTATTTCTTTCTCTACTTCACAATTAAATGAAGCAATTTTGTCTTTTACAACTTTTATTTTCCCTCCTAACAGTAAAGCAAGTGCCTTATTCCGATCAATAGGTTCTCCCAATACTGGACCTAAACTAGTAATAAGTTTTTGTGGAATTAAATAGCCAAAGTTGCCGTTATATCCTTGAAGAACCATTGAAAATGGTAAAAAACGTACAGAGATCCCCTTTAATTCATACCTCCAAACAAAAAAATGGTTCTCGGCTACGATCGTACAACTTAAACATGGATTGACTTTGGTTTCACCTAAAAAGTCACGAATTGTTTCAAAACATATTTTTGCTGTTTGAGCCCGCATAATTTCGTCGTCAACAAACAGTAACCGATTAAGTTTCTTAATGTTCTTTAATTGTCTCGCTGTCAAATTTTTATCAAAGTTCACTTCTTTTTCGTTGCTCGGCCGAATGACAGGGAATAATACAATTGGGGGAACATCTACTCCAGCTTTCTGATAAACCATCTTTACAATCTCCAATACTGCTATTCCACTATTACCTCCTCCCACCAGTAAATCAAATCTTTCCTGTTTTTCTTTGATAAGAAGGTAAATCATTGCAACCAATCTTTTTAGTCGCAACTCTCCTAATTCCACCCTATCAACCACCATTTCCTTAGCTGATTGTTTTATTTTTTCCAATAATTCTTTTTCGTATTTATCCATAAACAAAGTATATCAAACTTCTAAAAAAAGCATAACCGAATTTTGGCAACCAAATATTCGATAATCATCTCACCCACTACCCTAGATGGAATATTCGCCAGATGGGACGATTTTCGAACTTATAAGTGGATTATTTTCAACCCAAAATCCGAAGAAATGCTGTTAAAATCAGAACATTTATTAAACGTGGTTAACGGGTAAATACAAATGCCAAGGATTAAAGGTGTTTTTTGGCCCTTTCAGTCAACAAGCCAGTTAATGAACCTATCCCAAACCAAAAAATTCCAATGAAAAGAGTATTAAAAATCAAATTGTCAGAAAATGTCCGACAACAAGCCTCAAAAGTCTGTTCAAAAATTATTGAGGGAATAATCATCCAATAAAAAGCATTTATTTTGCCTCCAGAGGCGAGTCCGAAGAATAATCCCAGAACTATCAAGATTGGAAAAATTACCACTCCGGAAACTAACCAGTAAGGCAAACTTTTAACCTTCATTACCCTAATTATATCAAATCAAAAAAGCCCATTAAACTGGGCTTTTCTGTTGCTAGCTCACTCTAGTGGATTATGCGAGGAACTTCTTTTGCTTAAACTTTGAGATTGAGGTAGAATTTGCTGGATGAAAGAAATAGAACTATCTTCCGAGGCAGAGTCTTTGAAACCAGGTATATACGAACACTACAAAGGAAATGAATATCAAGTCATTGGAGTAGCTCTACACAGCGAAACAGAAGAAGAATTAGTAGTTTATAAGGCTCTTTATGGTAAAGAATTAACCTGGGTTAGGCCATTAAAAATGTTTCTGGAAAGTGTTGAAATTGACGGAAAATTAAGACCCAGATTTCGTTATCTCGGTGAATAATACTATATTTGAAGCTAAAAGCTCCCCAAGCAAAACTCGAACCCCTAAGGCAAAAATCTTAAATAATTACTTTTCTACCCTCTTCTGTTTGGAGATATTTACAAGGATTCCACTGGCGGTCATAATGAGAATTAATGAAGAACCACCATAAGAGATAAAGGGCAGGGGTACACCGGTGAGGGGCACTAAAGCGACGATAGCAGAGAGATTAATTAAAGTCTGAAAACCAATCCAGGCAATAATGCCGGTAGCTAAAAGGGCCCCGAATTTGTCCGGGGCTTCTTTGGCAATTTTAAAGCCTCGCCAGATAAGGAGAAGAAAAGCCAAAATCAGGATAACAGCGCCAACAAAACCTAGTTCTTCGGCAATAATCGCAAAAATGGAGTCAGTGGCAACGGCCGGTAAATACTCATATTTTTGCCTTGATTGACCCAATCCCAAGCCTAACAACCCCCCTGAACCGAGAGCGAGAAGAATTTGGCGAATATGATAAGAAGCCCCCAGCGGATCATGGGTGGGATTAAAAAAGGTTAAGACTCTCTCTTTGCGATAAGACGAAGAGAAAATTAAACCTAAACCGCCTAAAAAACCTAAAATTCCCAATCCTGCCAGCCAAACAAGCGGCGCTCCGGAGGCAAAATAAACCACTAAACCAGTAGCCGTAATAATCACCGCTGTCCCTAAATCGGGCTCAAGAATAATTAAACCAATTAAAGTCGTTAAGAGAATTAAAAAAGGCCAAAAATTCTTCTTTTGACTCATAAAAGCGGCTAAATAAAGCACAAAAGCCAATTTGGCCAATTCCGCTGGTTGGAAGCGAAAAGCGCCAATCCCCAACCATCTTTGGGCACCTAATATTTTTGTGCCCATAGCCGGAATTAAAACTAAACCTAAACTAAGGAGAGCAATAATCAGCAAGGGCACGGCAAGAAAGCGCAATTTTCGATAATTAAAAAAACTGGCCAAAACAAATCCCAGTAAGCCAATTCCTGCCCATTGTAGCTGGAGTTTAAAATAATAAAGTTTGTCGCCAAAGTCACGATAAGCCTCGACTACCGAAGCATCAGCAATCATCGCTAAACCAAAAATAGTCAAACCTAAAACAAGAATGATGAAAAGCCAGTCAGCTTTTTGGTGAGATAATTTAAGGGAAACTTTCCTGCTTCTAATTCCTCTCATCGAAGAAAGTTAAATAATTGCCAGCCAAATACCAATAATAGCCAACATCAAACCAGCCAGCCAGGCTCGAGCAACAATTTTTGGTTCCTCCCAGCCCCGTGCTTGAAGCCAGAGATGAAGGGGAGCGATCTTGAAAACACGACGTTTAAAACCGCGAATGGCGATAATCTGAATTAAACTCGAAGCCACTTCGATAACAAAAAACCCGCCAATAAAAACCATGGCAAAGACCTTCCCAATTAAAAGGCCAACCACCGCCATCGTCGCCCCAAATGACAAAGCGCCGCTATCCCCTAGCCATATTCTGGCAGGAAAGATATTGAAATAGAGAAAAGCAATAATCGCCCCAATCCAGAGGGAAAGAAAAACCGAAAGCGTCGTATCAAGCATCGCCGCCGAAAGAATCCAAAAGGCAAAAAGACAAATCATCAACAAACCAGTCGCCAAGCCGTCAAGTCCATCGGTGATGTTATAGGCGTTAGTAAAAGCGATAATAATAAAGGCAGTAAAAGGAATATAGAGCCAACCAAGATGAAAAGTAACTTCTGTTAAGGGAAGATGAACCAAATCTATCTTTAGGTTGAAATAAAGCATGGAAGCGATAATCAAAGCCAGAATAATTTGCAAAAATAACTTGACGTTTTGCTTAAGACCAATCTGCATGCCAACTCTTCCTGGAATAGCCTTCCTAAATATTTTCACTAAATCATCATAAAGCCCAAGCAAGCCAAAAGAAATAAAGGTAAAAAAGATAATGTTAAGCTCATCTCGCAAAGGATAAACAGCGGTAATATAAACGCCCAAATATTTCACTAGTGGAAAAAGCAAGGCATACATCAAGGAAACCAGCAAGATAATGAGAATCCCCCCGCCCACCGGGGTGCCCGCTTTCCAATCATGCATCTTGTCAAATAAAGGCACCTTGCCCTTTTTGGGCGCCTCTTTCTTCCTGGTTAACTTGAGACGATAGAGAAGATTGATAAAAGGAACAAGGGCAATACTGGTGATAATAAAAGAAAAGATTAAAATGCCAAGAAACAAAGCCATGTCAGTTATTATCTTACACCTTGAACAAACCGGTTTTCAAATATTGACAATCTCGACAATGATGATAAAAGTGGCAAAAAGGCAACCGACAGTTTACTTTTTGACCTCGTAAAACTAAAAGTAGTCTTTCCAGATGGCGTAAGCGTGAACCCTTAAGATAGAGTAAATCATTTTTATTGATAATTCCTGCCAACCTCTTAGCCGCTTCAAGAATGTCCGCTACCCAAAAGACTTGCTTCTGGTTCATTCCTCCTTTAATCGCCGCTTGAGCCGTTAATTTTTGTAAGGGACCAATGGCAATTAAATAATCTATCTTCAATTTGGCTGTTAACTCGCCTATCTCTTGATGTTCTTTCTGGGCAAATTTACCCAATTCCCCCATTTCACCCAAGACGGCAATTTTTTTATATTCAGTCTTTAATTCCGAAAGAAGCTCTAAACCTACTTTGGTAGAAACAGGATTAGCCCGAAGACTGTCATTGATAAGAACTGAGCCTTTTGGTCCTCTTTCAATACTAACCCTGCCCTGAAGCGGTTTTATCTTCTTTAATCCCCTGGCAATTTCCTGCCAAGAAAGTCCTTGGTTCAAGCCAATAATGGCTGCTATCAAACAGGAATGAACAAAATGCTTGCCGACTAAGTTTGTCTCTAGTTTAACCAGAGAATTATTATGGTGAAGTCGAAAATGGGTTCCTTTCAAAGTTACTCTAACTCTATCAGCCCAAAACTCTGCTTTTTCGTTAAAACCATACCAAATCACCTTGGCTTTGGTTTTTTTAGCCATTTGGTGAACGCTTGGGTCATCGTAGTTTAAAATTGCCAAGCCATCTTTAGGCAGAATCTCAAGAAGTCTCCCTTTTTCATTAATAATATTTTTTAATGAGCCTAGGTGTTCTTTATCGGCATGAACCGGGGTAATACCGGTCATCACCGCTATCTTTGGCTTAACGAGCGAGAGATGAAAATGGTCCATTTCGCCAATCTTGTCAATGCCATACTCAAGAACGAGTTTTTGGTGGTAAGAACGAAGCCTGAGAAGAGTAATGGGAAGATTGTAAATAGTATCAAGGTTAATATCAGTTTGAAGGGTTTTGAATTTTTCTGATAGAACTTGAGTAATCGCTTGGGTGGTATTGGTTTTGCCATAGCTACCAGTAATACCGATGATCGTTATTTGGGGATGGAGTTTTAGCCAGATCTTGGCAATTCTTCTTCTGGTTTCGTGAAATAATTTTCGGTGCCAACGTGATTTAAAAGTCATAAAACTACTTTACTTCCTTTTCAAGAGCTAATTCAATAATTCGTTCCAAAAGCTGACGATAAGAAATCCCGGCCGCGGCCGCTTCTTTAGGAAAAAGAGAAACCGGTGTCAAACCTGGAATGGTATTAATTTCCAAAACATAAGGTTTATTTCGGGAAATAATCATATCGACTCGGCCAAACCCTCGACAATTAATCGCTTGAAAAACTTTAATCGCCAAGTTTTGAACTTTCTCCGTTAATCTTTTGGAAATCCTAATTATAAACCACGAAACTAAGATTATTTTTAATTGCTTCTTTGATATTAGCAAGAGAAATGTAACCTAAGATGAAAATTGGCTGTTTAATTTTTGCTTGGCGAAGAAAAATGCCTTCTTCTATTGAATTAACCCCTAGCCAGTCAGCTCCGTTCTGACAAACAATCTTACTTACTTCTTTAATACCGTAGCCATAAGCATTTGACTTAACCACGGCCATTATTTTTACCTTCCTCCCCATCCTTTGTCTGAATTGCTTGGGATTATGGGTCAGATTTTTCTTCGAGATTTCAACTATGGACATTTGGTATAATTCTACCAAACAATCTCAAATTATGAGCACTCTATATCTCCCGCCCGAAACCAGAAGTTTAATTAACCACTACCTTGCCCTTCAGCTTGGTCCTCATAAAATTCGTTGTCCTTACTTTCAAAATGTCACTAAAAAAAGGGTTTCACCTGTTTTTGCAGGCAAAGGTTTGCCTGAAGAAATTGAAAAAGAGGTAAAAAATATTCTTGGTCAAAAACTTTTATCAAGAGTTGATTCAAACCAACTCCGTTTGTATTTAATTTTAGCCAATCTGGGTATTGATTGTTCTGGATTGGTCACTAACATCCTTGACTCTTTTTTAAAAGAAAAGGACTTGGGACCGATTGAAAAAATTATCAAATATCCCACTTCAAACCCCTTGCGCTTGCTCGTTTATCAATACCGGCCTCGTTCCAATATAGCCGCCTCAACTCTGACTCACTTATTAAATACTTACTCCGTTAAAAATTTTAACCAGGTAAAAATTGGCGACTTGCTTAAAATAGGCGACCATCATGTTGCCCTTATCAATGAAGTAGAACTTAATCAAAAAAATCAGGTTATCAGAATCGGTTATATTCACAGCACGAGTGACTATCTGGAAGAGCACGGCGTCCGTCAGGGCAATATTTTTATTACCAACAGGGAAAAGCCATTAGAAAAGCAAAAATGGGACGAAGAATATCGAGACAGAAACTGGATGCTGGAAGATTATTTGGCTGCTCCTAAAAAGCAAAAGGGTTTTAGAGGGCTTAAAGTTTTAACTTAGCAATCAGCGCCTTTTTGGCAGCTCTTTGGTCGCCCCAAGGAATCTCTTTTTTACCAAAACACATACTCTTCTCATGTCCTTTACCGCAAATAGCAACGATATCATTATTTTTAGCCAATTTTTGAATGGCAAAATTAATCGCTTCTTGACGGTCAGGAATTCGGAAAAAAGTTTTTTCTTCAATTCCGCCGCCTTTCTGACAGCCTTCAGCAATCTGGTCAATAATCTCATCAACGTCTTCAGTTCTCGGGTCTTCGGCAGTCAAAACAACCAAGTCGGTTAGCCTGGCAGCAACCTTTCCCATTAGGGGACGTTTCTCAACATCCCTCAAACCAGCACTGCCAAAAACAATAATCAGTTTAGATTGACGAGATGGTAATTGGCGACGAAACGTCTTTAAAACCTGCTTTAAACTATTGGGGGTATGAGCAAAATCAATAATCACCCGAAACTTTTGTCCCTCATTTATCTCTTCCAATCTCCCTTTGACTGGTTTAAATGATAAAAGCGCTTTTTTAATTACTTCGTTTTTAATTCCGAGAGAAGAAGTAGCGGCAATTGCTGCCAAACAATTATATTGATTATATTCACCTGACAATGATGTTTTGAATTTGAATTTCCTAGGTGTAAAATCAGCGCTTTTGTCAATTCCATAACTGACGATTTTCGCCTTTTTAGCCGTTTGCTTCAAATAATTAAAGTGCTTATCGTCCCGATTTAAAATAGCCACTTCCACATTACGGAAGAGCTTAGCTTTAGCAGTAAGATAATTCTCAAAAGTTTGATGATAATCAAGATGTTCGTGGGTAATGTTAGTCAAAACCCCAATAGAAAAATTACAGCCTAAAAGGCGGTCTTGGGTAAGACCATGAGAAGTAGCTTCAATTACCACATACTCTATTCCTTCTTTAACCAACCTTTTTAATATTCTTTGAACCATCCAAGGGTTGGGGGTGGTAACGTGGAAGCCGGTGTCAATTTTCTTTTTGCCTATCCTGGCTTCTACCGTAGAGATAAAAGCCACCTTTTTATTGGCGGTATTAAGAAAATGATAAATGAGATGAACGGTAGTGGTTTTGCCGTCAGTGCCGGTGACACCGATTACTTTCAGTTTTCTTGCCGGATATTGATAAAGAAGCAAGGCTAAAATAGCTTCGGAAAAATGTTTTATTTTTCTAATAAAATCGATTATCGCTTCGAACATTTGATTATCTTAAAGAATTATAGCAGATATGTGCTATAATAACGGGCATGACGATTGAAACTGGTCAGAATCGAATTCCCAATCGTCTTCGACCCCTTTATGAGGCAAGAACCGCGGGTAAGTCAATTGAACAAGCCATCAAACTTCTTGGCAGTCTTACGCGGCCAAAAACAAAGAGAAATTATTGAGGATTCTGTTTTTGGAACGATTGTCAGGAGTGCCCTAGCTGCTTCTGATGAACAAAAGCCACTGCGTGAAAAAAGATTATTTGAATCAGTTGAAAAAAATAGTTTCCAGGCTCTTGACGAAGCCATTCACTCTTCTCCCTCTAGTTTCTAGGTAATACCCCGTAGTAATTAAACAACTCTTTAGCAATCTCAAACCAAAGAGGGGCGGCTGTTTCTGAACCCCAAGGAGAAGAACTGGGTTCTCTCAAGGTAACGAGCATCACAAATTTGGGTTCATCAGCCGGGGCAAAACCAACAAAAGAAGCAATCGTCTTTTCTTGATCATAATGGCCGGCAACCGGAATTTGGGAGGTGCCTGTTTTCCCGGCAATTCGATAGCCTGGCGGCTTGGCCCATTTGGCTTCACCTTTGTCAACCGCATTGACCATCAATTCGGTCATTACCTTGGCAGTGGCTGAAGTAATCACTTCTCTCTCAACTTTCGGCTCGGTGGTTATCTCTTTTTCTTCACTGATTATTTGTTTGACCACATAGGGACGAACCAGCTTGCCACCATTGGCAATCGTAGCCGCAATCCTCGTCATCTGAATTGAGGTTAAAGCGATCCCTTGACCAAATGAAGCGGTCGCTAAATCAATTAACCCCCAGTCTTTTCTTGGACGCAAATCCGGAGTCAATTCATCTTCAAGGTCAATGCCGGTCTTCTTTCCCAAACCAAATTTTTCTAAATAGTCCACTAGCTTGTCAATTCCCAGTTTTTCACCAACAAAAACCATCCCAACGTTATCCGAATGTTCAATCACTTCTACCATGGTGCAATCCGGAAAATATTCTTCATTCCAGGTTTTAATCACATAATCGGAGATAACTCTGGGACCAGCACATTGGTCACATTTAGTCTCTGGCTTTACCACACCTTCATTTAGAGCCGCGGCCATGACCGCAATCTTGAAAGTTGAACCCGGCTCATAGGCAAAAGCCACATTGGGATTAGGATAAAGCTCTTTTTCGTATTGTCCATATTTAATTGGGTCATAAGCGGGCAAACCAGCCATCGCCAAAATAGCCCCATCGGGCTCCATAACCACCACTGTTCCTGACTTGGCGCCATAACGCTTTATCCCGTCAGTCAATTCTCTTTCAATAATATATTGGACACTCCGGTCAATAGTGGTTAATAAATCACGACCGTGATGTTGTTCCTCATCTTTGAATTGACCAACTAAAATCGGCCGTCCGGCGGCATCAGTTTCCCGACGAACCACGCCCGCTCTTCCTTTTAACTCAAGATTGTAATAACCTTCTAAACCAAAATAGCCCTGGTCACGACCATTAACGTCCTGACCAACAAAACCGAGAAGATGGGCGGAGCTTGAACCTTCAGGATAACTGCGACGTTGTTCCTCTTCAAAGCCTATTCCTTCAAGCAACAATTCTTCTACTTGCTCTTTTATTTCTCGGCTCACTTTATGTTTCAGTGGTACCCAATTTAAATCAGTCCGGCTTAATCTTTCTTTGAACAACTGCTCTGTTGCCAATAATGAATCTTGGCTCTCTATTTTGCCTCCTGGAGTGGCTTCTTCTTCATCAGTTAAAATCGGCGCTAGCTTACCGGCGATATCAAGAGGATTTTCTTTTAAATCAGGAATTGAAGCAAATACCAAAAAGGCTTCCTCAGTGGTCGCTAAAGGAAAGCCGTCTTTTGCTAAAATCTTTCCCCTCTCGGCAGGAACTTCAAAAGAAACTTGGTATTGCCCTTCTGCCGCAGCGGCCAATTCTTCTCCGGTGATAATTTGCCAGTAATAAAGACGAAAAATTATCAAGCCACCAAAAACAAGAAAACAGCCAAGAAGAAAGTTTAGCCGTCCTTTGCCTTCCATGTTAGTAATTCATCGCCACTGGAATCTCTGGAGTCAGATGAAGAAGACTGTTATTGCGGACAAAACCTAGTTTTTCTGCTTCTTGGGAAATTCTTCTCAAAGAACCCAATTGAGTAATTCCTTGTTTAATCAGCTCATTTTTCTTCTCTAGTCTTGATGTCTCAATTTCCAATTCCCCAATTGCTTCACCAGCGGTAGCTAAACGATGAGTCAGGACTAGCTGAACCAAGGTTAGACCAATGACTAAGAAAGTAATTAAAATGGGCAGTTTTTTTTTCATTGTTTCTCTGCTAGTCTTAATTTAGCGCTCCGACTGCGAGGATTTTTTTCTATCTCCTCAGTTGTTGGTCGGATGGGTTTTTTGTTAATAATTTTCAGCCTGTCCTTTTCTGCCTGGTCCTTAAAAAATTGTTTGACAATTCTATCTTCGCCTGAATGAAAGCTGATAACCGCTAGTCTTCCGCCTGGTTTTAAAAGGTCTAACGCCTGAGGCAAAGCTTTTCTAAGACAACTAGGTTCATCATTGATAACCATTCTTAAAGCCAAAAAGACGCGGGTGGCCGGATGTAATTTACTTTCCCTTTGTTTTTTGGCTGGCAATGCCTGGTTAATAATTTCAACTAGCTGGCCCGTGGTTTTAATTGGCTCTAACTTACGGGCGCGGCAAATAGCCTTAGCAAAGCGCCGAGAAAAGTGTTCTTGACCAAATTTTGAAAAAAGCTCATCTAACTCTCCCTTGTTTAAACCATTAATTAAATCAGCGGCGGTAACCGTTAACTTAGGGTCCATCCGCATGTCTAAAGGCCCCTCGAGATTAAAAGAAAAACCTCGCTCCGCCTTTTCCAGCTGATGACTGGAAACGCCAAGGTCAAAAAGAATCCCTGAAACCTTTAAAAACCCTTCTTTTTTAGCAATCCGGTAAAGGTCTTTAAAATTTCCCGAAACAAGCCGCCAGGAATAGTGTTTACCTGGAGGGCAGGCTGAAGCCAGGTAACCTCTGGCGGCTTTGACTGCTTCGGGATCACAATCTATTGCTAAAATTCTTCCACCTAATTTTAAAATTGCTGCGGTATGACCACCGCCACCGACAGTCGCATCAATGTATTTTTTCCCCTTCTCAATTCTCAGATGCTCAATAACTTCCTTTAAAAGAACCGACTCATGAAACTCTTCCATTCTTCCTGACTTTCTCTTTTTCCTCTTGCCGCTTGTTGTCTCGACAATACACCCGAATAGATCTATCTAACTTCTTTCGCATTTGGGCACCGTTAAGACGAACCATAGTTTTCCTCCTGATAATTTTGCCAATTTAATGGATTCCAAATTTCAAAATGGTCCCCAGCGCCGATAACCACTACCTCCGTTTTAATCTTGGCGTAATCCAACGAATTCTTAGGAACAACCACCCTGCCTTGCTGGTCAATCTCTACTAAAACTGCTCCTGGAAAGAGCTGGCGTCGAATTCTTCTCGCCTCTTCCTCGGAAACCGGTTTGGCTAATTCCGTTTTAGAAATTTCTTCCCAAGTTGATCTCTGATAGGCTAAAATACAAGTCTCAAACCCTCTGGCTAAAATAATTTCGCTGGCTTCTATCTCACTTCTGATTTTACTTGGTAGCGCCAATCTGTTACCTTTAGTTAAATTGTGTTTGTATTCTCCTAAAAACATAAACCTGCCCCCTTTTTATCCATTTCTCACCAATTTATTCCATTTTGACGTATTTTGAACCACTTTGTCAACCAGAAAAAAACCCGAAACTTTACGCCTGAAGACAAAAAATATGATTAAGAAGGAAATTCGGAGACTCGGTTTACCTCTACCCCCAATGTTTCACCATTATTATCCAAATCAATTCTGGCAACAATCCTTTCACCACTCAAAACACGCCTCAGCCAAAAAATATCATCAGACCACATTTCTTCATAAGGAATTTTATCTAGGGAAAACCATTGTGGTAACATTTCTTCAGTTTCCCTCGGTTCACCCTGCCATTTTCTCGCTATAAAAACATGAGCGAGCCAACTGTCTTCAGGTGTGGGAATTTCTGGATGAACAAAGGTTATCTCTGCTACTTTTTCTAAATCATCTAGTTCTATTTCTATACCAAATTCTTCTAAACACTCCCTTTTCGCTCCTTCTCTTACAGACCCTTCTTCTACTTTACCACCAGCCCCATTCCATTTTCCTTCCCCAAAACCTCTTTTTTTCATCGCTAATAAAATTTCATCTTCTCTTAGAACAAAGCAAATCGTCACTTGTTTAAGTGGTTGGGATTTTCGTTCGTTTCCTTCTTCTCTTTCTTTAACTACCATAAAAAATAGCCCTTTCGGGCAGGAAAAGAATAATATTTACTAATATTTCCTTATTCTGTATCTATAGTCGCGGCCACAATAAAAGTCGCTAAAGAAGAAATATCAGTGGAAATAGTCTTATCTTTAATTTCTGCTTTTTCCTCTACCCAAGCTGTCCCTGACCAAGAATAAAGTTTTGCTTCTCCTGTATCCTCTGGTAATTTTAGACTGACAACGCCGTTTTTAACTGTACTTGCTCCTGAAGAAAATGTTTCATACGGTCCGGTAATCACTTCGCCTTCAAATTCTCCAGGCAAGCCAATGGTGTCCATCGTCACATAAAAATTGCCTTTCGTGATCGTCCCTTCAACCGTAAAATTACCATCGATTGAAATCAGCTCTTCATCACCCTGTTGTAAATGAAAATCAGTCACAAATTTTCTTGTTCCCTTGCCGCCCCTTAGCCTGACGGTCAGAGTTCCCTGAGTAACACCTTCATCAAATTTATAATGGCCGCTCGACTCTGAGCCAAGAAGAATTTTTTTGGAATAGGAAGACTCGCCTTTTAATTTAACCGTATTAATACTCCCTTGCGTCGCCCCGCTCTCGGTATTATAAAGAAGCTCATATTCTAAACTGTCTGCGTCTTGAATCCGAGTAACCTCAATTGTCAGCCAATGGCCATCGCTACTGGGAGTAAGAGTAATATAGGGACGCTCTTCCAAAGTGGTTTCAATCAAAACTCCCTCCGGCTCAAGAGTTGGTGATGGCTCTTTGGCGCTTCGGCTGTGCCAAAACAAAAATCCTCCCCCTAAAATTAAAATAATGCCAACAACGGCAAGGATAACAATATAGTTCTTCTTCATCTCTTTAATCTATCTTGAAATAATCCCACTAATTTGTCAACCCTTATTCTTTCCTGCTTCATCGTGTCCCGGTCGCGAACGGTAACGGTTTTATCCTTAAGGGTTTGATGATCAATTGTCACACACCAAGGAGTTCCAATTTCATCTTGAGAAAAATAGCGCTTACCGATATTACCACGGTCATCCCAGGCAGTGGTGAAATTTGGTTTAAGCAATTCATAAACTTGACGAGCCTCCTTAACCAGTTCTGATTTGTTAGCCAAAAGTGGGAAAACGGCTGCTTTATAGGGGGAAATACGGGGATTGAGGGCTAAAACTACTCGAACACCTTGTTTATTCTTTTCTTCTTGATAAGCATCTAATAATAGTACTAAAACCGCTCTTTCAACTCCTAAAGAAGGTTCGACTACACAAGGATAAAACTTTTTCCCTTTTTCATCTTGAAATTGTAAATCCCTGCCTGACAACTTGGCGTGATTTTTCAAATCAAAATCAGTTCGGTTGGCAATCCCCTCTAGCTCTCCCCAACCAAAAGGAAATTGATATTCAATATCTACGGTTCTTTTAGAATAATGAGCCAAAGATTCTTTGGGGTGTTCGAAAAAGCGCAGTTTCTTTTTGTCTACGCCCAAATCAAGAAACCACTTTTTTCTTTGTTTTAACCAATAATCAAACCATTTCTCGTCATCGCCAGGCTTAACAAAATATTCTAATTCCATCATTTCAAATTCTCTATCTCTGAAAATGAAATTGCCGAAAGTAACTTCATTTCTAAACCCTTTGCCAATCTGGGCAATCCCAAAAGGAATTTTGGGTTGAACCGTATCGACTACATTAGCAAAATTAATAAAAATCCCCTGGCAGGTTTCCGGGCGAAGATAAGCCTTATTGGCTGTCTCTTTAGCCGCCCCTACATAAGTCTCAAACATTAAGTTAAACTGCTTAACTTCGGCTAATTTACCTCCACATTCCGGACACTTATCCCCTTTTAAATGGTCGGCTCGAAAGCGCTGGTGGCAAGACTTACATTCCCGCAAGGGATCAGTAAAGGAAAGGATATGTCCGGAAGCCTCCCAAACTTTGGGATTATGAATAATGGTTGAGTCGAGACCATAAATATCATCACGCTCTTCAACCATCTTTTGCCACCACCAGTTTTTCAGGTTATTTTTTAAGGCCACTCCTAAGGGTCCAAAATCCCAAAAGCCGCCGATTCCCCCATAGATTTCCGAGGAAGGAAAAACAAATCCCCTTCTCTTGCTGAGACTTACAATTTTATTCATCAAATCTGCCATATATGGTTAATCTTAGCTTATTTCTGAGCAGGAAGTCAATCAAGTTCCTTGGCAATCTCTTGGCTGTTGAGTTTTTTCTCGGTAATCGACTCAATATAATCCTTTAGGCTTCCAGAGCTTCTTTTAAGCTCAGTGGGCACGCCAAAGCCTAGCTCTATTAAAAGAGTTTCTTCAAAGCTCCTGGTTAGCTCTGGCAAGCTAGCCGTGCCTATTTTCCCAAGATAACTACTTAGGAGCTGAAAAACGACTTGATTAGCTTGTTCATCGGGAGTTAACTTATCAATCAGTTCACAAAAATAGTAAGCCTTGGCCACTTTTTTCAAATCCTGACGCCATGATTTGAAGGTATCAATTACTTGAGCTTCAGTAAGAATATCTAAATTCCTGCCTTTGTAAAGAAAAAGGGTCACTTGATTAAAAAGCTCAACGTTCCCTCCCCGACGGCTGGTAATCCGCCTCACTCCTTTAGCCAAAGCCCGAATTTTGCCGTAGTGTTTGGTATAAATGGTGAGGATGCGGTCGGCTTCTCCATAGTTAATCCGCTTGAGGATAATTCCTTCGGTTTTGCAGGTCCTGCCCATTGGCTAGAGGCTGAATTGTAAATGGCGATCAGTCGTTAATTCAAAAACCTCTTGTTGATTGTCAAGAATAATCTCATATTCCGGATTGTAAGTGCCTGGTTGTTTCTGGATTAACAATTGATACTTCTCATCCTCTTCTAATTTAAACGGCAATTTATATTTAAAAGTCAATTGCTTTGTGCCTTCCGGTCTTAGCGGGGCTTGGTCACCATAAAAAGTCTCAAAAACGGTTTTGCCCAAATCTTCATAAACTTTGGCTTCGATTTCTGCCCCCGTGGCCTCAATCAATTCACTCCCCTTAGGCACATAGAGTCTGACCCAATCCCGATAAAGCCCATTCAGACATAACTCACCCGATTCTAAATTACAATTAGATGGCGAGGCCGGATTCCGATAATCAATAGTGACGGTTTTGGTAATCGTCCCGTCGTTAGCAATTTCAATCTCCTGTTTAACCGATTGTTTAATAAACATATTAGACTTGGCGCCGGCAAAATTACAGTCATTAAGATGAAAATAATCTCCTTCGGTTTCCTTAATTCTTCCGGCCGCATTCAAAGCCTCCATTGCTTGCTGAAGCTCTTCATCAAAGAAGTAAAAAAGCAAGTGTTTTTCTTGGATAGCGGCAAAGGCAATATTAAAGAATTCAGGCCATTTCTTTCGAGGCGAACCCATTGCATTCGCTAAAATCGAGTGCATTAAGGGACCAATGACCGCTTTTCTGCCTGCATTAACGACCCCCAAAGGCTTGTCGGCCAGGCGTTCTAGCTCATAAACAACTTGCGGGCAATCACAGCGCTCATCTATTGCCGCGGAAAATTCACCCCAGCCGCCAACACCAATTTTGCCAAGACTTTCAAGTAAATCAACCGGCACTTTCGTATCAATGGCCACAATTCCATCAATATCACCAGGACCGCCGGCTTTTTGATAATTCTCCCAAAAGACAGCCATCGATTCGCTGAAGTCAGGCGAAAGGTTCATATCACGCAGATGCCAGTAGAAGACATTTTTATGATAATCAAGAATAGGCTCCGGGGCTTTAACCCGATTACCCAATCGGGCATCAAGGGTATAAATATCATTTGAGCCTAAAGGAGTTACTTGGCCGTTCTTAACCGACAAGACGGCGTAGGCAGTAATAAAACCCCCGGTTGGTCTTAATTCGGCGTCATTCTGAAAAATCAATAGATAGCGTTTTTCCTCAGGGACGCCGAGTAAGGGTTTAAGATAACTAATAATTGGTTTTGCTTCCAAAATAATCTCCGCCGCACCATCAATCGCTTCAATTAAATCAACGACGTTAGACCGAACCTTCTTGCCAAAAAGAGTTTGAGGGTAGCGCCCTGGGTCAATCTGGTCAATTTCCTCCTTGGCTAACTCTAGTTTCTCGCCAATCTTATCCAGGCTTGGCTGAAGTTTGTCAAGCGTATCTAAGACGAGCATCAACCTTTCTTCAACGGTCATCTCTTCCATCGTCTTTTTTTCTTCACCCTCAAGTCCAAGAATGTCAGCGTAGGGCTGGAGTCCCTCAATGCCGGCATTAGCGGCTTGGAGAAGATGTTCTCCACCCTTAAGTAGGTGTTGACCATCACTATAAAAATTATTCAGGAAAGGAACAAACCTTAGCCAGCCCAGCCAACGGTAATCTTTAGCCAATTTATCCAACCCTTGACTTGTTTCTTCAATGCCGGCCACTGCCTGATTAAGCTCTTGAGTTTGAATGGCAACGGTTATCTTTTGACTACTGGCAATTAGCGGGGGGAGATTACTTTTCATTCGCCAAAGAGGTAAAAAAAGAAAAACAACCAGAAAAATTAATAAGAAACCTAAAACCCCCAAGACTGGCAGAACCACCTTTTTAGAAAGGCGCGGTTTAAACCTAAATCTTTTCTTGGGTTGAGAAACAGCCTCCTCAATGGGAGTTTCTTCAAGTTCTATTTTTTTGTTTAAAGTGTCATTCACAAAGCTCCTTTCCCGGAAATCATTGCCCAGGGAGTTCTTAAGATAATCGTAACATCTTCTACAATTGAACGTCGGCTTACATAAGTCGCGTCCATTCTCACCCGCTTGTCAAAATTAATCTCGCTTCGTCCCTGAACTTGCCAAAAACCAGTGATCCCTGGTTTTGCCTTTAATAATTGTTTAACATATTTTTTACTTTTTGGGTAGACCTTTTGCTGTTGTTCCAGTTCATCAGGGTAATAAGCCCTTGGACCAACTAAACTCATTTCGCCCTTAAAAATGTTAATGATTTGCGGCAGTTCATCTAAAGAAAAGCGCCTGAGCAACCGACCAACCCGGGTAATTCTTGGGTCGTCCTTAAGTTTATAGCTGTTCTTTTTATATCGCTTATAAAGACGGCGGAATTTGGGGTCAGTCCGCAGCAATTCATGAGCATCAGTAACCATCGAACGAAATTTATACATATGGAATAGTTTACCGTGTTTGCCCACTCTTTCAGGAGTCTCAGGAAAAACTGAACCAGGCGAATCAAGTTTAATAAGAATAATAATAAAAACAAATAAAGGAGAGAAGATCACTAGCAGGGTCGTTGCCATCATCAAATCAATTGCTCGTTTAGTGACGTCGTATAACATCTTAAAGATATTCCTGCCTGCCCGTTTTCTTTAAGTAGTTTACCATTTTTTTGACGTTTTCGGCTTTATCTTTCTTGCAAACTAAAACTATTCCTTCAGCGTCAACAATAACCAAATCTTCTACATCAATTAAGGCAATTAACTGGTCATCAAATTGAACCAGGTTGTTTTTGGCATTGATGCCAATAAATTCGCCTTTTTTGCCAAATTTAAGAACAGCGTTGCCATCCTTATCTTTTTTAATCATTTCATAGACTACTTTCCAGTTGCCCACATCTTCCCAATCAAACCTGGCCTCAACCACATAGAAATTCTTTGCTTTTTCAGCCACAGAGTATTCAATCGCTATTTCCGGGGCTTCTTGATAGGCTTGCTTAATGACTTCTTTTTCCTTTGGTTTGCCAATGGCTTTTTCAATTCTTTCTAGGGTTTTATAACTCCCGGGGTGGTGTCTCTTAATGGCATTAAGAATGGAGCTGGCTTTCCAAACAAACAAATTAGCGTGCCAATAATAATGACCGCTTTTAAGGAACTTCTTGGCTGTTTTTAAGTCTGGTTTTTCAGTAAAGGAATCAATTTTGAAAACCGGGATACCATCAATTTTTTTAAAGCGTTTGCCGGCATTAACATAGCCAAAGCCTGTATGAGGATATTCAGGAACAATACCCGTGGTCACAAGCACATCACCGCTCGCCGCGGTTTGAGCCGAAACAAGATAATTTTTTAAATAGGCCTTTACATTTTTAATCGGGTGGTCAGCCGATTCAGTTAGAATAACTGCCTCAGGATCAGCTTTTTTGATGTAAAGGGCGCCTAGACCATGAGCTAAAGTGGTGTTGCGGCGTAAAGGCTCGACAATAATGTTTTTCTTGGGGATTTTAGGCGCCTGTTTTTGAACGAGTTTGCCGTAGGCTTCGGTAGTCGTCACCACAAACATTCTTTCCCAAGGCACGAAACTCTCAAATCTTTTAACCGTCATTTGAAAAAGGCTTTCTTGGCTAACCAGTTTAGAGAATTGCTTAGGCATCTTATTGCGGGAACGAGGCCAAAGGCGGGTGCCACCACCACCACAAAGGATAAGCACGAAGAGATGTTTTTTTAGTTCTTCTTTAACCATTCTCTTTCAACTAAATCTTTAAATTCCTTTTTAAATCTTGCCTGACTAAATTTTACTACATTCTGTCCAAAGGCCTGGGGTTTGAATTTGATTGTCTCAAACTGCTTAATCACTCTTGTTAAACCCCTAGGTGTTTGTGATCCAAAAAAGAGACCGGTTTCTCCTTCAACCACTGTTTCCAGGGCGCCCCCTTTTCGATAGGCGATAACCGGCCTGCCACTTGCTTGTGCCTCTAAAGGAACTAAGCCAAAATCTTCTTCCTGCGGAAAGATCACCGCACGGCTCCTTTGATAGTAACCTAAAAGTTCCTTGTCTGTCAATTCTCCCAGAAATTCAATGTTTTTTCCGGCCATTCTTTTTAATTTTCTTTTTTCCCGACCATTACCAATAATCTTTAAGGGCAGTTGTAATTGATTAAAAACTTCAATGGCTAAATCAACTCTTTTATAAGTGACTAAACGGGAAACCACTAAGAAATAGTCTTCGGTTTTTTGTTCGGTGGGAATCCATTTTTCCATGTCTAAGGGTGGATAAATTATTTCTGAATCCCGGTGATAATACTTTTTTATTCTGTTTTGGACATTTTGGGAAATGGCTAAGTAAGTGTCTGGTCTTTGAGCGGCAATTTTATCCCAAGCGCGGAGATAAGCAACAATGGGTTTGCTTAAGAAGCGCAGGGCTTTATTTCTAAAATAGTCCTCATAGCCACTCCAAAGATAACGAGTGGGAGTCAGGCAATAGCAAAGGTGTAAAGTCTCTGGTTTGGTGATAATCCCTTTGGCGGCTTCACTGGTGATGGAGATAACAATGTCGTATGCGCTGAAATCAAATGATTCAAAAGCCAAGGGCATGAGATAAGGATAAAGTTCATGCTGGGTTTTGGCTAAAGGAAATTTGTTGAGAAAAGAAGGCATGACCTTAAATTCTTTTGCCCAAGGGGCGGTTTTTGGGTTATAAACAGCGGTGTAAAGCGGAGCTTGAGGAAAAATCTGGTGAAGAGTTTCTAGAACTCTTTCCGCTCCCCCAATTTTGTTGACTCGGTCATAGACTAAGGCGATTCTCATCCCATATATTTTACCAGATTCAAGGAAGAAATTTTAAAGGGTGAGAGTTTTAGGTTTTCTTTTTCTTCTTCTTTAAAAGCTTTTCAAATTCTTTAATGCTTATATTGGCAAGCTTTAGTTGTTTGCGGAGTAAAAAGGGGGCGACTTCTTTATGTCTCGGGATAGAAAGATTATAAGGACACTTATCACTTTTCAGAATAATATGGGCACCATCATCACTCCTAATATAAAAACCGGCCCTTTTAAAGGCCGTAACCACTTTTCTCCAAGATAAGCCTACAAGCTTCATTTAGGCAGTCACAAACGACCTGGGAAGCGAAACTCGAACGTTTCTCATTTCAACCTTTTCCTTCTTTTTCTTTTCATCCTTGGCTAATGTTTTCAAAAAAGCACTAATAGCTTTTTTAACATTAGAAAAGGCTTCTTCTTTTGTCTTTCCTTGAGACATGCAACCAGGAAGATTGACGACTTCAGCAACGTAGCCTTTGTAGGTTTTATCGTAAATTAATTTAATAGTGAAGGTGGACGCCATATTGATTAAATTCTATTCGATTTTTAGCCTTTTGTCAACAAAAATTTTACCAGATTCAGGGAGAAATTTTTCGCAGGCGCGTTATTTGAAAGTCAAGGCTACCCAATCACCAACATAATGAGCAATCGTAATCACCACCAGGACAATAATCAAATGCTCGGCAACCACCTGTCTGGGGTTCTTTTTTTGTTCTTTGGCAAGAAGAAAACTGAAAATGCTCAAAAGTAACAATCCCCAAATAATATTGATCACCACCGCCGTTAAAAGTTCAAAAAACAAAAAAGCCACCACAAAAGTTAAGGCAAAAACAAGCTTAGAGAAAAAGGTAGAAAGAGTTGAAAGCCAGATTTCTTTTGAGGCATGTTTATCTTCTGATTCTTCAGAAATATGAATCCCCATGGCATCAGAAAAAGCATCGGCAATGGCAATCGTTAATATCCCACCAATCACTACTAGTTTTGAGTGAGTCCCTGAATGCAAACCCACCATTAAACCTAAAGTGGTGATAATACCAGAAGTTAAGCCAAAGCTAAAGCCAGTTCTTAATGAATGTCTCATCTAACCAATTCTACCTATTAAGGAATGTAATTGATAGCTGTAAAAATGTCGCTATGCTTACCCAAACCAAATAAGGAATTTGGATAAGGGCTAGAATTTTCAAATAAGGCCAGATTAAAACCATTCCCCAAACAATTGTTATCCAAACAATTAAAATATCAATCGTGGCTAAGTTTAGGTTTTTTAACCCAAATAGAATGGGGGTAAAGGCAAAATTAGCAATTAGATTGATAATAAAAGGCAGAGCGACCTCAAAAGGAATTTTTCTCTTAATGGCTTTATAAAAGACCATCCCAAAGGAAACAAAAATAATCGGATAAAGAATGGTCCAAATCGTGCCGATGGTTCCAGGGCCTAGAGTCCAACTAGGTTTTTGTAGAGCTTGATACCAATCTTGCCAATCCCAACTTTCTAGCATATTTCTATTTTACCAGATTTCAGGGGGAAATTTGAGAGCAGAATTTTAAACTCTTACCTCATAAATCAAAAATGTAAACACTTATATTATCAATCTCATAAGGAGCTAGTACTTCCCCACGATGAAGGTGTTTTAAAAG
>Ga0307437_1000873_pt1 | contig 21753 bp, 17 predicted proteins | sample SalMarWE160390MG_FD_202146 | JGI IMG/M metagenome (GOLD analysis project Ga0307437, IMG submission 202146) | Salt marsh sediment microbial communities from the Plum Island Ecosystem LTER, Massachusetts, United States - WE1603-90 | ecosystem: Environmental > Aquatic > Marine > Intertidal zone >...
TCTGTAATATCTATTCTTCTTCCAGTTATAGAAAATATACTTATTTCTTCTGTGTATACCAATCTTTGAAGGTCCGAAAGGAATAAGAGTTTATTTGCGGGTTTTAGAATTTCTTCTACCGGTCGGTAATTTGGGAAGAAGTCGTTCCATTTGTATCACACAGGAGTAAAATAAGAGGCATCATGCATCGAATCCGCGAAGGAAATCGCGAAAAGTGAGTCATTGGGCAAGAAAAACATAGTTTGTAAAGTTTGTTCGCATGCCATGGCTTTCATTATATTTCGCATTCTATTAAAAGTCATATCAGATTCAATTTGTAGTGAGTCAAGTACGGTATAGTATCGGGAGTCGGATATAGGTGCATAATTAACTTCTTCGTGATTGAGAGCTAAAAGATACCATGGATAAAGATTTCCATCATTTTCAGAAGTTCTAAAGGTGTCTCCCGATTCGTTAACACACTCTAAAACGGCTGCCGAAATTGTCGAGGAGTCGACGTATGGTATAATTGTATGCAAAAGCCATGCGCCGGCGTTATTTACTTGAAGGATTTTTTCATAAGGGTCGCGAAAATTTATTTTACCATCTTTGTTAAAATCGGAGATTTCGAGGATTTCCCTTAGTACAAATTGAAGAGGTGTCATTCTCGGAGCTGTATTTGGAGTGTTTGTATGATAGCCGGCGTTTAATGCCATGACCAGCATATCTTCGTTTATTCCTGAAATAGTTGAAATTACTCCTGGATAACCAAAACCGATCCAGGCTTTTCCGCTGTCGGGTTCAAAAGTCATTATAAGTCCGCGTTCTACGTCACTTATTTGATGTGTCAGGTCAAGATTTCTTCCCAGAATAATATTTCCTTTTATTAAAGTATCGTTTAGAGTTACCTTACCCCAGGCAGATAGAGAACTGCAGCCTAAGGTCTGCCCGCTTAAAAAAACATAGCTTATATCGAATGTTGAGTTTCCAAGAAGAATGTCAATTACGTCCATGTCACGGTGTAGCTCATCAATATACACGTTTTCACCTGCGGCTATTATTCCATCTATTATTCCTTCAGCTTCCCTTTGATATTTATGGGGAACGGTAAAATAATTCTTGTAATTAAGGTGCAAAAACTCGTATTCAAAGGAAGACAAATCGATGATTTCAAAGCAAAATTCAGAAAGGAAATCGACTATTCTTTTGTTTAATAAATATCCCTGCGCAAACCCCATTTCATAGTTAGTTCCCCATAAGTCCAGAATCTCCTGGTCTCCGTTGTAACGAAGGGAGCCGTTAATTGCGGTGGCTTCTGAGGTTAGTATAAAAAAAAATAAGATTACAACAAATTTTTTCATTCCCGATTTTTTAAATAATAAACTTAATTGTTAATTTGCTCGAGATTGATTTCGGTATCAACGCTAACGTCGTGTTCTTCGAACCATCCGCCTATCATTTCAAGGGCGTATCTTATTGTTGTTGATTGGGAGAGATAGGTTGTTAGAGATTCCGGAGGAGTAGTAGGGGGTTCTTTTTCCATTGTTATTATCTCAGAAATTATTCCGTTTGATTCTATGTATGCAAGGTCGATATCGAATTTACAGCCTAGCATATGGAAACCTCTTCTACTTTCATCTGGAAAAATGAATAACATCCCATGGTCTTCTGCTAGTGTGTCTCTAAATGACAATCCGTTTGCCCTTTTTATAGGTGTATCTGCAATTTCTACCTGTATTGTATGATTTCCTACTTCTATGATTCTGGTAGTGTTATTGCTATCATCTGAGATATTACATCCCGGAATAAATAAAACTATCGAGAAAAATATTAAAGTTTTGTTTTTGTTAAATAATTGTCTCATAACTTCTCCATTTCTTAATTAGGTTAAATCTTATTTACATCTATCGATAAAGCTGTTGAGACACCGTTTTCTTCCATGGTTATTCCGTAGATGAAGTCTGAATGCTCCATAGTCGCTCTGTTATGGGTGACTATTAATATCTGAGAACTCTCTGAGAATTCGCGCAGGATATCGTTAAATCTTTCTATGTTGTTTTCATCAAGTGGAGCGTCAATTTCGTCCATAATATAAATGGGTGATTGCCTTTTTCGCATTATCGCGAGAAGGAGTGCAATGGCGGCAAGAGTTTTTTCTCCGGTGGAAAATAATTCCATGCTTTTAAGTCTTTTTCCTTTGGGTCTTACGAGGATTTCTATGTCGGATTCGAGAATGTTTGTACTGGGTAATCTTATATCGGCTGCTCCTCCGGGTGAGAGTTTCCTATAAATAGATTTGAAATCTTCTTTGATACTTAAAATTGTTTCTTCAAATTCTCTTGTCGCTTTTGTATCGATTTCTTCGATGGTTTCTTCTATGTCCTTCTTTGATGAAATCAAATCAGAGCGTTCCGCTTCGATTTTATCCAATTCTGCCTGTTTTTCTTCGTATTGGCTTAATGCAAGCGGGTTTATAGGATATAAGCCTTCTATCTTTCTTTTTAATTTTTCTATATTCTCGTCAATGTTTTCCTTTATTTCTACTTCTTCTCCGTTTATTTCTACTCCGAATTCTCTGAATATTTCGCTTTGAATACTATCTTTTTTATATTTTTCTCCCGCAACGTTCATCTTCAACTCGGATATTTCTTTTTCCAGTTTATTTTTCTGTTCATGAATAGATGTGGATTTCGATTTTTTCTCGTCGAGTGTTTCTTCGGCTTTTTGAATTTTATCATTTAAGTTTGAATTTGTTTTCTTTAATTCCTCAAGTTTCTCCGTTTCTTTTTTGATAGCGACATCTAATTCCTTAATTTCTTTTTCGAGGATAGCTTTTCTCTGTATTAGTCTAAGGGCCTCTTTTAGCCTACCTATTTCTTCTCTTGTTTCACTTTCCCTGTCAGTTACCTTTTCTTTCATTTTTTCTATTTTTGCGAGTTCTTTTTCCTCTTCTTCTTTTTTGTTTTTAATTTCCGCCTGTTTTTTATAATCTAAAGAAAGAGTCTTCTTCACATTTTCTTTTTCTTTATCCTCTTCCTCGATCATTTTCTTTATATTCCGGATTTCCTTTTTTGCTTCATTGATATTATTTTCGATCGATTCTATTTTCAGTTCTACGCGGCTGACCTCAAATTCGAATTTGGCTTTTTCTGCTGTTATTTTTTCTCTTTCATTGTTTTCTTTCTTCAGATTGTTTTCGAATGCCGTGAGAGCATTTATAATCTCATTTCGCTTTTCTTCGAGTTTCTTAATTTGTTTTTCGTATTCATTTTCTTTTAAGGTAAGTTCTTTTTCTTTCGCTCTTCTTATTAGAATTCCTTCTTTATTTTTGGAGAGTAGAATAAAATTATCGATTATGACGTCTCCGTTTTTTGTGACCCAGCATCCGCCTTTTTCCTTTGCCATATTTAGCGCATCTTCTAAGGTTTCAGCGAAGTTATATTGAGAAAGTTCTTTTTTTAGAAGATGAGCAAATTTTCCCGATACAACCTCCGCGAGGCCGCTGTCTTTAGGGGTTTCTTCTTTGCCTTTTATCGCAAATATTCCGCCTTTTAACGATTCTTTTTTAATAAAATTCAATACATCTTTTATTTCGCCTGCTTGTACAACCACGCTCTTTACTCTTTCTCCGAATATGGCTTCTATTGCGGCTTCGTAACCTTTTTTGACTTCTAAATCGTCCGAAAGTGAAGGTAAGCCAAATTTTGCGTTGATTCTCTTCATCTCTTTCGATATTTCAATATCTCTATTCTTATAAAACTCTATTTCTTTCTTTGTTTTTTCGTTTTCGGATGTTAATGTGTTGAGTTTTCTAAGAATGGCGGATTTCTCATTTTCGTAATTTTCGATTGATTGGGCAAGGGAGTTTATTATTTTTGTGTTTTCTTTTAATTTTTTCTCTATTTCTTTTGTTGTTGAATCCAAATCCTTTATTTTTGAATTTTCTTTATCGATTTCTTTTTTATATTCTTCCTGAGCTTCTTTCAGTGAAATCAAGCGCAGGCTCTGTTCTTCTTTTTTCACGGTTAAAGAAAGTTCTTTTTCTTTTAGTGTTTCAATTTCCGAAGTAATTTCAGAATATTCCTTTTCGATTTTATCTATTTTTTCTTTAGAAGTTAGTATTTCTGAGTTCAACTTTTCTTCTGTCTTTTCTATATTATCCATTTCTTTCTGCAATTCGTCTATAATAGCAGAAAGATCTTTCGGCAGGTTTTTTGTGAAGTCATCTATATGTTTCAATTCGCCGGCATTTCCCGCTTTCTTTTCTCTTAAAGACGACGTATTTTCCTGTATATCCTGTATTTCGTTTCCTCTTTGCCGGTATTCCTCTCTTTTCTCTTTTAGCGCATTTTCGCCTATTTTTATCTCGCTTTCCCATTTGCTGATTACACTCTGGGTCTCATCGATTTTCTTGGCAAGTTTGCTGATATTGGTTTCTTTTTCTTTTAATGTATTTTCAATTTCAAATAACCGGTGTTTAGCTACTATAATTGATTTTTCCTTTAATTCTTCTTTGAATTTATGGTATCTTTTAGCTCTGTTTGCTTCGTTTTTAAGAGAATGGGCGGTACTCCTTTTTTCATTTAGTAAGATTTCTATCTTTTCGAGAGAGTTAGACACGGAATTTAGTTTGTTTTGTGCTTCTTTCCTGTCTCCTCTGTATCTTTTTATGCCCGATATAGATTCGAAAATTTCTCTTCTGAGTTCTGAATCAGAGATGAGAAAATCCTCGACCAAACCCTGGTTTAAGATGGCCGATTTTAAACCGGTATTCGCGAACAAGTCCTGTATGTCGCGAAGGCGGCAGGGAGTGTCGTTAATAAGAAATTCTCCTTCTCCCGAACGGAAAAATCGTCTTTTTATTTCTACTTCATCGAAATCCGTAGGTATTCCGCCGTTGTTTTCGAACGTTAGTACAACTTCTGCCATTCCTACAGGAGGGCGTGTTTCGGTGCCTGTAAATATAAGGTCTTCCATGCCTTCCGCTCTTAGAGATTTTGCGCTCATCTCTCCGAGGCTCCACTTTATGGCATCGATTATATTACTCTTACCGCAGCCGTTGGGACCGACAAATGCGGTAATGCCTTCTTTTAAATTGAATAAGGTTTTCTTTGGGAAAGATTTGAAACCTGATAATTTAATTTCCTTTAAGCGCATATCGATTTTAATTTATAAAAATGAGTAGATTAGTCAAGAGACTAAAAAGCCCCCTACCACACATTTTTTTACCACAGAGAACACAGAGAAACAAAAAACACACAGAGAACAAAGAAATATTGTGTTGTTTAAAACCCAACTCGCATCCCCTAAATTAGCCACTGATTGACACGGATTTACACTGATTACTCAACCACACCCCAACTCTTTTTATATTTCCTGGTTTTTAAGCTAATAGCTAAAAGCGAAAAGCCAAGAGCTGTTTTCGTTACATGTAGAAAATGTAGAACTTGTAGCTTTTATTTTTTTTATTTACATTTCTATATTGACTACATGTCCTACATGTGCAAAATTTTTTGTTTTTTCTGCGGTTAGCCGTCAGCGGTAAGCGGGTAGCGGTTTTTATCTTGACAAATCCTTTTATTGTTTTAATATCAATAAATTAAATATTTGATGAGTATATTCTTAAGTTTCAATCTAAAGGAGGATACATGAAGCTTGATGACATAGAGATATCGAGGGCGATTATCGAAAATTTCTACAAGAAATTACTTGATGCGTTGGAATTGGATGTGGCGCTTGTGGGGGCAGGTCCTTCTAATCTTATAGCCGGGATACTTCTGGGAGAAAAAAAAATTAAAACAGCTGTCTTTGAATCCAAGCTTGCTCCCGGTGGGGGTATCTGGGGTGGGGGAATGATGTTTAATGAGATTGTTGTGCAAGATACGGCTTTGCATCTTTTCGATAAAATTGGTGTGGAATATAAGAAAAAGAAAGAAGGATATTATACTGCGGATAGCGTTGAATTAGCTTCGACTTTGATATCTAAATGCGTTAAAGCGGGCGTTAGAATATTTAACCTTATTAAAGTAGTGGATGTGATGTTCAGGGAAGAAAATGGAGAAAAAAAAGTTAACGGGCTTGTATTGCAATGGTCTCCGGTAGAACACATAAATCTGCACGTTGACCCTTTGACGATAAGAGCTAAGTTTGTTGTTGACGGAACTGGACACCCCGCGGAAGTTTGTTCTTTGGTTTCCCGAAAAATGGATGCTTCTCTTGATACGAGTACCGGTAAGGTTGTCGGCGAAATGTCTATGTGGGCTGATAGGGGAGAGGAATTAACTGTTAGTAATGCTTCGGAAGTTTTCCCCGGTCTTTTTGTAACCGGTATGGCGGCAAACGCGGTTAAGGGTGCTCCTCGTATGGGTCCCATCTTTGGAGGGATGTTGCTCTCCGGAGAAAAGATCGCCGGAATTATTTCCCAAAAATTGGGAAAGTAATAAGTGCTAAAATGTAAAAATCAAATATCAAAATGGAAAAATATAAATCAAAGTTCAAAAAGAAAAAAACATTTACCACAGAGGACACAGAGGAATAATTGTGTTAAAAAAGGAAAAAACACCGAGAACACAGAGAAAAAAAATAAATAAAAACTCTGTGCTCTCTGTGGTTAAGAAAATCCGGGGTTGAGAGAGGTGGGCTCTGTGTGTTTTTATTCATTTTGCTTTTTTAATTTTTGATATTTGATTTCTAGGGAAGGTTAAATCAGATGAGATATTTTTTTTCAAAAAAAACAAAAGTTAATTGACATTGCCACAGATTATGGATTCTCATTTTGGTGCTTACGTTATAACAAGCAAAGATCATATAAGAATAGCCAGGGAAGCGTGTGAGGTCGGATCTCGTATTGTTCAATACAGAGATAAAGATTCCTCCAGAAATGATATGTTGAAAATTGCCGATAGGATAAGAGAGATTACAATAAAATCCAACTCTCTGTTTATTGTTAATGATTTTATTGATGTTGCTTTAATATCGGGAGCGGATGGCGTTCATCTCGGACAGGATGATGTTCCCCTAAAAAGAGCGAGAGAGATAACTCCTGATGGTTTTATTATTGGGGTATCCACGCATTCGTTAGAACAGGCAATAGACGCGGAGAAAGCCGGAGCCGATTATATTGGAATCGGTCCTGTTTTTACCACTCCCACAAAGGAAAAATATGACCCCATCGGACTTTCGATTGTTGGGGAAGTAATCTGGAGTGTGAAAATTCCCGTGGTGGCTATTGGGGGTTTGGGTCTTGATAATATCGCCGAATTGACCAAAATCGGAGTTGAAAATGTTGCGATGGTCAGGGCTTTCCAAGAAAATACCGGTGAAAAAGTCAAAAAAGTTAATTTTTTGCTAAAAGTGTAGAAAAATCCCTTGACATTAAGGGAATACGATATAGATTTTACTAAAAAGGGAGTTAAATAATGGCTAAGGATTTAATCGAGATTAGATGGCACGGCAGAGGAGGCCAGGGCGCAAAAACAGCTGCTTTGCTCTTCGGAGAAGCTGCCATTGATACCGGCATGTACATTCAGGCGTTTCCCGAATACGGTCCGGAGAGGACTGGGGCGCCGGTTAGTGCTTTTAACCGTTTGAGTAAGAAACCTATTCGGTTGCACAGCGGTGTTGAGAGCCCTGCTGTTGTTCTGGTTCTTGACCCGAGCTTGCTTAACACGGTAGATGTTCTTGACGGGTTAGAAAAGGGTGGTATTCTTATAGTAAACACCTCTGATTCTCCCGGGGATATCAGAAAGAAATTATCTGTTGATTCGGGAATAGAAGTTTATACTCTTGATGCTTCAAAGATAGCAATGGATACAATAGGATTAAACAAGCCCAATACTCCGATGCTCGGAGCATTGGCTAAGGTTTCTGATATACTTGATTACAAGAAAATGTTAAAGAGTATTGAGCACAAGCTGAAGATTAAATTCAGGGGTAAACCGGAAGAAATAGTCAAAAAAAATATGGAAGCTATAAAAGCTGCTCATGAAGAAACGAAGGGAGAAAGCTGATGGCGAAAAAGAAGGAAGGATGGAAAGAACTTCCTATAGGTGCGATTATAGTTGAACCCGGCTCCAGTCGAAAGTTCAAGACCGGTGATTGGAGAGAAGGGAAAAAACCGGTTGTGGATAAGGATAAATGTACGAATTGTTTGTTTTGCTGGATTTATTGTCCCGATTCCGCAATTATTGTTAAAGACGGAGAAATGAAAGGTTTTAATCTGGATTATTGTAAGGGTTGCGGGATCTGCGCAAGCCAGTGTCCCGTTAATGCCATAGAGATGGTTGACGAGGAGGAAAAATGAAGGTCGCGGCTAAAACTGCCAATGAAGCGATGGCGGAAGCTATGAGACAGATAAACCCTGATGTTGTTGCAGCTTATCCGATAACACCTTCAACGGAGATTGTTCAGCTATTTTCGCAGTTTGTTGCAGATGGTTTAGTTGACACTGAATTTGTGCCCGTAGAGTCGGAGCACTCGGCGGCAAGCGCCTGTACCGGTGCAGCTGCAGCAGGGGCGAGAGTTATGACTGCTACGGCATCTCAGGGTCTCGCTCTTATGAATGAGGTACTTTTTGTTACTGCCGGATTGCGACTTCCGATGGTAATCTGTGAGATAGCAAGAACTCTATCGGCTCCGATTAACATCCACTGTGACCATTCCGATACGATGGATCAAAGGGATACGGGCTGGATGCAATTTTATGCCGAGGATTCTCAGGAGGCTTATGACCTTGTTATACAAGCAATGAAAATTTCAGAAGAGGCGTTTTTGCCTGCTATGGTATCTGCTGATGCTTTTATTCTTTCCCATTCTCTTCAGAGAATTGATATGTTGGAAGACAGAGAAGTGCAAACATTCCTTGGTGAGCATAAAACACCATTTAACCTTCTGGATACAGATCACCCTATCACTGTTGGGCCTCTTGATCTACAGGATTATTATTTCGAGCATAAAAGGTCGGAAGCACAGGCAATGAAAGATGCCGATAAAGTAATAAAAAAGGTTTTTAGGGATTTCGGTAAGAAATTCGGAAGAAATTATAAGCTTATAGAAGAATATAAAATGAAAGATGCTAAGAGGGCTATTGTCTTGATGGGATCTACTGCGGGGACTGCTAAGGAAGTTGTTGACACTCTTAGAGCCGATGGCGAAAAAGTAGGTCTTGTTAAGATATTTGCTTTTAGGCCCTGGCCTACAGAGGAAATAAATAAGGCATTAAAGGATGTAGAGTGTCTTGGGGTTATGGATAGGGCCGAAGGGATGAGTGGTTTTGGAGCACCTCTCTTTACGGAGGTTAGATCTTCTCTTTTCGACGAGAAGAAAAAACCCGATACTTACGGATATGTGTATGGATTGGGAGGAAGGGATATAACTCCGGAAGATATCAGAAAAGTTTTCGATGATTTAAAGATGGTAAAAAGGGGTAAGAAATTGCAGAGAAATAGTTATTTAGGAGTAAGAGAGTAGGAGGCTTTATGGGAGTAAATTTAAAAGAACTATCAAAACAGGAAGACCTATTTGCCTCCGGGCATCGTGCATGTGCAGGTTGTGGTCCAGCAATAGCAATAAGACAGGCACTTTTAGCTTCCGGGAAAGATACGGTTGTCGGTTTTTCAACCGGATGTATGGAAGTGGTATCTACTATATTTCCATACACAGCCTGGAAAGTGCCTTATATTCATTCACTTTTTGAAAACGTTGCTGCCACAATAAGTGGTGTAGAAGCCGGATATAAAGCCTTAAAGAAAAAAGGAAAAATAAAAAAAGATATAAACTTAATCGCTTTCGGAGGAGATGGCGGAACTTACGATATTGGTTTGCAGGCTTTATCGGGAGCAATGGAACGAGGGCATAATATGCTCTACATTTGTTACGATAATCAGGCGTACATGAATACCGGGATTCAGAGGTCGAGCGCAACTCCATACGGAGCCAGTACTACTACCTCTCCCTCCGGAAAGGTAATACCCGGGAAGACCCGGTGGAGGAAAGATCTTACGGAAATTATGGCTGCCCATGATATTCCTTATGTGGCTCAGGCATCTATTTCTGAGTGGCGAGATTATATGAGTAAGGTGCAAAAAGCCCTTTCCATTAAAGGACCAAAGTTTATCGTTGTTTTTGCTCCCTGTCAGCTTGGATGGTATTATAAGAAAGAGGATACCATCAAGATTGCTGATATGGCTGTAAAATCAAGATTCTGGCCATTGTATGAAGTTGAGAATGGTATTCATAAAATAACAAAAGACCCAAAAAAGGTTATTCCTGTCGAAGAATGGTTGAAATTACAGGGAAGATTCAGACATTTATTTAAGAATGGCAATAAGAAAATTATTGAAGAAATTCAAGAAAAAGTGGACGGGCGATGGGAAAAATTGAAGAAATTAGAGGAGGTTGGCCTTTAGATGCCCGAAGATAAGGAAGGAACATTCGAGGAAGAGTTCCAGACTATCAAAGATAGTTTAGAAGAACTTTGCAGAGAAACTAAATCTCTGTCGGTTTTACTTATTGACAAGGCGGGACAACTTATTACTTCGGCCGGAAATGTTTCTAATATTGATATTCCGTCTTTTGCAACCCTGTCGGCGGCTGATTTCGCAGCTACTTCCAACCTCGCGGATCTAATCGGAGAACATGATTTCTCGACCTTATTCCATCAGGGAGCGCGAAAGAGCATTTATGTTTCTTTGATTGCCGATAAAGTTATCCTTGCTGTTATATTTACGAAGGAGACAACACTGGGGCTGGTGCGTATTAAGGTTAAAAAAACGGCTGAAAAACTCGGAAGTATGTTTGACAGAATATTTCAGACGCTCGAAAGTGAATATTCGGGGGCTGTGGATGATGAATTTATTAGTGAAGCAGAAACGGAGTTAGATAGTCTTTTTGAGTGATATGGAGATTAAATGGCGCTTATAAATTATTCTTCGAAAGAAATAAATTGTAAAATAGTTTACTATGGTCCGGGACTTGGCGGTAAGACCACCAATATAAAACATATATATTCAAAGGTGAATCCCGAGAATAGGGGGAAATTGATGAGTCTGGATACCGAATTGGATAGAACCCTTTTCTTTGATTTCTTACCTGTAGATTTGGGGACAGTTAAAGGGTTCTCCGTTCATTTCCATCTGTATACAGTTCCCGGGCAGGTTTATTACAATGCTTCCAGGAAGCTTATACTGAAAGGTGTAGATGGTCTTATATTCGTTGCCGATTCTCAGATTGAGAGATTCGAAGATAATATTGATTCTATAGAAAATCTTGATGATAATTTAGCTGAGTACCATAAGAAAGTTGAAGAGATACCATTAGCTATTCAATATAATAAGAGAGATCTACCGAATATCGTTTCTCTTAACGAATTGGAGGACGCTCTTAATCCCCGGGGTGTTTTCTACTGCGAAGGTGTCGCGACTGAGGGGATTGGTGTTTTTGACCCTCTTAAAGAGGTCTCTAAAAAGGTTTTAAGAAAACTTAGATAGTCCTAAGCGGCAAAGCCGCTAAAGCACAATATTAACCACAAAGACCACAAAGGACACAAAGCCCCACACCAAATTTTATTTTATTTGCTTAGAAAACTTTTCCATATTAACTAATAAAACAACAAAACATACTAATTAAACAAATTTGTTTCTTTGAGCCTTGGTGACTTAGTGGCTAATCTTTTTTATTTTTTTTCGAAAAAGTTGACTGTCAATACTTTAGGTAGCCATAATTAAAGGTTTGATTTCTTTTTCGAAGATTGCGTCCCAGCTGTAATTTTTGATAATTGTTCTTCTGTCCTGTATTATTTCGGAATTTTTTAGAAAAACGGATATTTTTTCCGCTATTTTTTTTGGTTTTTCATTTAAATCAAAAAATATGTGAGACTTAAAATGTTTTTCGATTTCCTGAAGAGCAGGAATATTTGAAAGTGCAGCTGGTAATCGGAATAATGAAGCTTCAATGGCCGGTAGCCCAAAACCTTCCATTTTGCTGGTAATAAGAAGGAAATCTCCCAGGAAGTAAAAAGTTTCAATGTCTTTTATGGAACAGTGTTCGGAAAAGAGTATCAAAGAAACCTTTTTTTCTTTTGCCCGGGAGGTAAGTTCCTTTTCGTATTTTGCGAAATCAGAATTATGAGGGTCGGGGGGTGCTGAAAGCAGGAGCAGGGGTTTTCCTTTAAATCCTGCCATTATATCGATTGCGAATTCAAAGTTCTTTCTTCGGGTTAACCTGGAAGGAAAAATGGCGACAGGATAGTGGGAAAGAATTTTTAATTTTTTCGCGGCTTTTTTCATATCGGGAGGGAGTATTTCATAAGGGTCAATCCCATTATGGATAACGGTTATCTTTTCTTTTTTGATTCTGAAAAAACGAGCAATCAAATTTTTTCTGTAATTTGTTATTGCTACCCATTTAACGTTTGGAGCTGGATTCGAGATCAATTTGAGAGGAGAGTTACCCGGAGGCGGTAAAGCATAAGTCGGGTCTACATAAGAAAAATCATGTACCCAGCCTATGGTTTTAATTTTTTTTGATACTTCAATCAAAGCCGCAGTTGCCACCAGATTAAAATGCATGGTAAAGAGATTATGAACGATTAAAAGATTGGATCCTTTTAGAGCTTTAAGGATCTTCTCTTTTACTTTTTTGACTTCAGAGGCAAAATTGTCCGGGGTTTTACCCTTTAGTATCTTTTGAAACATTTCTTTATAATAGGAGGATTTTAATTCCGGGATAATTTTATCCGGCTTTCCGTCTCCGGCTATTACATTTACCTTAAAGTTGTTTTCTTTTAAAAGCCTTGCGTGTATGTCGACGGTTAATTCTACTCCTCCTATTACCGGCAGTGCAGAGTAGTGAAGAATGGAAACTACTTTTCCCATCTCTCGAGAAGATAAGGCTTATTCTTTTCGAAAGTTAGAGCAGCCTCCTCGACAAGGTTTTCAAAACCATCATTTTGCATTTTAACTGATGACTCGTAAAGAGAAGCAACTCTAAGGTTGTATAAAGGAAGAAGTGTGTTTGTAAGCGTTGCATGATATCTCTTCCGATGATGAAATACCGCGGCGAAATCGTAAACAATTCTTGCCCAATTTTCATGATTTAGCAGAGAATAATCTTTTTCTCTACTTATTGTTTTAAGAAGAGCAAAGGAATTGGGGTTGAGGATATCGTTCCATAGAGAATGGAAGTTTATCCAACCGGATTTGAAGGATTCGGCGAGTGAGTGTAAGTCTATATCAAATTCCTCGGGCTCTAAACCAATTTCCTCTCCGATTATGTCTACAGGATCTGAACCTTCTATTTTTTTCCATGAATCTTCAAAGTCTTCCATTAACTCAAAGGTTGTAATAACAACCTGGAGGAACATTGGTCCAAGATGTTTGGAAGGGTCTTTTGCTTCATGCAGTTTCGCTCCAAGCCTGGTTTGACCTAATTTATATCCATTTTTGACAGCAGTTGTTGTTATCCAGGTGTCTATTCCAAATCTGGCTACATCCGTGTCCCATCTTTTATCCTGAAGAAGTGAACTTACAAGATTTGCAGAGAATGCAAAGTCACCTCCGATTGGCTGTCTGACTCTTTTACCCCATATTGCCCTTATCAGCATATAAGCAATATTGTTTGTGATTGTGGCATCGTATTTGTATCTTTTATAGTAAGGGGCAATATAATCATAATTATCGTTAATTATTGGGCTTATAAGATTTTTCATCCATTTTGGACCTATGGAGCGAAGATCCGAATCTACCATAAGTGTAGCTTTGGCATCAAGAAATTCCGAGGCTTCAAGAATAGCTCTTACAGCTGTGCCCTTTCCCGGAAAACCTCTGTAAATACTCACTGTTTTTTCAATATAGGGAGGCAATTCTGTTGCCCTTGATATTTCTCTTGTATCGTCTACAGAGCCTCCGTCCATAACAAGTATCAAGCTTTTTCGGTCGTTCCAGTACTCATTTAGGCCTTCGCCGATTTGTTTTATGACAAAATCTATTGTATCATCTACATTATAAGCCGGAATTCCAACAAGTATATCCACTGATTTTATTTCTTCGAGTCTTCTTCTCAAGTCGTCCCTTATTGCCGTAACGAGCTTCATTCTACCTCCCATTTAATTTATCGATTATATCAGGTATTTGTGTGTTGAGTAAATCGGGCATTGCGGAGTCTATCCTTCCCCAGGTTGGTATCAAATGTGAACCCAGGGGATGTTTATGAAATTCTTCCGCCGCTATATCAAATGCCGTAGTGAACTTTTCAATTGCTATTATTTCTCTGTTTCTATCGTACTTAAGGTTATTTAGCAAAGCCAGGTTTTTGTATTTTTCTACGAATTCCATGGCGTAATCATAATATGTAATTTTAAGAGTTCGTATCGTCTCCGAAGAGAAAATTATTCCATCCTGAGAGAGTACCCTGAAAAATGTTCTTGCGATATCTATTGCCATTCTCATTATTCCTGAGGTGATATTATCGGCATCGAATTCTTGATGTTTATGATCGTATCGGTCTATTAAATCTACCTGGCATATGCTGGATAGATCCAAGTTGGTGTAAATTTCTCTTAAGAGACCGATCTCCAGCCCCCAATCAGAGGAGAATCGAACTCTTCTTGTTAATTCTGTTGTCAATGCTACTTCTCCGGAAAGGGGATAGCGAAATGATTCAAGATAATCGAAAAACTCCCGGTCTCCTAATATTTTCTTTAGTGCTTTTAGTAAAGGTGAAAAGAAAAGGCGGACCGCTCTTCCGTGCAACACATCTGCAAACCTTGCATAATAGCCCTTTGCAAAGTCGTAATTGAGTCGTTTGGAGAGTACCGGGTAAGTGAGACGGGCTAAAATATCTCTTGAATAAGTGCGTATATCACAATCATGTAGAGTGACCATGTAAACTTCACCCTTAGCGAGTATATAGCCCATTCCTGTCCAGACTCCCCTTCCCTTTCCTCTTTTTCCGGGATCAAGACCATTTTTTTTGAGCCGTTTATATATATCTTGAATTTGCGGAGAATCGTTCCAGATTATGGTTGTTTTTGTAGGTATCTTTTTGAAAAATTCCTTCGCGTGGTTGAATTGTGTTTTATTTGCTTTATCGAGTGATACCACAACCTCGTGTATATAATCTGCTTCTTTTAATTGCTCTATGATTCCCGGTAGAGCTTTTCCTTTGAGTTCCGAATATAGAGATGGAAGGAGCAGAGCGAATTTTCTTTCTTTCGCGATTTCTCTAATACTGTTTTCGATCTTTTCAAGAGAATAACTCGGTAATTTGTGTAATGTTGTTATAATACCGTTTTGAAAAAAATCAGACATACCTCTCCTCCAAAGCTTGTTCTACAGCTTTTTTCCAGGTGAGTGGTCCAAAACCTTCAAAGCTTTTATATTTTTTATTTTTTTTACTTCTAAGTAAAATAGGGTAATCACATTCGTCGAGCATAGGATAATCGTTTGTAGAGTCTCCGACACCTATTGAAAATCCGTTCTTTTTTCTTTTGATAATTTTAACAGCCATGCCTTTCGATGATCCCCGGTATACCTGGTAAAAATTACCCCCCAAAAAGATTGTATAACCAAGCGAATTTAGTTTTTCGAGAAAATTTTGATTTATCGTTGCGGTAAAACGAAAAGGTTCGGAAAAACTTCTATTTTTTGCAAGAGGAATTAAATGACCCGGTAGTCCGGTAAGTTCTTTGATTTTTTTCGCTTTCATCTCAGAAAAAAGCTCTATTTCTACATTCATTTCTTTTGAAATATTTCGTAAATCACGCTTTATTATTTCGGATCTGGTTGCCAATTCTTTTTTTTCTCCGTTGATTACGACAAGTCCTCCGTTTTCCGCAGCATATGGCCCAGAAAAGTCCATTTCCTCGAAAAAAAAGTCGATTTCCGGTGATGTCTTACTTGAAATAACGGATATTGTAATTCCCTTTTCTATTAAATTGTGGGTGAAATCGCGAATAGAAATCGCCGAATATGATGAATCGAGAAGGCAATTATCGAGGTCGGTGAAAATTATCATTCAAGTACTCTTTTGAATATCTTCTCTTCGTTTTTTAGATAACTTTTTGGGTCAAATAGATCTTTCAATTCTTCTTTGTTTATATATTTTTTAACTCTTTTATCATTTTCTATTTTTTCTTTGAAATTACCACCTTTTTGCCAGACTTCCATCGCGTGTTCCTGTACGATATTGTATGCTTCTTCTCTTTTTACTCCTTTGTCGAGTAGTCTTATAAGAACCTTTTGTGAAAATACAAGACCATTTGTGAGCCAGATATTCTTTTCTATGTTGTCTCTATATATATTTATGTCTTTAATAATAAAAGCGAGCTTTCTGAGCATATATACAGTAAGCGTTATAGCGTCAGGAAAATAAATTCTTTCCGTAGAGGAGTGTGAAATGTCTCTCTCATTCCATAAAATTATATTTTCAATAGCTGTTATTAAGTATGATCGCAGTAGGCGGCTCATTCCAGAGAGACGCTCACAGAGTATGGGGTTTCTCTTGTGCGGCATTGCTGACGAACCTTTTTGTCCGGACTTAAATGGCTCTTCTAATTCCCTTATTTCTGTTCTCTGGAGATGTCTTATTTCGTATGCTACATGTTCAATTGTCGAACCTATTGTAGCTATTGCGAATATATATTCGGCATATCTGTCGCGTGGTACTATCTGCGTTGAAATTGGTTCGGGTTTTAAATTTAATTTTTTCAGAGCAAGTTCTTCTACCTCAGGGTCAAGATGAGCGAAATTTCCCATTGCTCCGGAAATTTTTCCGTATTCTGCTTTTTTTGAAGCAGTGTTGAATCGCTCAATTGCTCTTTTCATTTCCGAGTACCATGAGAGAAATTTAAGCCCAAGAGATGTTGGTTCTCCGTGGATGCCGTGTGTTCTTCCCATGATTGGAATTCCTTTACATTCGAGAGCTTTTTCCTTTAGTATTTCAAGAATATTTTTCAAGTCTTTTTTTATAACGGAAGAACATTCTTTAATTTGGAGAGCGAAAGAAGTATCGACAATATCTGATGATGTGAGACCCTGATGGAAAAAACGAACCGCGTCACCTCCTTTTTCTCCGACAGCGGTGATAAATGATACTACGTCGTGTCTGGTTTTCTTTTCGATTTCTTTTATTCTTTCTGCAGAGACTTCAATTCCCTCTAAAGATTTGGCTGTCCCGATTGGAATTTGCCCAAGTTTTTCACGGGCGGAAAGAACGGCAAGCTCTACTTCAAACCATTTTTTAAATTTATTGTCATCCGACCATATTTTGTCGATTTCCTCAACACTATATCTTGGAATCATTAAACCCTCCTTAATATTTATGTTGATTTCTTCGCTTTTAGATTATAAAAGTATATTTTATAATGTCAAGGTCGCCTACATATAAAATTAAATATTAAAAATTAAAAAGCAAAATGACATATTAAAATGCAAAAAGAATTCCTTACTTCTAAAGAGAGTATCTTTTTTTTCTATTTTTGAACTTTGATTTGTAATTTTACACTTTGATATTTGATTTTTGCATTCCGGCGGATTTGCTGTTCTGAATCTCCGGAATAAATCTTAAAATATTATCTTACCAATATAACTTTTCGTGATTCAGTAAATTTATTATTGTTTGCTTCCATTTTCAAGAAGTACACGCCTGCCGGTTTATCAGTCATGCCTATTTTTATAGAGTAAAAGCCCGGAGTGTGTTCTTCTGAAATCTCTTTTATTTTTGTTCCCTTTATATCGTAAATCTCAAATCTAACATCGGTTTTTTCAGGTAATCCATATTTAACTTCAAGCTGATTGCCGACTGTTATTGTTTTTACAACCATAGAATAAACCCTGGGGGTTTGAGAAGTGGGTACACCTGAAGCTGGGGAGATCGTGAATATGGCATCACTTGTATCAGATGGGCTTCCGGTTGTGTCGGTAATTCTTACAAGACAGCTGCTATCGGAAGGTGTATCAGGTATTAGCCAGGGATAAGCACCAGTGTCGGGCATGCTTGCAATCACATCCGACCAGGTCGTAGCGCTGTCTATAGAATACTCGATTTTAACACCTCTGCTGGTAGCAAATGAAGTCCAGGTAATGTTATAGGTACTGTCTATAATCCATTTTTCCCCGCCGTTTGGGCTTGTGACCGTTATATTTGGTATGGGATGAGATATTTCAAATGTTGCATTACTTGTGTCCGAGGGACTTCCAATCGTGTCTGTAATTCTGACAAGACAAGTATCCGAGGGCGTATCAGGTACTGTCCAGGGATAAACGCCAGTGTCGGGTATACTTGCTATCACATCCGACCAGCTTGAACCATTGTCTGTGGAATACTCGATTTGAACGCCTCCGCTTGTACCGCTTGAAGTCCATGTGATGTTGTTGGTGCTGTCTATATACCAGTTTTCTCCGCCGTCGGGAGAAGTTACCGTAATACCAATATCGGGCATAACAACTTTTCCGTGGCCATACACATTGTCTTTTCCGGTGGGCAACAAATCAACAGTACAATTATTATATAAATATTCTCGTGTGTTAGTGTCGCTGTATGAAGGGAATCTTGATTTAATTAAGGCGCAAACTCCGGCTGTGTGGGGTGATGATAGGGAAGTACCATACCAGTATCCTGCCCCTTGATTTCTATAAGTAAAAGAACTACAGCCATCAGGTGCCGCAACATCCGGTTTTATTCTGCCGTCATTTGTAGGTCCCCGGGAACTAAAAGTTTCTATGATTTCGGGAGGATCGTAATAGATTCGATTAATAGCGCCGACAGTTACAACATCAGTAACTGTTCCGGGGTCAGGCAGGCTGCTTGATTCCGTATAATAATCGAAATCTTGGTTTAAACTGAACAATGTAAAATCATACACGGTGCCAGCTGAGACGTTTTTTACTAAAACGCCGTAAGTGGCACCCTCATCGGGATTCGGATAATCTATTTCTTCTTCCGGATAATTAGTGCCATCTTGATTGGTTGTCGAACTGTCAACGAGTACCCATTTTGTAGTAACGTTACCGGTATCTTGTACCAGGTAAAGATCATAATCCTGATTTTGGTTTAGATAATCGTTCCAATTTAAGCGAATGCTGACGTATTGTCCATCAGCATAGGGACCGGTGGGATTTATAGTGTCATTTAGTGGTTCAGGGAAGATATGATATCCTGATGCATTTTCTCTGAAAGCTTCTGTTCTGTAGTGATACCTTGCCGAGTTTCCTGCTGAGTTTACCCATACTATCCCATGGCTTATTACGGTATCAACGATACTGCATATCAAACCCGTTCCGTTATAATAACCTCCTGTGTTAAACCATCCGCAAGAATGATTAATAATGTCCACATCATTACTGTCACAGGAGTCTACTGCCATTTCAAAATCGGTTTGGTCCCTAATCTTATATAAATAAAATTCTGCATTAGGGACTAAATCAAAGATTGCTTCAGTTACTGCTGTTCCGTGAGGGGTTCTACTCTCTAGTCCGCCACTCCCAAAACTGCAGCTATCAAAGGATAAAGGTATGTCTCCGTTAGTTTGTGCTTCTGTCAGCGAATCGAATCCGAGATCAATAACAGCAACTTTGACACCTGTACCATCATATCCACAATCTTGCCAGGCATTGGCGTTCATAAGAACTAAACCTTCGCTTATGACATCATTTGCAACCGGCTTGATTGGGAGTGTTATATACGCGAATTCTTGAATAGCGGTTGCCACGTTTACTAGCTCGCTTATTGGTATTTCAACTCTCATGGAATGTCCCGCTTTTGCTTGTATTCGTGCCCCAAAAGCTCTTAAGTCATTCTCGTCTATATCTGCGGTGGTGAGGCCCGGTTTTGCCAAAACGGCAACCACCACTCTGTCTTCTATAATCTCTATATCAGATTTTCTGGCAAATTGCATATATTCTTTTTTCTCGGCATGAAGTTTATAGAGTCTCTCTAAACGTGAAGTTAAATATTTTGTCTGACCGGACTTAGGGTCGTTGTCCTTTTTTAAATTTTCTGCGAAAGCCAAATCGATGTTTATACTTAAAACAAAAATTAGTAAGGTTAATATTTTTTTGTTCATTTTTTTCCCTTATTTTTATTGTTTTAAAGAATTATACGAATTTACTTAAATTGTGTCAAGGTTTAATAAAATTGTTGTAAATGTTTTATTTTAACTTAATCTTGATAATTGATGTCAAATTTTGGAAAAAAGACAGTAAAATTACCCTTGACAACTGTTGAAAAATCAGTAATATTATATCTAAGATGAAAAAAATTATAAAATATTCAGGTACAATTATAATAATGTTTTCATTTCTTATTGTTCCCGATTTTTATGCCCAGAGTTGTAGTTGGAGAAGTTACATAGATGTTCCAACCGCAAATATTTCTAACGGATTCTTCATTAATTTAAACGGCAGTTATGCCGTCGGAGGTCAAACAGAAGAAAAATTTGATGGTAATGGTTCAATTGAATACGGTGTGGCTGGTTTTCTCGCGGGTTTAAAAGTTTATGGCCCAAAAACGTTTTGTCTTGATTTAGCATATACGGTTTTGGAGGAAAGCGGGAGTTTTCCTGGTTTGTCGATTGGTCTTGAAAACATTACAAATAAGAAATATGTAGCTCCACTTGATACTGTAGGAGTGGTGGATTTTTTATATGCTCCGAGACCTCCGGAGATAGCTTCGGTATATCTGGCTGTGACAAAGGAATTTGGCGATTATGTTGAAATGACTGCTGGTTTAGGTCGGGGAAGATTTGTGGGCTATGGTCCGCGCAGTCAATATCTGAATTTTGATGCTTTTTCTGACGAAAAACATGCGGACTATATGTTCGGTATGTTTGGAGGAGTGAAGTTTAACACTCCCGTTGGTGTTTCATTTATTTTTGAGACCGATGGCAGGGATGCGAATGCCGGTTTGCGGTATGAAACAGGCAGATGGAAAGGTACTTTAAGTATAGATAAAGTAGAGCATTTTATTGCACAGTCAGAGGATATGATTCATAGCCCGAGAGTTAATTTATCGTTATCTGTAAATCCGGTTGGTAGAGGTATAGCTGCCGAATCTAATACTGGTACCTTAAAGATAGCTATAACGGATCAAAGCACCGGAAGACCTATTCAGGGTAAAATTATTGTATCGCACGGTAATATTGAAAGAAGTTATGATGTTCCAATTGCAAAAAAGAAAGTGCTTATGTTGAAACCCGGTGTTTATAAAATTACCGTTTTCTCTGCCGGGTATAAAATGAAAACAGCCAATGTTCCGGTTAAAGCCGGAAAGGATTTAGAATTTGAGATCAGTTTAGCTAAGGTTATAAGCCCTGCGATTAAACAATCTATGGATTTAACAAAAGCAGCGGCTACAGATTATAAATACGGTCGTCTTAAAGAAGCAAAAGAAAAATTAGAAGAAGCAATTACTTTATATCCCAACAATAACAAAGCTAAGCAAGGGTTGAAATTGGTTGACAAAGCCTTTGCAGATAATATTAGTTCCCTTAAAAGCCAGGCAAGATCTAAGGAAGCATCCGGAGATATTCAGGGTGCAATAAATCTATGGGAACAGGTTCTTGCTTTGGAAAACACAACGGCGACCCGAACACATATTCAAAGTTTAAGAGATAAATTGGCTGCAAGAAGTAGACCCGCCAGAACTACTACCACGAGGACCACTACTACAAGGAAAGCTCCGGCACCAGCAAAGAAACCTTCTTTATCCAAACAACAAATTGCCGATCTTTATACCAAAGGTTTGAGCGCTTATTTTGACGGGAATTATAAAGAGGCTGTA
>Ga0307437_1000874_pt1 | contig 21739 bp, 18 predicted proteins | sample SalMarWE160390MG_FD_202146 | JGI IMG/M metagenome (GOLD analysis project Ga0307437, IMG submission 202146) | Salt marsh sediment microbial communities from the Plum Island Ecosystem LTER, Massachusetts, United States - WE1603-90 | ecosystem: Environmental > Aquatic > Marine > Intertidal zone >...
GAAAGTGTCATAATAAACGCATGTGCCCTCCTCAATATACCTGTCTCAGAATCAATCATCTTTCCAGCACTACCAAAATCTACCTGTGCCTCCTCTCCTGCTTTCACCTCAATCCGTAGATAATTCAATGGCTCCACAGGATACTTGATATTTATGTAACGCTTGAAACTGGAATAACTTAATGGGTAACTATACTCCCTCTTAAGTATACGATAAACCTGCTTATAGGTCATATATTTCCTCTTCAACAACTTTTCTACGCTGACCTGATACATAGATGTCTTCTTGTAAGCTGGTGAACTCTTAAGAGGAACCTTCAGCCCTTTCTGTATCTTTCCAGCCAACTCTAGATAGAAAAAAGCTGTCTGTATCTCCGAATCCCTGGAAAAACCGTAAAACTCCGCTAACTCAATATACTTCCTTATCGTCTTGCGATCCAATCCAACAGAACGCTTAATCTGACTGATATTACGTCCCATATGCCATTGATACAGAATCTCTACTAACTCGTCCATCTTTATCTCCCTCCTTGCCATAAGATCCCCTTTCGTTTTTTACCTGTCTGCGTGCAACGCACAGGTAGATAGGAAATCTTATAACATAATTTGAGAAAAAGTGGGGAATTATTCTGACCCTAACTGGGGAATTATCCTGACCCCAAGTGGGGAATTCTTTTGACCCCAGGTGGGGAATTAATCTGACCCTAACTGGGGAATTATCCTGACCCCAATTGGGGAATTCCTCTGAACCTCGACAGACCTGCATATAATAGTCCATCTTCAGATGACAACCAGTTCTTATTGATTGAATTATTCCATTCTTTAATGGGAAGGTTTAAATCGTCAGATAGATTTACAATCCTAATACTTGGAATAGTACAATGGTAATTTGTATCAGCACGAGTAAAAAATACGGTTATTCCAGAAACTTTTCCTTCTCTATTTATCACAGGAGTTCCAGAAGAAGCATCAGGGAGTGGAAGCATGTTATAATATAGTTGTCCGAAAATTGGGATTGACCTAATATTATGAATAAAAGCATAAGAAATTGTTCTTCCAATACCAGGTGCATATCCTGTTGCAAGTACTGGTTCCCAGATTTTAGGAATGTTAACTTCCAATTGCAAATAATTTGTTTCTTGAGAAAATTTATTTGAAGATACTTTTATTAGATTTGCTCTTTTGAGGTGTACCCCATTGGTTGGACAAAAATATGAGAAATTTAAGGTGTGAATCCTGCAAGTGCATAACCTCCTTTCTCCTTTATTTTTGACATTCCATAATAGACCTCATGCGGTGTTTTGTAATCCAGAGATTGATGAATTCTTTCCTCATTGTAAAAATGAAAATAATGAGTTATATTTTCTACAGCCTCCATCACAGTGGCATATTCTTTTAAGTATACTTCCTCGTATTTAAGACTACGCCATAACCGCTCTATGAAAATATTGTCAAATACTCGCCCCTGACCATCCATACTGACTTTCACAGACATACTTAAAAGGTTATCCCTAAAATCTTTGCTCGTGAATTGTGAACCCTGGTCGCTATTGAATATCTCAGGGCAGCCTATCTCTAATGCTCTCTCCAATGCTTCTATACAAAACCCTGTATCCAATGATACAGATACTGCCCATGATAAAACATAACGACTATACCAATCCATTACTGCAACTAGATAAATGAATCCTTTGCTCATCCGAATATAAGTTATGTCAGTCGCCCAAACTTGATTAGAATGCGTAATAGCCACTCCATTAAGCAAATAAGGATAAATCTTATGACTGTTATCTTTTTTACTTAACCACGGTTTAGGATGTATCGCTTCTAAACCCATAAAACGCATTAAACGCCTAACACGCTTGTGATTAACACTATAACCCCTTTTATTGAGCCATTTAGTCATCTTTCGTATTCCATAAAACGGTGTGCGCGTGTATTGCTCGTCGAGCAACCTCAAAAGCATTAGATTATATTCTGATATACCCAGAGGTCTATAGTATAATGTCGAACGGTTAAGATCCAGTAACTCACATTGCTTGCTTATTGGTATCATTATACTATTCATATCTATACTCATTCTCTTTCGCTCAATGGAGAGATTCAGATTTTTTTTTAAGCCAATCCAACTCTACCTTCAATTGTCCAATCTGTTGATATAATTGGGCTATGAGCTGCTCCTGGGTTTCTTGCCTGTCTCTCTCTGCTTCATTACCGGAAAAAATGTCTGGCATGCCCTCTAAAACTTGCTTCTTCCATTTCGAAATCTGGTTCGGATGCACACTGTGGGTACTCGCAATCTCTGCCATTGTCTTTTGTCCCTCTAAAACCTCCAACACTATCTTTGCCTTTAATGCGTTACTATAAGTCCTGCGCTCTCTCATTATTGACCCCTTTCATAACTGAACTTATTCTACCACTTTTTAACTCAAATTTCCACCTTAATTTTAGGTAAATTTCTGTCCAGTTTTTGGGGATCACCTCACTTTTGTCTTCAGCGATAACATTCAATACTGGGATTGAATCACCTTTATAGGTTACTGCAATTGCTTTTGAAGCGCCATAAAATAAATGTCTGGTACTAATAATATTACCTTTCTCATCAACGAAAAACCCCATACCTCGTGAAGCCAATATTCCACCTTCATTGTATGTTAAAATTTCAACAGTTGATTTTTGTATTTCTTTTACAAAATTAACAAAGTACTCTTCTATAATCGATATTTGTTGAGCAACGTTATTCTTTGGAAATGTTAATTGGAAAATAAAGAAAGAAGCGAGAAATATAAATTTTCTCATTATTTTCTTATACTATATAAATGGTTGTATGTCAAACTTAAAAGAAGAATACCAAGCGGTGTGTATAATCAAAAAATGAGTTATAGGTTACCTTTTTTGTGATATAATATGACAATGTAAGACATAAGGTAAATTAGGTTAAAAGGTAAAAGTGAGTGGGGACTGAGTGGGGACGGAGGATGTAAACTTGCAAACTCGCAAGATGGGTCAGGCAGAAAACAGAAATTTAATTCTGAATGCGCAGATGTTCCGGTGCGTACTTCAAAATAATAATAGAATTCGCTTAAAACTGTGAATAGGGTTTATGAAATTCTTGATGCAAGTATATTGAGCAGTTATATCTTATTTCTTAGGCTGACACCAATTCGGCATGATATTGAGTATTACGGCAAATCTTATATCTTCGCTTGACCTCCTTGTTTATTTAAGTTTTGTAGACCAAACGACGTTCGACCTTGCGTCCAATATTCTGATGGTTCCTTAAATATTCTTCAAGAACTCCGCGAGCAGAGACTGAGACTACTTTTTTCTTGCCTGATTGGCGTAGTAGCTCTTCCGAAGTGACATTCAAGTAGTCTGCACTATTATTTGCGTGATATCCCTGAAGGCAAATTTTGTATAACTGCTGATCAGCTACTGGTTCGCCTCTAAATAGCAGGGATTCGAGTGTTTTTGTTGAATCGTTATAAATGGCTTGAATACCTTCACTCACCTGATAGCATTCACCCTCACCATCACGATTATCTAGTCTCATAATATGTGCAAAGATCTTTTTTAGTTGATTACCAGTAATAGTAAATCGTGTCAAACTATCATCGTAAGGGAAACAAGCTTTGATATCTCCTAATGTTACATTTGGTCCAAGCTCTTTAACTCTGATTGAGCCAGCACCGACAAACATAATATCGCACTCCGCAATTTCAGCAAAAACATCTGCCACCAAATTTCCCAAAGATGTTTCTACTTCTCTCTCAGGATGAGTGAGTTTACTGGAAAATTTGCACACTACTGTGTTATACTTGTGGTCCACTTCCTTTTTAAAAGATGCAATATATTCCTTCAACGCTTCATCACTCTCTGCAATCTTCTCGTTTATTGGAATAAGCTGCCATTTGTAATCAACAATACTGTTCGTTTCATCGTCAACTACAATATCGAAACGTCCAATCTGATTTGTCCCTACTCCTGCTTGGGCAATTAAAATATTATTGACTTTTTTCGGCTGATCCAATATTGTGTGAGAATGACCTCCGATAATCATATCAACACCCCATTCAGGTTTAAGCATTTTAGCCAGTTGGACGTCAGATTCGAAGCCGATATGTGTCAATAAAATTGTCAGGTCAATATCATCATTTTTATAAGCATCAGTAATTTTTCCAACCTCTGCGCTAGCATCTTCAAGTGAGATTAATGTACCTATTAATTCGTCTTGCTTGATTGAGTCAATCACCTTTTCTGTAATAATACCTGTAAAGAGAATATCAAAACCGGCTTTGTTGATGACGACATATGGTTGCATGAGTCTTTTGAAATATTTTTTAATGTATAAATTGGCATTCACAATAGGGAAATTCGCCATCTTTTCCAAAAATAATAAGTGAGGTAGTCCATAGTCGAACTCATGATTCCCAAGAGCCACAACATCGGGAGCAAGATAATTCATAATTTCTATAGTTGAAATGCCCTTGTATTCAGAATCAATGAGTGAACCCTGAACCATATCACCTGATATGACATATAAGACATTTTCCTCCTCACTGCGAACTTTGTTTATATACCCCGACAGAAGTGCAAGCCCACCGATGAGTTCTCCTTTTTCACCCTGAACTTCGGCGAGGAAATCTCCATGCATATCATTCGAGTGCAAGATTGTAAAATTTTTAGTTTTCATACATTACCTGCTTTTCAATTTCCATAATTTTCCCCTTTTCGTTAGTTAAAATCCACTCTTTCTACAATTGCTATTGTAATACTATAGAATATTTTCCATATAAGGTCAAGCAATTATTAATACCTTGCAAATATAGACCAGATTACTCAGAATGACAAAAAAGTGGTTTAGGAAAGCATTGCTTTGCAGAAATGAAAAAGCAGAAAATGTGCTTCAAGGCAAATTTGTCTTGAAGCACATTTAGATAATCAGGAAATTCAGAAGAATATATTCTCCGTAGAAGTGCCGATAGATTATTAGTTCAGTTTAATCAGTTTTTTATTCAGTTCTTTTCCTTGTGTTTTCAATCGTAGATAGTAAACACCAGCAGGGAGTAAATTACCGTTGGTGTCTTTTCCATCCCAGGTTATGCGAGAAATTGGGAATTGGAAATTAGAAATTAGGAAATTGCGGACGGCGCGTCCACTTAAATCATAGATGGAGGCTGAAATTAGGGACTTTTCCGGGATTTGCAGTTTTATTTCCACATTATTTCTGAAAGGATTTGGAGAAACGGTGAGTGTTAGCGGTTTAGTTCTGTTTGCGTCTTCAGAAACACCAGCAAGATTAACGACAATGTCCTCGAGTGTGCTGAAACTGCACCAACCGTAAGCAGCATTGTAACCTCTTACTTTATACCAGTATGTATCATCACTCTTTCCAGAAATAGTATAAGATGTGTCCGTGATATTTGCAGAGACAGTTACTTCACTTGCAAAATCTGGTGTAGGTGAAATATCATCGACATATATACCTTCTCTCAAGGTATTAGGGTCGGTCATTGACCTAAATCTGATAAATACGGATTTTCCTACCCAGGGTTCAAGCGAATAGGATTTTCTTGTCCAGGTTTGTTGGGAACCTGTATAGGAATTATCCAATTGAAACCATTCCAGACCATTAACAGACACTTCTACGGTTGCTACATCATAGTCATCTTCAAGGTAATACCAGCACCAGAATGTGAGTGAATCTCCGCTGTTTACCGGATATGGATTAGCTGTAGTTACCATACTGCACATATAGTTGCTTGCACCCGAATAAAAACTGTGGCTTGCACTATGCGATTTTGCAGTAGAAAGAGAAAAACCATCCAGAGACCAATATCCCGTTCCTGATTCGAGATTATCCCTGAAGCTTGAAAAACCGGTCAGTTCGTGAAGCTCCCACTTTGTAGGATTATTACATTGCGGATTTATCGGAGACCAGAAAACAGTATAATTGCCTGTTGCACTTGTGTCCATAGGCGTAATGGTAGGTGGTGGTACTTCTGCCGTAAGGTTATTTCTTATATCTTCAGCCTGCTGTATCATATAAAAAATACCCTTGAAGTTTTGCCTGCATATATAATCGAGGTCACCAACAGATTGATAAAATGAAGTACCTATCTCGTTTGTAAACGATACGCAGTTTGTTCCATTGATGTAATGATACCATCCGAATATCCAGCCGTCACTGTCGCCACTTGTGGGATACAATCCGCTTGACTGTGAGGGGGTGTAGTAACCACTTCCCATTCTGTGTATCATCGAAGCACTCGTGGTTCCGTAAGAAGCGATTGCAGAATTGTTTGGAGGATTAGAGGATGTATACCCCCATGGCCAGATGACCATCTCAGCATAACTATGGAATGATTCTGTGAAATTGAATTCATGGGTTCTTACCAGATTTTCTATGTTTCTGTCACAAGGAGCTGAATTACCATTACCGTCAGCCCCGTAAGGACCACAAAAGACATCCTCGGAAGGATAATGGGTAGTCGAACCTCCTCCACCTGGAGGTATAACACCCCAATTGCCAAATTTATCCCTGTTACAGGTGCCATCATATGTTCTGTTTGGGTCGGTTCCGATTGCACCTCCGTATGGTTGTCTGTTTTTCCTCCACCAGTGTTGACCGGGATAATCGTAAATATAACCGTCAGGATTTACGCAGGGGACAACCCATATCTCCCTTGAATCTACAGCTGTCTTTATCGTAGAATTGGTGCCGTAAGCCTTTGTAAGACTGTCGGCAATAAATAAAGGTGCTTCCAGCGCCGCCCATTCTCTTGAGTGATGGACTCCCATAATGAGGACATCTGGTTCTGTTGGATCTTCGGTTCCGGGATTATCCGATATTTTCACGCAGTGAACCCACCTTCCTTCGTATGACTGCCCAATACTATCGAATACACAGATATTTGGATAATTCTGCGCCATACCCTTAAGGAGATTCTTCATCTCTGTATAACTATGGTAACTTCCCCTTGCCTTCTCTGCTGCGTAATCTAAGTCTCTATGGATAATTTCGTTTGGAAGTGCCGTAGGAACAAGATTGGAATAGTATTCCATCTCCGTAAGAATTATGTCGTAGTATTCACCAGGACGAGCCCCGGCATAATCGATTGTTTTTAAATTCATAGGTGAAAGTTCCTTGTAAGAATCAACATATACCCTTACAAGCATATCCCTTCCCATGAGCAGGGATGGGAGTATTACAGGAGTAACAAGAATTAGGAGAAGAAACCGTTTCATAATACCTCCTTTTTGAACGGTTGGTACATAAAACGTTATTATAATAAATGTGAGTTTCTGTGTCAAGCACTATTTTGTTGTTTTTGTGTCAAATACGTGAGGTGAGAAGCCTAAATCTATTATATTTAGTTGTATGTCAGTGATTTCTCGAAACTGTCCGAACCACCGTAACATAGCTTGCTGGATTCCTAAATTGCTATTATGACTATTAACTTCTTCACCAAGCAGTCTATCCATATTCTTAACGAGGTAACCTGTCGTTGCTACGGTGTATGTTTTTGCAGGATCAAGAGAGGTTTCAACAATTCTTTTTTCTTTCTTTTCCTTGTCTAAAGAATAGGATAGGTTGAAACCGCCGATAAGGCATCTTGTTTTGTCATCCTGATTTAAGTTGAATTCCATCATTCTGAAAAGTTCTGCACCCTGAACACTAAAAGTCCAAATTGTATCTCTATACGTAAGGTCAAATACATCTTCGAGAGCAACATCTTCATTATCAAAAGGTTTTCTTATTCCGCTTTCGGGAATAATCGCAACATCCGCTGAAACGGACCATTGCAAAACATTAGCCAGAAAAACGCCCGCTGTTTTTTTATTTATTCTATCTTGTATATTATTATGCCCGATTATTTTCCTCCGGTAACGAAAAGTTTGTTCGGTTTGTACACCTTTTTCGGTTTGCCATTTTTTAGTTTTTCCGTTTACGCATACGAGTTCCGTAAAAGAGCCAAGTGTATCCTTAAAAGCCGTTTCATTGTCGATTTTTACTTCAGTGGGTTTTTCTCTGTTTAGAAGGTAAGATGGAAAGAAGATATTAAAAGAGGAAACATTTTTTGTTTTTATATCGATCAAGTTTTCGCTTTTTACTTCGCAGGTTATTTTTGCCAATTTTCCCCATTGTTCCCAGCCGGTTATAGCAGCCCAATAAAATTTTCCATCTCTTGGCAGCTGGCAAGCACCATAGAATTTTAAAGGTTTTTCCTTATCCAATGATACCAGGTCGTCCAGTTTTTCTTTTACGGTCGATTTGAAAATATTTCCGATTTCGGTTCCTATATAAAAAGAGTTTCCATCGTATTCTATCGATGTTGGTTTATAGATGTATGCGGGCAGTGCATAATACTTCCAATTTTCGAGGTCACCTGTTTCGACAACAAAATAACGGGCGTTTTTTACGATTAGAAGATAAAGTTTGTTTTTTTTAATCAGTTTGTCCTTAATAAGATTGAATGATAAGGGTATTTCACTTAATTTTTCTCCATCAAAGCACAGGAGAGAAGAGTGAGCATTTTTTGGAAGGTTGTCTTTTAAGGAAAGATAATCTACAAATCGACCGGAGATTGTAGATAGAATAAGTTTTCCATTTAAGGTGAATGGAGAGATGTAACACAGATCTGGTTTATCGACCAGGTTAATATAGCGCCATATGTTTCCATCAAAAACGATAGCATCGGATGTGCCAAGTGGGTCATAATTGAAAATTAAGTAATTGTCGCCATACGCTTGTTTTAAGTATTTCCGGTATTCTTCGGGAATGTCGGAATATGTATATCCTGTGAAAGCATAGGGGAAGGCATACAGTTTGTTTTTAAAGGTAATGATCGAGCCTACTCTGAAAACACTCTTTTCATCTGTTGGTGTTGCGTAGACTAATTTCCATGTGTCTCCTTCGTTTTCAGAAGAAAGGATTCCTCCAAAAGCAAACAGTTCTTTTTCACCAAAACTAAAGTAGGTTCCGGTGGCGACATACCATTTTTTCTGAAATGAAACTACATTGTTTATGTGTAAGGCATTTTGAACAGTCCTTTTTTTTATCCATCCATAATCCGTAAGTAAGTAAATATTGCCGTATTTCCAATTCTCTGTGGCATCGGGACCCGGTATAATAAGTTTTTCATCAACTACCTGATAAGTGTAAATTGCTTCGTCTTCTATAGTAAATTCATTCACGAAATCTTTTGTATTAAAGTCGTAATATATTATATCTGTTGGTCCGGTGTTAACTACTGCATCGCCGTAACCCAGGTAAAGTTTGTTTTTGAAGATAAGAAGGTCATTTATTGCGTGTGCTGTCTTCTGCTTCGAAGCCGTAGGAAAACCAATGGATGCAAGTTTGAGCGAATACAGCGTATCCACATTTTCTTCAGTGCCCTCAAGGGAGTTGGAATTGAGGAAAAGTAATGATGTTACGACAATTGTCAAAAGTATTTTCTTGATTTTCGATCTCATAATTTATGTTTGCTATTCTTTTGGTCAATTCGTATGCAAAGTTTCAGCATTATAAGGAATTTTTCCTGCTCAGTCAAGTAAAAAGATGAGATTTTTTCAGGAAATGAGTTAAAAAGTTGCAATATTGGGAAGCGGCAAAATATTTTATGTAATTCTTTAATACAATGTTCGCAAGTTATTATTTTTAGGTAACATAAATTTTGGAAAAAAGTTTTAAAAAGGTCTTGAAATCCTGCAGTTTCTATGCTAAAATTCTATATATGCATATACAAGAATTAGCCCTTGAAAATTTCCGAAATTACGATAGCAGATCATTCAAATTTAAGGAACAGGGCTGTCTCTTATGTGGAAGTAATGGGTGCGGAAAAACGAATTTACTTGAATCTATTTACCTTCTTGCATATGGAAAATCTTTTAGAACAGCAAATTTAGAGGAAGTTATGATGCTTTCGAGGAAATCCTTCAGCATAGTGGGTGTTTTTAAAGATTCGGGAGAAAAAAAAATAGACTTTCGCTTTGCTCAAGGTATTAAGAAAATTTCAATAAATGGTGTAGAAATTATAAATATGAGAGAATTAATAGGGAACATTGCCGTTGTATTACTCTCTCTTAGCGATATAAATCTTATCACAGGAGAACCAGCAAAGAGGAGGCGATTCATCGATTCATTGCTTTCGCTTTTGCACAGGGATTATCTTAGCAACTTGCTTGATTATAGAAAGATATTACGACAGCGAAATGCAATTCTCTATCTAAATAAGATAGGAAGGAAAGATAGTATCGATGGAATAGATGCGTGGACGGAAGAACTTATTAAAGTGGGTGCTCAGATAATAAGAGAAAGAATCGCTATTATGAAAGACTTAGACAGATCTGCTTCTTTACTGTACAAGTTTTTTGCTCCGTCTAAGGACAGATTGGCAATTGAGTACATTCCATCTTTCGATTTAACGGAAAATATCGAGGAGGATTTTAGGGAATGGATTGATAGAAGAAGAAAGGAAGAAATGGACAGAGGGATGACACTTGTAGGTCCACACAGGGATGAACTACTGATTACCATTAACGATTTAAATGTTCGAAAATTTGCATCAGAAGGTGAACAAAGAAGTTGTGCAATTTCACTAAGGATTGCACAGGCTTCTTTTCTTAAAGACAAGAGAGATGATGCTCCTATCCTTCTCATTGACGAAGCCGTTGCTGAACTTGATTTGGACAGAAAGGAGAAGGTTTTAAACAGTGCAAGAGATTTAGGACAATGTATGATTGCAACAACGAATTGTCTGGAGATGAGTAAATTATTGACGCTTGAACCGATAAACATCGAAAAATGAAAAAAGTAGGTTTTATTCTGAATAAAGTTATGATGAAACTTGGGCTTTCTGAGAGATACAACGAACAGAAATCTGTGCTTTTCTGGGAAGGTGTTGTTGGAGAAAAGATATCCAAGAGGACAAAAGCGCTTTATGCAAAGAACGGAAAATTGGTCGTGGAAGTTGAGAACACAACCTGGATGAATGAACTATCATTTTTGAAGGTTGGCATAATCGAGAGAATAAACAAGGAACTTGGCAGATGGATAATCAAGGATATTGTTTTCTTAATCAAGAGATGTGGTGACGGAGATGAAGATATCGGGGAGAATCGAACTAATCGCGTGTAATGATAGTTGATTATCATACAATGGGGGTGTTGTAATGAAGTATAACGCAGAAAGGATTCAAGTATTAAAAGGAATGGAAGCTGTTAGGAGAAGACCTTCCATGTACATAGGTGATACTGATTCAAGAGGTTTACATCATCTGGTATTCGAAGTTGTTGATAATAGCATTGATGAAGCGATGGTGGGTTTTTGTAAGAAAATTAAGGTTGTGATAAATAATGACAACAGTGTTAGTGTAACAGACGATGGGCGTGGTATACCAGTAGACTTACATCCACAGCAAAAAAAACCTGCGGTAGAAGTTGTGCTTACTATCTTACATGCTGGTGGAAAGTTTGACAGAAAGACCTACGAAATTTCTGGCGGGCTTCATGGTGTTGGTGTATCCGTTGTTAATGCACTGTCTGAATGGCTTGAGGTTGAGGTAAGAAGGGATGGAAAAGTCTATTCTCAGCGATTCGAAAGGGGCGAAGTTAGAAGTCAACTGGAAGTAATAGGAGAAGCGAAGAAAACAGGCACGAAGATTACATTTTTCCCGGATGAACAAATATTCAAAACGATAAGCTTCAATTATGACATACTTGCAAACAGACTACGAGAACTTGCCTTCTTGAACAGAGGACTTTCTATTTCTCTGAAAGATGAAAAAAGTGGAAAAGCAACGGATTTTCAGTATAAGGGAGGTATAGTTGAATTTATCAAATACGTTGATGTGAACAAGTCTCCCCTGCATAAACCTATTTACATTGCAGGAAAGTCGAATGGAATGGAAATCGAGGTTGCAATGCAGTATACAGATTCTTATTCGGAGAATATTTTTACATTTGCAAATAATATAGATACAAAAGAAGGTGGAACACATCTTGTTGGAATGAAATCGGCACTTACTCGTTCAATGAATGAATACGGGAAGAAGAATAATATAATAAAATCGGAAGTTCCATCAGGGGACGATATTCGGGAGGGCATTACATGTGTACTATCGGTCAAGGTTCGCAACCCACAATTCGAAGGTCAAACAAAAACCAAACTTGGTAACAGTGAAGTCAAAGGTATAGTTGAGTCGTTCATTGGCGAGAGACTATCGAATTATCTTGAGGAAAATCCAAAGGTTGGAAATAGAATTATGAGCAAAGTTCTTGTTGCTACACGGTCAAGAGTTGCCGCAAGGAAGGCAAGAGACTTAACCAGAAGAAAAAGTCTGCTTGAAAGTGATTCTTTACCCGGGAAGCTTGCCGATTGCTCAAAGTCGAATCCAGAAGATGCAGAGTTATTTATTGTCGAAGGTGATTCCGCGGGTGGTAGTGCAAAACAGGGAAGGGATAGAACATTTCAGGCAATTCTTCCCCTAAGGGGGAAAATACTTAATGTTGAGAAGGCAAGGCTCGATAAGATACTGTCGAATACCGGGATAAGAACTATTGTATCCGCGCTTGGCACCGGGATAGGGAGTGATGACTTTGATGCAGACAGAGTGAGATACCACAGGATTATAATAATGACGGATGCGGATGTAGACGGTTCGCACATAAGAACTCTGATATTAACATTCTTTTACAGGTATGCAAAAGAATTGATACAAAAGGGTTATATTTATATTGCACAACCTCCACTGTACCAATTAAAAAAAGACAAGGAAAGCAAGTATATATTCAATGATAATGAATTAAGCAGAACACTTGAAGCTATGGGTAATCCGGACAATATCCATATACAGAGATACAAAGGTTTGGGTGAGATGAACCCGGGACAGTTGTGGGAAACAACCATGGATCCGGAAACAAGAACATTAAAGAGAGTAACGCTCGAGGATATTGTTGAGGCAGAAAAAATGTTTACAGTTTTGATGGGTAACGTTGTTGAGCCAAGAAGGAAATTTATAGAGGAGAACGCGGAGAAGGTTCAAAATCTTGATGTATAAAACTGTCTTTTTTGAAACGGGTAAAAATAGCCTAAAATTATTATACGAACAGACAAGACTACCAGTTTGCGTAAAAAGGTTGGTGTATTTGTGACGGGAATCCATAAGAATACACAATGAATAGCTATTTGTGCAGGTATGGTAGGGTGAAGCAAGATGAATCATCTGTTTTTTTTGTGAAGATAGACCCAGCTATTGTTTCGTAAGGAGATTAAAGGCTTGCCTGTATTTTTCCTGTGTCCTTTTTATAATCTCTTCAGGAAGTAAAGGGGCGGGTGGTTTTTTATTCCAACCCGTGCTTTCGAGATAATCTCTAACATACTGCTTGTCATAACTTGGTTGCGGTTGTCCCGGTTCATATCCGTCGAGAGGCCAAAAACGCGATGAGTCAGGAGTTAACATCTCGTCTATCAGGATGATTTTTTCATTTAAATAACCGAATTCGAATTTAGTATCGGCAATAATGATTCCTCTTTCGTGAGCATACTGCTTTGCCCAGGAGTAAATTTTGAGGGTTACATCTTTGATTTTTTTGAGGTTATCCTTGCCAACAAGTATTTCTGCCTCTTGTTGGGTTATATTAATGTCATGACCTTTTTCTGCTTTTGTTGCTGGAGTAAAGATGGGTTCTGGAAGTTCGTCCGCTTCGAGTAACCCTTCGGGCAAAGAGATTCCACAGATTGAGCCCTTCTCCTTGTATTCTTTCCAGCCTGAACCTGCGAGGTATCCTCTTGCAACGGCTTCTATTGGAAAGGATGTTGCTTTTTTCGTAATCATAATTCTTCCCGATAGAAGGGATTTATATTCATTTAGCTTTTCCGGTAGATTATCGATATTGGTTGATATGAGATGGTTCTCAATGATGTCTTCCGATTTATTCATCCAGAAAATGGACATAAGTGTCAAGATTTTTCCTTTTTCGGGGATTTTACTTCCGAGAACTACGTCAAATGCCGAAATTCTATCGGAAGCAACTATAAGCAACCTATCACCAAGGTCATAAACATCTCTCACTTTGCCTGTTTTGTATATTGGAACACCCTTTATTTTTTTCATAACAATTTTTATATACGACAGAAAAACTCTACTGTCAAGGAAAAAGATGAAGCTACTTCCATTAGGAGTCACTTGAAATAATACTTGACAGAGTGTTGGTTGTATATTATTATTATAGTATATGATATAAACAAAGGAGGGTATATGAAGAAGCTTTTCTTTTTTGTAGTGTTTTTGGTTTTCTGCACAAGTCTTTTTGCGGATGCCAAACTTGATAGTATCAGGGCAGCTATAAAAGCAAAGGGTGCAAAATGGACGGCGGGGATAACATCTATGTCGATTCTTTCCGTTGAAGAGCAAAAAATGAGGCTTGGATGGAACAAAGAACTGGAACCTACCCTTGAGGAAAGAGGAATGAAACCCGGTTTTCCTCCACAAAGAACTTATGCAGAATCCCTTGACTGGAGAAACTATAATGGTGTAAACTATATGACACCTGTTAGAGATCAGGGAGCCTGCGGTTCTTGCGTTTGTTTCGGACTGCTTGGACCAGCTGAAGGAATGATGAATTTGCAGGCAGGAGCAGAGAATATGGAAACAGATATGAGTGAGCAGGAATTGCTCTCATGTGGTCCTGGTTCCTGTAACGGATGGAATATTAATGATGCAATGAACTGGATGAAGTATGTTGGAGTTTCCGAAGAAGCCTGTTTTCCTTATCAGGGAAATGACAATATACCTTGCTCGAATAGGTGTGAAAGATATATGTTTACAAATAGGAAATCTCAACTTTGGGGTTGGGCTTACCCGTATGTCTGGGGACTAAAAGACGAACTCGAAAACGGTCCCATAGATGTTGCATTCGATGTTTATGAGGATTTTATGTCTTATACCGGTGGTGTTTACAGACACACCTGGGGTAATTACGAAGGTGGACATTCTGTAACTATGGTCGGGTGGAACGATGCCGATTCGTGCTGGATCTGCAAGAATAGCTGGGGAGGTAACTGGGGTGAGGATGGCTATTTCAGAATTGCATGGGGTGAATGTCACATCCATAATTATGCTGCCTGGCTCATAATGCAACCTGCGGGTTATCCATATCTTACTCTTGGTGCCCATCTGGTCGATGATTCGCTTGGTGGCGATGGAGACGGTGTTCTCAATCCGGGGGAGCAAGCTAAGATCACGGTTGATATAATAAACAGATTAGGATGGTGCGATGCACAGTATGTTGATGCTACTCTCAGAACGAGTGATTCAAGAGTTTCAATAATTGATTCGACAGGGAGTTATGGAACTATTCTTGACGGGGATACTGTTGGAAATGTATCCGAACCTTTTGAAGTTCAGGGTATTAGTGGTGATTCACTTGGACCTGTTGAGATGACATTGTATATTACGGCTGTTGGAGATAGTGGTGCATACTGGATTGAAATTACAATGGATATCGAATATGGTTGGGTTCAGTATGGCTGGCCAGCATTATCAGAGCAAGTGAAGACCTCGCCTGCCATTATTGATGTGAATGGAGACTATAAAGGTGAGATTATATATGGTTCTGAAGCAGGGGATCTATTTGTGAAGAATTACGAAGGGCTGAATTTCTACTCTTTTCCATATCATGTTTCAAATAAGATATGGGGTTCTCCAGCGGTGGGAGATGTGGATAATGACGGTGTAACTGATATTGCTTTTGCTGGTTTCAATACAGATATTTACCTCGTGGATGAATATAAGAATCTTAAATGGTCTGTTACAACCGGGGGACCCGTAATAGGGACACCAGCGCTTGCGGATCTGGACAATGACAATAATTTGGAGGTGATAGTAGGGAGTTTCGACAAGAAACTATATGTACTGGATTTTAATGGCAATCCACTGAACGATAGTTTTCCTTTGACTATTCCGGATGGCAGTATGATTACTGCTGGCTGTGCAGTAGGAGATATCAATGGAGATAATGAGAAGGAAATCATTGTTGCTTCTTATGGTGGGTATGTTTATGCGATTTCTCCCGGTGGTGAAATTTTGACGGGCTGGCCCTACCATACAGGTGGGAACATTTGGGATGCCCCTTCAATGGCAAACCTTGACGGCACGGGTGTAAAAATCGCAGTTGGCTCGACAAATGACACTGTTTACGTCATTAATGAGGACGGAACCCTCGACTTCAAGGTTGCTACCGGCGGTGATGTGAGAAGCTCGCCTTCGTTCGTTGATGCAGATGGGAATGGCGACCTCGAGGTATTTTTTGGATCGGATGATGGTAAAGTTTATGCCTATGACCATAATGGTAATTCTCTTGCTGGTTGGCCTGTTACTATGTCGGGCTCCGTCAAGTCTCAAGTGGTGTTTTCTGACCTCAATAATGACAATGCACCTGAGATTATTGTTACTGCCAGTGGAGGTGAATTAAGCGTTTTTGAAGGTGATGGAAACTCATTTGATATTTTCCCCATAATGGTCTTTGGTAGTCCGACAACGCCTGCCGTGGAAGATTGTGATGGAGACGGAGACTTAGAAATTTTCTTTGGCAATATTAATGGAATGTCTGCAATAGACTACAAACAGACAAGGGGAACCGGCACATACTGGAATATGTTTAGATGTAACCTGAGGAGAACGGGAAACTATGAGGATGCGGCAGTCGGACTTGAAGAATCCAGCAGTACTGCAATTCCTGGATTTAGGATTTATCCGAACCCCTTCAAGGGTACTGCTAAAATTGTTTTTAGTTGCAAGAAAGGGGAAAAGGTTAAAGTATCCATATACAATGTTGCAGGTCAGAAGATAAGAGAAATTGAGTCTAAAGGGAGTTCAACGCAGAGAGTAATAACCTGGGATGGAAGGAATAAGGAAAATGAATGCGTTGCGACAGGCGTGTATTTCTGTGTTGTAAAATCTACAAGTACTGGAGAAGTAAAAAGGAAACTGATTAAGATAGAATAGAATCAAAGCATCCTTTTATCAGTGCAAAAAGAATGACGCCATTGCGAGTTTTCCTTGAGACTATGCTTGCGCGAAGCGATGTTAGATTTTTCCTTCCTATCGTTCTTTTTCTAAGCGTAAGTTGCGAAACATCCGATATTTGTTTTGATAATCCAGAAAGATTCCTGGAAACACGAGATTTTCCAGAGTATTTCTTGAAAATTCCCTATTACGGTGTGAACGGAAGAAATGGGCTCGATGGCTTTGAGCAAAATTCCGTAGTTGACATAAGGGGAATTTATGTAAAGGGAAAAGGCATTTCTTTTCTGAGGATATTCAGCGATTCCGGACTGTTTTATGTATTACTTGAGGATGATTTACCCTTTGATAGCGAGACCGATTTGTTGAACATACGAGGTATAGTTCTTGAGAATAATGAACCATATATAAAGGCTGTAGAGGTTAAATCTGGTAGAGATGTTGGAAAGATCAGGGAAACGGTCGAGGGAGCTTATCCCGAGCTTGTTTCGAGAATTAAAAAACAAATTCATAATCCCAATTCAAAACTCGATTTGTCAAATATCAAAGAATGGCACCTTGCAGCCCGGGAAGACAAAATTCTTGTATTTGGCAGGACATACGACCTTATGTATGAATTTGACATAGGGATTCTTGTGGAAAAACAAGATAATTCCTGTGATTTACAGAAGATTTACGCAAGAGAGTTTTTCAAAGGGGAGTGAATGAAGGACGCCCTCCGTGAGATTGTGGATTTTCATGCTTTAGAAAGAGTTGATACATTCATTGGAGCCAAGCAAACGAGTATTTGTTCTTTTTTCTTGACAACACTATTTTCTTATATTATTATAATTGTGTTTACATAAATCGACTAAAACAAAAAGGAGGACCAAATGGGATTTTTTAGTTTTATGAGGGGGGCAGGAGAAAAAGTATTCAAGCAAGGCGAGGATGAAGCAAGAAGCATAGAAAACGTGATCAAGCTGGTTCTTGGCGAAAAAATCACTGACCTGAAGGCAGAATTCAAAGATGGATTGGTAATTCTGTTCGGGAAATGTGATTCAAGTTCAACTAAAGAGAAAGCAGTTTTGCTTGCAGGAAATTTGAGTGGCGTCGATAGGGTAAACGATGAGAGCCTAACAGCTCCTGCTTCGGAAGAAGAGACGGAGTTTTATGCAGTAAAGTCCGGAGATTCGTTATGGAAAATTGCTCAAAATTTCTACGGCAATGGAAATAAATACCAGGATATATTCGAGGCAAACAAAGGGGTCATAAAAAACCCGGATTTAATCTATCCTGGTCAAATATTGAGGATACCCAAAGTTAAGTAAAGCAATTTGTGATTATCTCACTGCTCGTGTTACCCAGATATTGGCTTCGAGATTATTGGATTCTATCTTTTTGAAGCGGTTCCTCTTCAAAAGAAATTCAAGAAACCAGGGAGACCAGATATAAAATCGAGCTCTGAATAACTCTCCTTTTTCAGGAAGCATAAAGAGTCTTTCAAAGAAACCCGCAGAAGTGTCGATACCTGAATGATACGATAACATAACTTTATTCTCCTGGTTTTTCTCCACCATTTGCCTTTGATACGATGAAAACAGGATATTAACCCAGTCGCTGTAATGAAAAAGTATTATTCCATCTATGTTTAGGACATTCCAGGATTTTCTGATTATCGTATCGAGTTCATCAATAGAGAAATGCGGTAAGGAATTTCCCAGGAAAGTAACTGCATTATATACTTCTTTTAAGGTTTCTATATCTTTTGCTGCTTTTGTGAAAAACTTGCTTGATAAGTTTTTTTTTAAGGTGATTTCTTTTGCCCTTTGAATAAATGCTTTCGATGTATCGATACCCGTGGACTTGAATTTCAATCTTTCAAGCGCAAATGTCGATACACCCATTCCACAACCAATATCAAGCACCTTACCTTTTTTTGAATTTAGATACTCACCCAGAATTCTTACGAATTTCTTCATCCTGAACTTACCGCTAATGGATTCAGGATCATAGATTTGGACGTTGAAATTGTAGTGTGATGTCATATTGGTTCCCTTATCCTTAAACACATTGCCTCCTTTTTATATCGGTGACGAGCTTATAGAAATATTCAGGAAGTGTCAAGAGAAAAAAGTGGGACTAAAATCGTTTTCGGTCTACGTTTTACTGAAATTAATTATCTGAATCCTCTGTGTTTCGATTGCTTATCCTTGTACATCTCGTAGTCTGCAGTTGCAATAAGCTGGTCTACTGTTTTTGGACGAACGGGATCAAATTCTGCAAAGCCGCTGCTCAAGCTGATAGAATAAGGTTTGAGATTGCGGGCATTAAAGCTTTTCAGTCTCCTTGAAATGTGCTGCCACATGGTTTCCGCTTTAGTTAATGGGCATTTCGGAAAGATAAGGAGAAACTCATCGCCGCCTAACCTGCATATGAAATTTTCGGTCTCACCTAATTCTTGGGCAAGGAATTCACTTACGAGTTTTAATGCTTCGTCACCTTCCTTATGTCCATACGTGTCATTTATTTCTTTCAGACCGTCTACATCGATATAGCAAATACACAAGTTTAACTTGCTGTCTTTCTGGTCTCTTAGTTTTTTGCCAAAAAGAAGAAGCCCATACCCTCTGTTGAATACTCCGGTCAATACATCTGTGGTGGCAAATCTTCTTAGTTCTCCTTCTGCTTTCGTTCGTTCTGTTATATCTAACATAGTTCCTTGAATTGCGGTTTTACCCATGTAAATAATGCGGCTCCCTAAGGCTTCGAGATTAAAGATAGTTCCATCCTTTTTAACACCCTCAAACTCGTAATGAATAGTTTGTTTACTGCCCGATTCTCTCAGTTTTACCTGTTTTTCGACAAGTTGCCAATTCGCTGGCGTTACCAATTTTCTTATATGTATTCCAAATAATTCCTGCGGGTTTTCATATCCAAACATTTCGACAAAACGCTGGTTACAGAACCTCAAAACATGCTGTTGGGTGATATACAAACCGGCAAGTGAATTATCCACAACCCATCTATATTTTTGCTCGCTCTCTGTTAGTGCTTTTTCCGCTGCTTTACGTTCAATTGCCATTGCAATCTGAGTCGAAACAAACTTCAAAACATCCATATTTTTTTTACCCAATCTAATGCCTTTGGAATAGCTTTGTACTGCGAGAACACCAATAATCTTATCCTGAGTTTTAAGCGGAATGCCGAGCCAATCGATGGGTGTTGGTCCATAAGGTTTTAATTTACCGCTTTTTTTGAGTTTCTTCACGGTTTCTTCATTTGCAACGAGAGGTTTCCCTGTGTTAAGTACATATTCTGTAAAACCCTTTGCGAATTTCCTTGAAGTTTTAGTTTTGTCTTGATCGATTTCGTCTACATAATACTCAAAAGAAATGGTATTAGTGGAAGAATCATATAATGCGATATAGAAATTTCTCGCAGGCATTAATTCGCTAATAATTGTGTGTATAGAACAATAGAGTTCATCAAGATTCTTTGTGGAGTGAACTGCTTCAGAGATTTTGTAAATTGAAGTATGCAAGTTCTCAATCCTTTTTCTTTCTGCGATGTCTTCCAGGATACCATCAAAGAATTCAACACTACCATGTTTATCCGATATAGCCCGAGCAGTGAGTGAACCCCAAAAGGTTATACCATTCTTTTTCTTAAACTGAACCTCGTAGTTGACAATTTCACCCGTAGAACTAATTGCCTTAATGAAGTTTTTCCTATCTCCTGTTTGCGAATATAGATCAGCTACGGAGATATTGGTCATTGCTTGAGGATTCTCATATCCAAACATCCTTGCGAGCGCTGGATTTGCAGAGAGTAAGCGACCGCTGGGGTCAGCTGATGTGCGGAATACTCCAACGGGGATATTTGCTTGCAATGTTCTGTATCTCGCTTCCGATTCTTGAAGTGCTTGGTCTGCCTGCTTGCGTTCGGTAATGTCGATATCTGCACCTCTGTAGCCAATAAAATTTCTTTTAACATCAAATAGGGGTGCTCCGCTTGTCGAAAGCCAGACCGTTTTGCCATTTTTGTGAATGTTTCTGTTTTCGAATTCCCGAAAGGATTGTCTTTTTTGAAAAGTGTCGAATGATGCTTTCTTGAGTTCCTCACGATCTTCGGGAGAGAACAAATCATAGAAGTGCTTTTTTAGTAATTGTTCTGGCGTATATCCTAAGATCTTAATAACAGTTGGACTTGCATAAGTGTATTTTCCTTCAGTGTCAACTTCCCAAATCCACTCCAAGACATTTTCTGTAACCTTTCTAAACCTTTCTTCGCTTTCAAGTAGCGCCTTTTCTAATTGTTTAAGCTTGTTTTTCAACTTATCCATATTTTGGTTTTTTTGTGTTTTTTTATCTTTCATTTTTGGTTCATGTTATTAATTGAGGTTTGCCTGCAGTGTTAGTTGACGAGTTAGATCCATAAGTGTAATGACATGTGTGAATGTCTGCTATGCAGATACAGATGTAAGGAAAACAAACAAAAAAATTGTAAAACTAACCGAGTATTTCAAAATTCACAACCTCCCATTTATGCTATATGATAATTTTATATACGATAGCATAAGAAAAGTCAAGCACTTTTTGAGTCACAACAGACAAATCGAAAGTAGAATTAAGCAGTGTATCTTTGCACTTAAAAATCATCCGCGGGAGATAAAATATAATGTGGAAAGAGGGAGAGAAAAGAGATGTTTATATAACGGTAAAAGTTGAGACA
>Ga0307437_1000875_pt1 | contig 21690 bp, 27 predicted proteins | sample SalMarWE160390MG_FD_202146 | JGI IMG/M metagenome (GOLD analysis project Ga0307437, IMG submission 202146) | Salt marsh sediment microbial communities from the Plum Island Ecosystem LTER, Massachusetts, United States - WE1603-90 | ecosystem: Environmental > Aquatic > Marine > Intertidal zone >...
ACCTTATAAGGCAAAATTAATAAAAGAAAAAATTGTTGTAAAACCCAATTAAAACACAGTCCAACTAGAAAAAAGCCCTACTTAAAGGTAAAAAATAATTAAATTTTCAGCTATAGGATTGCTGTCAATTACGACTTTTTCGCCGAGATAATTCGGATATAAGTCTAAATACTCACTGCCTTAGTGGTTTTTGAGGCTAAACCAAAGAAGAAAGGCAGTTAAAATCACCTAAAAGTTATTATCACCAAAAATAAAGTCTAAAAATATCAATTTTTGAACAACTTTAATCCTCAAGCTTTTCACTAAAGACACGGAAAAAGAGGATGCTGCCAGCGCAGAACCCCAAAGTAAAAGCACCCCAGTAGAGCATCTTCGCCCCTTCCTGGGCAGGCACAAATAATCTGTTTAAACTGAGCAGGAGAAAATTGGACAGAAGTAGGGTTTTTTTTACATCATTTAAAAGTTAATGTCAAGCCGTTAGTGATTTTTTCCAAGAAAAAACACCTTTTTAATAAATAGAAGTTGTTTAATATCGATTACTCAGCTTCGACAGGTATATTGCTCAACCAACCAGATTCTCGAAATACTTAATTATCTCTAGAGCAACATTAGTCGGGGTGTATTTTTCCAAGCCTGTAAACTGCGGCCCCGGATTAATCTCCAAAACGTACGGCTGTTTTGTTTCTTGATGAATCATAATATCCACCCCCGCGATTTCAGTCCGGGTTAATTGGCTGATTTTCTCTGCCATCTGTTTCACTTCTGGAGCCTTTTTAAGGTCAAAATTACTCCCCGAACCACCCTGACTGATGTTGCTGCGGAAATCCCCTGGCTTAGGGAGGCGCTTCATTGCCCCAATCGCTTTAAAACCGACGGTAAAAACCCTAATATCGCCCTCATTAGGTAAATACTCGCGAATAACAAACGCCGAAGCCTGATTTTTAACTCTCTCTTCGAATTTTTTGAGAGTTTTCTTAAGCTCATCAAGAGAGTCTATTTTAAAAACTCCTTTCCCCTGCCGGCTACCGCTGATTTTCAAAATAAGGGGAAATTCAAAATCATTCACCACTTCATCGACTTGAGAAGAAGAAAAAAGAAAAACCGATTTTGGGTAGCGAAGACCATTCTCTGTCTGCTGAAGATAGTCAGAAGCCGGTGTTAGATAGTAGCGATAGTCAAGGGTAATAACTTTTTGATTAACAATTTTAATCTGATGGCGCTGGTTAAGATATTGCGCCGCCAAAGACCATTCCCAACGCCTTTTAGCAAAAGCCCAAAGATAAACAAGGTTGTAATCAAGAATATTTTTATCCTTCAGCAGTATTTTAAACTGATTAGGACCGGCTTTAATGATCAAGTCAGCGCTGAGACAGCCATCAATCTGATGACCCCGCTTTTCTCCCTCTTCTTGGAGACGTTTTAACTGGGAATTGGCCACCAAGCCCACAATTAGAATTTTCATTGTTCTTTAAGAGCTATTTTTAATAGCGTGTTCAATAAATAATTTGCCAATATTTTCCCCAACCGCTTTTTCCATGCCCACAAAGCCGGCCGTATGGTTGACCTCAAGCAAATAACGTTTCTTCTTGGTCATCAACATATCAACCCCGCCAACGCTCAGGCCAATCGCCTTAAGGGCCCGCCAGGCGAGTTTCTGTCCCTGACGGTCAAGTTCAAAAGGTTCAACCTTGCCGCCAAGAGAAAAATTAGCCCGGAATTCACCGGGAGCAGGCAGACGACGCATGGTAAACAAATGTTTACCCACAATTAAAACCCGCAAATCATAAAGATAAGGAATAAATTCCTGAAGAAGAAAGCCTTTGGCTGGCCGGTCTTCAGTCTGACACTGATTGATAAAAGAGGCCAACTCTTCAGGCGTTTCGAAGCGAAAAACCGAAACTCCCTTACCCATCCGGGTTGATTTAACAACCAAAGGATAACCCAGTTTCTCGGCTAATTGAGAATAATCCTGAAAATCCCGGCTGTAGGCGCTTCTAGGTACCGGCAAGCCAGCCAGAGTCAGCTTAACCATGTCAGTTATTTTATCAATTGAATAGCGGTGAGCTAAAAAGCCATTATCAAAAACCTTCACTTTTTTCTTTCTCAGCCCCGCCACGACAGCGGCAATAGTTTTGAGCGAATTAAAAACACCCCGAACGATGACCAGGTCAGCCTCAAGGTTGGTCAGTCCGGCTACTTTCAAACGATTTTTATCAATCTGAAAATTAAAATCCTTGAGGTTAAGCAAACGAAAGGAGTGACCTAACTTTTTCGCTTCTTCCTCAAGGCGCTGGTTTTCTAACAAAGAAGGCAAAGTCGTCAGTAAAACAATTTTCATTTGTTACCGCCTCGGTTTGACTAAAAAACCGCTCAAATCTTTCCGGCCAATAATCATTGATGCCCGCAGATTGGCTCTTTCGGCCACACTAGCAATTGTTTCAATTTTCCGACCGGCTAAATAGAAAGTTAAGCCAATCACCTCTCTTCTCTCTATTCCCAAGCCGCTTTTATAAATCTTACTCCATAAAATATTATCTGGTTTTAAGAGGCCCAGCTCTCTGGCTAAATCCCGGTCAATTGAAGTGCGCCAAGCGCCGGTATCAACTTTCGCTCTCACCTCCACTCTTTTCTTATCAGCCGAACGAACCCTTACTGTTTCCCAAATCCTAATCGTCTTAATTCCCTCATCAGCCATGACTCTGTCTGCAAATCTTTCCGCAAAAAGAGTTCTGCCAATCTTCACCCCATGCTCAGCGTCTTTCACTTCTAAACCGACCACCCGATTCAACCGCCCCTTTAAGGGTGAATGATTAGCTTTTTGAATCTCCAGGCCCGGCTGGTTGTTGAGTTCTAAAATGACCGGACCATGCTTCTTGTCAAAGACAATGTCCACACCCAAATAGCCCAACCAAGGCACCGCTTCTTGTGATTTGGCGGCGAGAAGCAAAATTGTATTCCAGTGAGGTAATTTCAAGCCATTCACCTTTCTTTTTGTCCCGGGAATATGCTTAATAAATTTATCCCTGTGGATACCGTAGGTGGTCACTCCGGTAGCAATGTCAACTCCCACCCCAATTGCTCCTTGATGAAGATTGGCTTTCCCTTTAGACTGGGCCGTCGGTAAGCGAAGCATGGCCATCACCGGCACCTTGTTGAAAACAAGCACCCGGATATCAGGCGTGCCTTGAAAAGCATATTTTCGAAAAACTTTGGCAATCTTAATCCGTTCCTCAATCATTGCCTTATCAGGCAAATTATGAAGGCTATGGCGACCCGCCAAAATATCTAAAATCCGCAATTTAAGATCGGAGGTGTTAATAATCGAATCATCCATCAAATACCATTCGCCCGCAAATTTAGCCTTCTTTTTAATAATAACTATTCCTTCTCCTCCCAAACCGGAAACAGGCTTAAGAACAAAATTATCAGGCAAAGAAAGCCAGTTAAATTCTTCAACTTTTTTAGGGGTTTTAAAAACCGCTAGGAGTCCGGGAGTGGGCAAACCGGCCTTAGTCAAATACTTCTTCGTTAAGAGCTTAGAATTAGCAATTCGCCGCCCTTTCCTTTTATTCAGGGGCTTTAAATAATCCAGACTACGCGCGTTGACGCCTAAAATCTGATTGGATTTGGAAAACATAACTATTTCAAAAGCTTTTTAAATCGTCTGTATTCGATCAGTCGAAGACCAGTAAACCTCCCCAGCCAAATATCTAAAATAAGAGGCGTTAAAATCACCAGAAGAGGATAAGTTAAGGCTAATTCTCTCAGCCAATGGAAGCTGAAAATAAAATAACCGGCTAAAGCAATCACTATCGTTTCCATGATTAAACGAGCCGCCTCACGCAATGACTTTCTGATTTGAACGGCGATAAATTCCTCGGCAAGTAAAATCAGAATAACAATCGGAAAAATGGAGACAACTCCCAATTGGCTCACTCCCAAGTAAGAGAAAATCACCATTAATCCTAAAATACCCAAAGTGATAAACCAAATGAAAAGAGCCATCCGAGGCAGATAATGAAGTCTTAATTTTCTTAAAATCCGACGGCTAAGGGTAGCAAGAACCAAAATCACCAGAAAAATTGAAATGCCGGTGATAATGCCCGTGGCTACAAAAGTGACCGCAATTAAAGTCGGAATTAAAATCCCAAACCCCCGGAAGCCAATTAAATGCCTGGCGGCGGCAACAATTGAAGCCACTAACGGCAAAAGGAGCAGTAAAACAATTGTTTCCTCCGAAATACCATTGGCAATCGCCTGAGCAATGACTGACTGAAAGATATTCATAAGTCTATTAAACTGCGCCTATCGGCTTGTATAATTCTTGTAAGAGAATTATCGAGATACGCAGTACCGCTATATAATGGATATATTATACTAAAAAAAGGGTAAATCAACAAAAAGAAGACTTTTATTCAGCCAGCTCCGCGTCAATAATCATCTTGAAGTTGGCAAATGGCTGGGCGCCGACTAATTTCTGACCGTTAATAAAGAAGGTTGGTGTTCCGCTGACGCCAACGCTTTGCCCTAATTGGTAATTGTCCTCAATCACTTTTCCAAATTCATTATCTGCCAAACAGGAGCTAAACCCCTCACTATCTAAATTTATCTCTGAGGCTAGTGTCTCCAGTAAACCTTCTAAATCTTCTGTTTCATAAAGGTCTGCCTGTTTTTCAAAAAGCAAATCATGGTATTGCCAATATTCGTCTTGCTCTCCAGCACAATAGGCTGCTTCAGCGATTTCTTTAGCCTTCTCTCCATGAACGGGAAAATCTCTAAAAATATAACGGGCTTTGCCTGTATCTACGTAGTCTCTAATTATTTGCTGATAAGTTTCTTCCTCATCTATTGGTCTTGATGGAACTGAATCAAAACCAACATATTCTGCACAATAAGGACATAAATACTCAGAAAATTCAACAATCGTGATAGGAGCGTCATCCTTGCCCTTTACCGCCACTGTTCCGGTTTCAATTTTAATAATCTGTTCCTCACCTAAAACTGCTCCTTGTTCCTGAGGCGCGGTTGGAGCAGAACTCGCTTGAGCTATCTTCTCTCCTTGCTCCCCTGTTTTTTCTCCCCCTAAATACTTAATCACAAACATCCCAGCCAAAAAGGCGACAATCACCGCCAGAGTAACTAAAATCGGGGTGGTATAAGTTCTTACTTTCTTTTCTTCTTTTTCTTCAGCCATTATTTTGTGGATTTTATTGCTTCAACCGGACAGGCATCAATCGCTTCCTTAATTTTCTCTTTCTTATCACCAGGAGGAGTAATGACTTCAGCTTTACCATCACTCGCCAGTTTGAAGGTCTTTGGAGCCAGCACCGTGCAGGTGCCGCAGCCAAGACATTTTTCTTTATTAATCTTAAGTTTCATCGTCTAATTATACCTCATCAAGTCTGTTCTTGCCAAGCCGCAAACAATTTCTCAAATTCCCCTTGATGCTCCCTTAAAAATTTATCCAAAGCTAAAGCGGGTTCAAACAAAAACCTCATAAGAGCCTCTCCTTCACCCACTTTGATTATTTCCTCACTCAGGGGAACTCGCCTCATAATGTTGTAATAAAGGGGTTGTCCCACTTCAGGAAAGTGACAAGAAAAAAGCCCTCCGTCAAGTCGATATCGCACCCTACTCATCACTTCTGAGAATCTTAGAGTTAAAACCTCTCTATCTAACTCTTCAACCAAGGGCACCAATGCTTCTGATGGGACTTCATAAAAAAATTGTTTATCGTCATCGGGTCTAAAAGGCACCTCTCCTTTGAGAACTAGAAGTGTTTGCTTTTCTCCTGAAACATCCTTCACTCTTTTAGCTAAGGAATATCCTCCCTCTCCTTCTTTAATAAATCCTATTTTTCTACCAATACCCTCTAAATATGGCAAAGGTGCCGACCAATCTTCCATCTCAGAAAAAATCAAAGCGCTGCGACATCTGAAACTACCAACAAGACCATTCTTTCCAACCATTTTTAATACCAAATCCGCATCATAAGCATCGCTCATGTGCTTCAATTCAAACCATTCCACTGGATCTTCTCCAACGGCCAGCTTGATTAATTCTAATCCGGTTTTTAAAGGAATTGGTTCTTGTTCAACAGTTTTTCCTTCTTTAGAAGTTCTCTCCACTTTTCCTCGCCTCCCTTTTTTAAAAAAATTAAACTGCCTTCTGGGCAGCTATCTCATTCTAAATTAAAACCCCATTAATGTCAACTCTGTTGACCCCAGGCAGGCGCCGGTATCGCTCCTTTGTGAAGATATTGGTAAACACTGGCGGCCGCTCGGGCGCCATCTGAAGCAGCAGTAATAAACTGGCGAAAAAGAATCCCGCCCTGAATCGCGGCTAAATCACCGGCCGCAAAAACACCGGCAATATTAGTTTCCATAGTCGGCTTGACCTTCACGTAATTGCCTCCATCAAGCTCGACCTTTAATCCGGCCGCCAAAGTAAAAGAAGGCACTTGACCAATTTCAATAAAAACCCCGTCAACTTTAAGCGACTGATTGCCCTGATAAGAATTAGCCAGAATAATTTCCTCGACTTTCTCTTTCCCTTTTATCTCTTCAACCTGATTGGATAAGACTTCTTCTATTTTCTTCACTTTTCTCACTTTCTCTACCCAACCAGGTTCGGCTCGAAACTCATCCCGACGGTGAATAATATAAACCTTTTGGGCAAAAGAAGCGGCATGAAGAGCGCCGGTCACGGCTGAATCGCCGCCGCCGGCAATAGCGACCACTTTATCCCGAAAAAGGGGAATATCACAGGTTGTACAATAAGAAACACCCTTGCCTAGAAACTTCTCCTCGCCGGGAATATTGAGGTGTCGATAAACCGCTCCCATGGCTAAAATTAAGGTTTTGGTTTGGAATTTCTCCTTGGTAGTTTTAACTTCAAAACCACCTTTGATTTTGGCCAAACCGCCGACTTTATCCTGTTTAATCTTCACCCCAGATTGCTTCACCTGCTCAATAAGCTTTTGCATCAGTTCCGGTCCGGGAATAGAAAGATAGCCCGGGTAATTCTCCACTCTTCCGGCAAGGGTCCCCTGCCCTCCGGGTATCTCGCCAATAACAAGATGGTTAATTTTATAACGGCTGGCATAAACCGAAGCGGTCATCCCCGCTATTCCAGCACCAACAATAATCAGGTCATTCATTTAAATTACTTCCTCAATTAACTTCTTATAGCCTTCTTTGCCCGGAAAACCAATTTGCTTTTTAACTTCTTTACCGCCTTTAAAAATAATTACCGTCGGAATACTCATAATGCCAAAGTTCTGGGCTATTCTTGGGCTTTCATCAACATTGAGCTTGCCTGCTTTTATTTTCCCATCATATTCCTCAGCCAACTCTTCAATCGCTGGGCTTGCCATCAAACAAGGTTGACACCAAGGCGCCCAAAAATCAACCAAAACCGGCAAATCTGCCTGCAAAACTTCCTTTTCAAAATTTTGGTCAGTTAAATCTAAAGCCATGAACTTTGAAACACAAAAAGAATGATAACCAAAGCCGCTAAAAGCAACAATAAAAGAAAGCTCTTTTTATCAGAGAAAATCTGAATTGTCTTGGCTTTTTTCTTTCTTGCCATCTTACCACCTCCTTCCTTTTTCCATCTTACCCAAAACCGGCTATTTTTTCAATCGTTGGCTTTTTTGACCAAATGATACCCATAGTGTATAATCAGCTCAATGCGGGTAGAGATCCTATCACAACTCTTCCAGGTCAGCGTTCATGCTACTGAGAATGACGCCCATTTCAGCTTATCATGCCCTCCTGATATTACCGAGCCGGAGATAACCAGGGCTATAGTCGATCTAGTAGCAATAATTAAAAGAGGCGAAAAACCTTACGACCAACTAAATAAGAAACAAAGAAAAACCGCCGCTGATTTTATTGATAGAGTTGCCAAATCTCTTCTCGTTTCTCAATCAGCGATTAAGAGTCCCCTCGGTCCAAGAGCGAATTAATTTAAAAACTTTCTAGCTGGCCAACCAGCCCCCATCAATATAAAGAACGAGGCCAATAATGTAATCGGCTTCATCAGAAGCTAAGAAAGTAACGGCGGCGGCCACGTCTTCAGGTTTACCAAATCTTCCTTTAGGAATATGAGATAAAAAGTTCTTTTGGATATTAGGATCGGCAATAAAATCTCTCGTCATATCTGTTTCAATAATTCCTGGGGCGACGGCGTTAACGTTAATGCCTTTGGGCGCTAGTTCAGCGGCTAAATCCTCGGTCAGCCCGACCACTCCACCTTTAGAAGCCACATAACCCGCGGCCCGACCGAGCCCCACGCCGACACCGCCAGAAGCAATCGAAGCACTATTAATAATTTTTGCCCCTGACCCCATTAATTTGACTGCTTCTCTTGCGCATAAAAACTGTCCTTTGAGGTTTGTGTCCAAAACTGTATCCCATTGCTCCTCGGTGGTTTGTTCTATTGAAACAGAAGAAGAGGCAATTCCCGCGTTATTGGCTAAAATATCCAGTTTCCCCCATTTTGCTTTTATTTCCGCAAACATTTTTGCGACACTTTGAGCATTTGAAACATCAGCCTGGACAGCAAAAGCTTCTCTACCTAGTTTTTTCACCTCCACCACCACCGCTTCCGCCTCCTCGGTTTTTGAATGATAATTGACGGCCACATCCGCCCCTTGTTTGGCTAAAGCCAAAGCAATGCCTCGACCAATGCCCCGGGAACCACCGGTAACCAAAGCTTTTTTACCTGTTAAGTCAAACATCTTATCACCTCCTATCTGTTTATATTAACAAAACATTTAAGCCAATAAAAACAAGCAGCATTAAAATAACAAAAAATCTCTGCTGGTTAAAGGTAACTTCAGTCTTTACTTGCCAAAAAAGCCATTTTCGCAGATATTCCTCCCTTTCTCTACTAAATAAACACTCTATTTCATCTTTTAATAAATGAAGGGCCATCGCCATGACCAAGCCGGCCCCAAATAAACTGCCGGTAGAAGTCAAAATAAAAAAGCAAGCAATATAAAGAATCGGCTGAAAAATGGCCGTGTGAAAGGAAAACTTGAATCGTTCCTCGTGAGTATCAACAAGCAAAATAAGGGCATCTTTGAAACGCCGCTGGTCTATTAGGCGCTTCACTCTCATACTGGTTAGTTCGTGGGGGTAAATGACCAGGGCATAAAGAAGGTGGTCAATATCAAGCAGAAATGTTCCCATTAAACCGCCCAACCAAAGCAAGACTAAGTTCCAGTGCCAGTTCCAGCGCAGCAAGGTAATCAGAATTAGCCAAATAAGAGTGACTAAAAGATGGCTTCTTACTTCTTTTTTGAGCATAATTTTATCAAAGTTTGGGCATTTTCAACCGCATATCCAAGCGCGTCATTGTTAAAAAAGGCATAACAATCAATTCCTTTTTTCTGCCAATTCTTAATCTTTTTTACCCATTCTCTTAACTCTTTTTTAGTATAGCACGAAGAATAGAGCTGCGTCCTGCCATGGAAGCGAAGATAAACAAAATCAGTAGTGATTTCATCGGTAATGGGCCAGCTGGGGTTGTCCTGAAAAACAACCGCCGCCTTGTGTTTTTTAAGAAGTTTGTAAACCCCACCCATCAGCCAGCTTTCATCCCGAAATTCAAAGGCATGACGCCATTCCTTGGGAAGGAGCCTTAAAAATTCAGCTAATCTTTCAGGATTAGCTTTAAACCTTGGTGGTAGTTGCCAAAGAACTACCCGATGAGGTCTGACCTCCCGAGAGGTCAGACCTCCTAAGGGTTCTGCTGCCTCGAAAAATCTCTTGAGCCGTTCTTGACAATCTTTTAACCTCTTAATGTGAGTAATATAGCGACTACCTTTAACTGAAAAAACAAAATCCTTGCCGGCTCGCTTTCGCCAGCCTTGAAAAGTTTCTTTTTTGGGCAGGCGATAAAAAGAAACATTTAACTCCACTGTCTTGAAATACTGACAATAATATTCGAACCATTTTGTTGGTGATAAACCTTTGGGGTAAAAAACTCCTTTTCCCCAGTGAGGATAAGAAAAACCTGAAGTACCAATGAAAACCTTACCCATGTTTACCTCTCTATTTTATCTCAAACCCAGAAAACACACTGCTAGCTTTTCCCTTCTCCATTTCAACATTTTCAATCTTCGCCCCAGCTGAACCCTGCTTACATTTTTCAATCATTTTCTCAACCTTTTCTGTTGTTCCCTGAAAAACCGCCTCGACCCGCCCGTCAGCCAAATTCCCTACCCAACCTGTTAAACCAAGTTTTTTTGCCTGGCGTTGAGTCCACCAACGAAAAAAGACCCCTTGAACTCTGCCTTTTATAAAAACATGGGCTTGGATTACATCTGACATTTTTCCAAATCAACGTGATTGCCCTCTTTAAACTTCACCCCTTCTTTCAAAAGCCTCCTTTTATGCTCCTGCCAGCCTTTCCCGGCAAAATTGGGCGCCAGTCTTCCTTCTCGGTTGACTACCCGATGACAGGGAATTGTTTTGGGGTCAGGATTATTATGAAGAGCATTACCCACGGCTCTCGCCGCTTTGGGCTTACCTAATTTAGCCGCAATCTGGCCATAGGTCATCACTTTTCCAAAGGGAATTTCCTTGGTAATTCGATAAACTTTCTGGGAAAACCCACTTAAAGACTTCACTAAGAAGAATTATAACCTAAACCGGCATTTCTCCTATAGGGGCAAAGATAAAAATAAGTTTACTTTCGTCTTCTTTTATCTCCCTTAAAATCTCTTCTCCAATTTCACTAATTCTTTCTTCTGGAAAACTTTGGTAAAGAATTTCCTCTTCTTCTCGGCTGACCTCCCCATCCTCAAGATAAGGTTGAAAAAAATCAATCAAGTGAAGATGGATTCTGAAAGCGGTCGTGGCCACAAAGGAAATCCTTTCATTCTCATCTAGTCCTTCAAGGGGTAATGTTTGGCCTAATTCAAGCCCAAGGATGGCTGATTCGTTCGTAGGACTATCATAAACGTAAAGGATGGTTTTAAGTGTTGGTTTGTTGGTTTCAGGTTCGCTGGCATCCTCAAAAACAAAATAGAGAAGATAATTAGGGTCAAGATTAGTTTCTGCTAAGGCCTCTTCTAGCGAATCATCTCGGATGCCAACCAGTTGATAATTTTTGCTTAAATTTTGAAAAGAAAGGGAAAGACACTCTTCAGTTTCGGGAAGGCTTTCAGGCAAATTCTCTTTGGCTGATTCACCAGGCGTTAGCTCAGGCGAACTAGGCTGATTTCTTGAACTACAACCAACAACCAAAGTCATAAATGCATACTTTAGAAAGTCTCTTCGAGTTAGAACTTTCTCTCTTTCTATCATGATTAACAGAAGAATCTTAAGGTGGCAGTTTCGATAATTATAACACAGATTTATCTTTTCTTCTTTTTCTTCAGTTCCTGTAATTTCCACATAAAAAGTCTCGCCGGGTTTTTTACGTTTTTGGCGTCTTTAACAAAATTCCTTGCTTCTTCAAGTATGACTCGAGGTAATTCTTTGGCCAGCTTAATATAAAGGGCTTTGTGTTTTAAGTCACCTAATTCTTCAGCTAAACGATAGCCATAATCCTGAAATTCTCGGGAAATGTATTTCTTTTCGTCCCAATCGAAGTTTTTGAGAACATCACCTATAGTTTGAAAGCTTTTTTTCTTTGCCATTTTTACCCTCTACCAATCAAAATCGGCGCCAAAGCTCCTATAGAAGCCAAAAGAAAGATGGTCCAAAGAGGCAGGTTAAAAAAGACGAAAATCGCCGCGATTGACAGGGCGGTAATCGCCCCAAGACCCAAGGAGATTTCCATGAAATAAAGAGACTGACCGGTGCCGCCATCAATTGCTTTCTGATAAGACCGAACACTCAATGGAATAGTGAGCATTTGCGCAGTCATTCGGTAAAGACCATCAACACCAACAATAGCTAAAGGGGCTCTCGCCACTACCCGGACAAGCCAAGTTAAAAAGCCAATGATTGAGCCTAAACTAATCACCTTCTTCACCCCTATCTTGTCAACAATTAAACCCACTAAATAAGTAATTATCGCCGCTACCAGGACGGCCGCAGCAATAACCTCACCAAAAACCACCATCTTACCTACTAATAAAAACAAAAAGACTGGCCAAATGGCGCTGTAAAGAGCTGTTTCTGACCCCCAGCCAAAGTAACCAGCCATTACCTTTTTATGGGTTTTGAAAAGTTGAACAACGTTGGCAATCCGGGCGTCACGATTAGGCTTTATTTCTTTGGAAAGAAGGGCAACCATCATCGCTAAGGTAAAAATTGCCCCCGCCGCGATAAAGAGCGCTTGATAGCCAAGATTAATGACAATTAATCCGCCCAAAATCGGCGTTAAAATACCGATTAAAATATAAATAGCCTGGCAAATGCCGGTCTGTTTGCCAAAATGTTCGTGGTCAGCTCTCTTAACAAAAAGCCCGTGATAACCAAACCAGAAAAAGGCCGCATGTATTCCCCAAAAAACAGCCACGGCAATAAGTAAAATTGGCTGGCTTTGACTAAAAGCCAATAAACCAACAAAAAGGAAAAAAGGAATGACAGAAAGGATTAAAGTCCGCCGGTAGCCTAATCTAAAACTAGTGTTCTCTGCTAAAGGCATCGTCAAAAGCTTAGCGATGTAAATTAATAGTTCATAACCAATAATCACTAAAATAGAACCTTTGGTGGAAAAACCCCGGCTCTGAGTAATGTATAGAATATAGAGAGGTGAGAATAAGCCCAGTAATTCTACCGCCATCCGTCGCAGAGTCACCATCGTAATAACTGTACCAATCCCATCACTGTCTAAATGAAGCCAGCGAAAACCAGTGCTATGGGTAAGATGTTTCATCTACCTTTCCCTAAGATCTCTATAAAAAACAAACAAAAAAGCCGTGCCTAATAAAGAAAGTAAGCCTACTAATAAAAATAAAGGTTGAAAACCTAAATAATTGGCAATCGCTCCACCTAAACCCGCCACCAAAGCCCCACCTAAATCCGTAGTTGTGTAATAAAGACTCCATTCAAGGCCTTCTCGACGATTATCAACATGTCTGGTAAAAATTGCCAGCCAGGTAGGATAAGAAAGAGCCGCACCAAAACCCCCGATAACCTGAATTAAGAAAATATGAGAAACTGTTCGGGCAAAAATATAAAGAAAGGCAGTCAGAGAAATAATTAGCGAACCGATAATCATCACCCAAAAATCATCAATCTCACCTCTTTTTTTATCAATAACCAAGGCAGTTGGAATTTGGACTAAACATTTTGTCAAAAGAAAAACAGTAATCGCTAAACCGGCCATTTCCACATTGCCTCCTTGAACCTGATCAGTCACAAAAACAGCAAAAATGGGATTAATCAATCCCCAGCCTGAAAGCATGAGAATATCGGAAATAGTCAAAAAACGAATGATTTTATTAATTGAAAAATTTATTTTCATTACTTAATTAAATTGATTAGCAGCTCCCTGCCAATCCTCAACCAAAGCTATTTTAATCGCTTTAACCGCCCTGCCAATTACCTGTTTAACTTTAGTTTTTTCTTCTCGCTTGAATTCTGACAAAACATATCTTTCCACTAATTTTTCTTTACCAATCTTGGCTTTTTCCTTCTTGACCGGATAACCGATGCCTAAACGAAAACGAACAAAATCACTCTTGCCTAATTCCTCAATAATCGATTCTAAACCACGATGGCCAGCTGAACTCCCGCCTTTTCTGACTCTCATCTTGCCTAATAGTAGGTCAACGTCATCATGAACCACCCAAATATCTTCTGGCTTAATTTTATAATAATTAGTTATCTTGGTGACAGCAAGTCCAGAGGCATTCATAAAAGTTTGCGGTTTTGCCAGAATTAGATTGCCAATTTTCGCTATTTCGCTATTAAATTTTTTATTTTCTTTCCAAGCTGTTTTTTCTACGGGTAACAATTTTGCCAATACTCCATCCAAAACCATAAAACCCAAATTATGGCGGGTGTTCTGATATTTCTTACCTGGATTACCCAGTCCAACAATTAAAATCATCTTAATAACCTTTTAACTTCCTCATCAGTAATCTGTCTAAATTCCTGATAAAACTGACCGACGGCAAAAAACATCAAGGGCGCTTCTAGATAAATGACTTCATCAGCTTTTTCTTCAAGTTTCTTCAGCGAATCTCGGGCAATTACCGGCGTCGCCACAATAATTTTTTTAGGTTCTTGTTGTCTGACTACTTCCACGGCTGCTTCCATCGTTGCCCCGGTCGCCACCCCATCATCAGTAATAATCACCGTTTTATTTTTCAAATCAAAAGGAAGTCTTTCGCCTCGATATTCCTTTATTCGTCTCTCCACTTCTGTTTGCCGATTAGTAATTTCCTCCTCAAGATACTTCTCACCCGCGCCAACACTGACGGCTAATTCTTCATTTATTACCGGCTCGCCAATCTCCCCCACCGCCCCAATGGCCAACTCCGGGTTACCAGGGGCGCTAATTTTTTTGGTCACAATAATATCTAAGGGACAATTAAGAGTTTGGGAAAATTGTTTACCAACTGCCAGTCCACCTCTGGGGATAGCCAAAACAATCAAATTTTTTTTATCTTGAAAGTTTTTTAGTTTAACGGCAAGTTTTTTACCTGCTTCTTCTCTATTCTTAAAAACCATCCTAATCACAATTTTAACACACAAAAAGCAGTCCGACCTGACGGCTAAAAGGAGCAGCCTGATGATTCACTAATTGATCGAACTGCTATTTAATTTTCGTTAGCTGCTTTTTGGCAAAGTCACCTACAAACGGTAATTTGAATTCTTCCCCTTGATAAGCTTTGAAGATTAAAACCAGCCAAAGGATAAAGCCGATAATCCAAAGCAAGGGAGAAAGCATCCAGCCAATGACGGGAATGAACATCAAAATCATCAGGGCGCCAAAAACAATAATTGACTGCATCGCATGGAAGCGAACAAATGGGTCTTTTTCAATCAAAAGAAAAACAATCCCGGTCAGCCAACCCAAAACATAAGTAAGCGCCGCCGCTGTATTTTTGGGTAATCCTGTACCTGCTTTTTCTGGCATAATTTTTGTTTTCCGCAGTAACTAAAAAAATTTAGAGTCTTATACAGCGTCACTGCGAAGTATAAATTTATTCACCTCCTCTCTACCTAAATCGTCCCATAAATTAATAATGGTTGTCAAGGCTCATTTCAAAACAAAGTCATTTGTTTCTTCTCTTTTTCCTCTTTTTCTCCCCAAATCTTAACTGTCCCAAAAACCCCATCATAACCCGGATCAACGACAATTTCGCCCTCTCTTACTTTCTTAATCCCCTGGGCCGCTTTTTCACCGGCAATTTTGGCAATTTCTAAAGGGTCAACTTTCAGTAAAACATTAAACTCAGAATTAAATCTTTCCACCAAACGATTGTACTCAGTTTCTACTCTTTGGCTGGAAACACCAACCCCTAAAACCTCGGATAAAATTTCTACTAAAGGCACTAGCATTATGTATGGTGGCCTCTTTCGCCAACTAATTCCTTTTACCCCATTCCCAATTTTAATTTCTTTAGTTTTCATTTCCTCAGCGCTTCGCCCTGCCAGTTCTTCCACTCGATGCATGACTCCCACGGTCAAGGGCTTGCCGCAAACCGGGCAAGTCGTTCCCAGTTTTTTCGTTTCTGCAGGAGATTGTTTGACTTCACAGTTCCGATGACCGGTATAATGATACTTCCCTTCTTGAGGATAAAACTCAATCGTGTAACTAATCTGCTGTTCTTGAATCGCTTGTTTAATATCCTGATAATCGAACTTTGACTTTTCAATTTTAAAAACCGTTGCCTCTCTCCCCAGCTTCTGAGGACTATGGGCATCACTGAAACTAAGAATACTCCGGCTATCCAGTTCTTCTATCCGCCAATTCATTGCCGGATTACTGCTCAAACCTGTCTCAATCGCATAAATTTGGTCAGTAAATTTCCCAAAACACTCTCTAATTGAATCAAAACCGGAACGAGAGCCATAAAGTGAATACCAAGGAGTCCAGACGTGGGCCGGAATCACCAGGCAATCTTTAGAAATTGAGAAAACAAGCTCACAAAGCTCAATACTGGACAAGCCCGTCATTGGCCGCCCATCAGATAAAAGCTTCACTCCATCGCTTCTTAGCTGTTCGTTAATCTTCTCCACTGTCTCAAAATTAGGGGCAAAAACAAGATTGTGAATCCGGTGTCCTTTTCCTCCTTGACTGTAGATACTGGAGATTTCGGTGGCTAATAAAAACAAAACATCGCTCGGTTCTCCTTTACAACAATAGATGCCTTTATTCACCTCAGTCAAATTCTCCTTAAGTTCCCTTAGCCATAAGGGGTGAGTAAAATCAGCTGTCGTCACCAAGTCAATCCCCTTTCTTTTTGCCCATCTGGCTATTTCAGGAATAATCATCTGCGGCGAAACTGCTCGTGAATATTTACTGTGAATATGAAGATCGGCAATCAGGTCCATTACTCAAAGCTTAAGAAATTCAAGAAGAACAAAAATCAAGTAAACTCCAAAAAGAATGGCTCCTTCCCAACGCTCTAGTTTGTGTTTGGTCCGGATAAAAAGATAGAAAAAACCAAAAATAATCACAAAAGCAATTGTCGCCAAGAGATACTCATCGAAAGCCCTAATTCTAATTGGAGAAATTAAAGCTACTATTCCAATAATCAAAGTGCTATTAGCCACCACTGAACCCAAAAGGTCACCAAAAACCATACCTGATTCTTTTTCTCGCACTGCTTTCAGTTCAAAAGCCAGCTCTGGCAAAGAAGTGCCAACAGCGACTAAAAACAGCCCGATTAATAACAAGGGTAAGTTAAAAGCTATTGCCATCCTGCTTGCTATTCTGACAATCATATCCGCTGAAAAAAGCAAAAGAGCAATGCCTAAAAATAGCCAACCAAGTTCTTTTTTCGTCCCCCTATGACTTAATTGTTTCAATAGCCGCCCAACAAAGCTTTCTTCTCTTCCGTCTCTTGCCTCAGCCAAACGCTGTTGGCTTTCTTTAAGAATCAAAACATTATAAAAACCATAGAGAGCGAGAAGAATTAGACCATCAGTTCTCCCCAACTGCTTATCGAACAAAAGCACCATCGGCGCCGCCCCAGCCAGAAAAGCATAAAAAACATCCCGACGCAGAAAAATGCCTCGAACCGCTACGGCGCCACCAACCAAAGCAGCGCCACCGATAACCAAAGACAAATCAGCAATATTAGAACCAAGAACATTACCTAAAGCTAAGCTAGGCTTGTTCTCTAAGGCAGCGGTTACTCCCACTACCAACTCTGGCAAAGAAGTTGCCAAAGCCAGCAAAAAACCACTAATGGCAAATTGACCGATACGGGCTTGACGAGAAAGACCTTTAAGGTTAATAACAATAATATCCGTGGCTTTAACCAGGAGAATTGAAGAACCAAAAATTAAGAGTAAATAAAAAGCAATCATTAACATCTAAACTATCTTACCATTTTTTCTGGCGAATGAGAAAAACCCATTTGGTCAGCTCAATGGCCAAAAAATTAAAAAAGCCAATTCCCAAAAGAAAGAGCCACTCATGAGTACCCAAAGGATGGGTTCTTAATAATGTCTGAAGAGGTGGGAAGTAAACCGCTAAAACCAAAAACAGCAATCCTAAAACAATCGAGCCGGTTAAAAATCGATTGGTAAAAAGATTATATTTAAAAAACGGCTTTCTGAAAGTTCTACAAGCCAAGGCAATGAACAAAGAATCAATTCCCAAAGCAACGAACATTACCGTCTGAATATAGTGAAGATGTAGAAAGCCCTTCAGGAGCCAATAAAAAAGAGCCAAAAGGATAATATCAGTAAAGATACCAATAATAAAAATCAGGGTTTTAAGTTCCGTATCCAAAATTGGCTGGCCTCGAGGTCGAGGCGGTTCACCCATGACTTCTTTCTCCTCTGGTTCAAAAGCTAAAGCAACGGCCGGCAAACTGTCTTCAATCAAATTAACCCAAAGAATTTGGGCTGCGGTTACCGGTAAAGGCAACCGTAAGAGAAGCGAACCGCCAATTAAAACTATTTCCGTAAAACTGTCAGAAAGGAGATAAAGAACCACCTTTTTAATATTTTCAAAAATATTCCTCCCCTCTTCAACCGCTTCAACAATGGTGGAAAATTTGGAATCCAGTAAAACTATATCCGCAATTTCTTTGGCGACATCCGAAGCCTCACCCACAACAATACCAATATCTGCTTGTTTTAGGGCGGGGGCATCATTGACTCCATCACCGGTCATGGCAACCACTTCCCCGTTCTCTTTCAGCGCTTTGACTATCTTCAGCTTCTGCTCAGGCGTTGTCCGAGCAAAGAGAATAATCTCTTTAACCTTTTCTCTTAATTCCTTCTCTGGAATTTTTTCTAACTCCGTGCCCTCAATCACCTGGGTCTTGAGGTCAACTTGAAAATCAAGCTGTTTTAAAACCGCCACCGCCGTAGAAACATAGTCACCAGTAATTATTTTTACCTTAATGCCCGCTTTTTGGCATTCCTTTAAAGCCACTTTGACTCCCTCTCTCACCGGGTCCTCATAAACCAAAACCCCTAACCACTGACAATTTTTCAAATCTTCCTTACTAATCTTTTTTCTGTTTCCCTGAACTTTTTGATAGCCAAAGCCTACCAGCCGGTAGCCTTTATTCCCGTATTCGTCAAGTTTCTTTTGCCACTCTTTTAACTTTGAATTTTGCATTTTACACCTACTTAAAATCACTTCCGGTGCTCCAGAGATGAAAAAAAGGTTTGGGTGGAGAGTGACGATATATTTATATTTCGGCGAGAAGGGAATTTCGTCTAGCCGAGGATATTTCTCCTTAATTCCTTCACTCTTACCAATCTCTTCTTCAGCCCAATTAAACATTGCCACTTCCAGAGGATCGCGCATATCGTTGCAAAGGATAGAGGCTTTAATCCCCAATTCTTTGTCAGTAAAGTCAGCTTTAACAACCTTCATTTCCCCTTCGGTGAGAGTGCCGGTTTTATCAGCACAAATCGTCGAAACTGAACCCAGGGTTTCGGCCGCCATTAGTTTCCGCACAATTGCTTTCTTTTTCAAAATCCTTTGCATTCCTAAGGCCAAAATGACGGTCAAAGTCACCACCAATCCCTCAGGAATGGCGGCCACCGCCACGGCCACACTGGTAGTAAACATCTCCAATGGCTCATGGCCCAGAAGTTCACCCAGAAGAAAAATAATTAAAGTTATCGCTCCTACCACCAGGGCAAGGATTCTGGCTAATTTATCCAGCTGAACCTGAAGAGGTGTTGCTTCTTCCTCAACTTCTTCCAAGCTCCTGCCAATCTTGCCCATTTCTGTTTCCATGCCTGTTTTAATGACCGTCATCTTGGCAATACCGGTCACCACTGTCGTCCCCATAAAAACTTTATTTTCCTTTTTCGCTTTATCTACCGCTTCGTTAGCTTCCTTATTAACGGACATGGATTCCCCGGTTAAAATTGCTTCATTAACGGAAAAATCAGTGGCTTCAATTAAAACCCCATCAGCCGGAACCCGAGTGCCAATCGTTAAAACCACCAAGTCACCAGACACCACTTCAGCCGCTTTAATTTCTTGCTTTTCTCCATCACGAATTACCTTGGCTTTAGGAGCAAGAAGAGAACGCAAAGCCGCCAGGGATTTTTGAGCTTTTCTTTCTTGATAAAAACCAAGAATAGTATTAAGAAAAACCGCGGCAAAGATAACAATTGAATCAGTAAAATCTCGAAGAAAAAGAGTCACTAAACCAGCCAAAACTAAAACATAGATTAAAGGTGATTTAAACTGGAAAAACAAAAGTTTGAAAGAAGAAAAATCTTTTTTTTTGACTAACTGATTAGGACCGAATTTCTCTAACCGCTCTTGGGCTTCTGCTGAAGTTAAACCTTGTTTGAGAAATTCTTTCTTAGCCACAAATTCATTGTAGCATAAAAAAATTATTCATCAGGAAAAAGAAACATATTCTCAGGGGTCAATCCTCTCCCTTCCCAAATCTCAATTTGAGAATAATTAGCCGCTTTTAGTTTAACAAAGATATAATTAGCCACGCCCGCAAGATTTTCCTTATCTACGTCGGTCAAAGTGCTTCCGCCTTCAACAAATTCCATTAAACCTTTTAAAGGTGGAAATTGCTCAGCATGAAGCTCAATCAGCGCTCGATGGGGTCTAAGAATAAGGGCCGTGTCAACACCGGATGTCATCGAGGCTTGGCCGAGTTGAAAAAGAGAATAATACAAGTTTGCTAAGACCTTGCTCTGTATTTCCTCGTCCTCGTTCGCCCAAGCAAAAGCTTGCTCTAAAAGATAATATCTATCTTCACTCACCACAATTTTTGTTTCGCCTTTTTTAGGAATCATCAAGATGCCTGATTTTTTTAAAATTTTTTGAGGAAAGCGCAAGATAATGGCCGCTAAAAAAGGAGGAATCATAACTTCTGCTCGCCCCTGTAATTTGGTTTCGTCTATAAGTTGACTACGAAAATCTTCAGCTTTTTCAAAAAAAGTCTCTCTTTCTTCTTGTTCTGTTGTCATCTCAGTTAAATTTTATCAACCAATTGGGATTGAAATTAATCGCCCGGTGGTCTGTATTGAATTTCTAATCGCAAACAAGCCAATTCACTTGATTCGGGTTCATATTCTCTTGTCACTTTAAAATATAAGCTTGGCCTAGTAGAAAAAACCCATGTTTTTGTCTCTTTTACTATTCCTTCCTCGTGATTTTCAAAAAGAAAATCAACGGGCACACCGAGTTCTTCTAGATAAGCATCCAAGGCCTCTAACCAGGTTTTTTCCGAAACAGATAAGGGTCCGGAATCGGTCTCAATCTCTTTAATCAATCTTCCCGAAAGAGCAGGATATCTTTGCCCTGCCTGGAGTAAGTTAACGACTAAAACCGCCTCGGCTCTTTCTCCTGATTCTACCTCGCCAGTCAACTGATTTAAATAATTTAAAGCCAACTCAGTTGGTGCTGGTTCACCCTCTTTATCTTTAATCTCAATTGGCTTTATTAGCTCAGCAAGCGGCACCTTCTCCACCTCCTTTCATTTAAAAACTGCCCTAAAGGCAGTCTAATTCTTTAATAACATAAACAAGTTAATAATGCAACTATTTTTGCAGTTTAAATAGCTTCTCCGCTTCTTTGAGACTGGTTGCTTCTTGAGGTGATTTATCATCCCGAAAGCGAACCAGCCTGGGAAAACGCAGAGAATATTTAGCGGTATAAATCGATGATTTAGTAATGTTATCTGCCTCAATCTCAACCATAATCTTGGGCGAACACCAACTATCTGGCACTAAATTCTTAGCCACTCGATATTGTTTTGGCTTTTCTTTTGTCTTGACCTTACCGCACCGTTGATACATCTCCCGCCATTGCTCATCAGTTAAACCGGTGCCAATCTTAGAAATGGTTAAGAATTCACCTTTTTGTTTGATGCCCACTAAAAAGGCGCCTAAACCGAAGCTGGCTCTTTTTCCCTTGCCTTTGTTATAGCCCATGACTACACAGTCCAGAGTATCCGTTAAACCGCCGCCCTTCTTGCCTTTTTCTTGTTTAAACTTGACCCAGGTATAACCGCGCCGACCGGGGTCATAGACTTCTTTCCATTTCTTAACCACCACCCCTTCTAAACCCTTCTTAATTTGCTCGTCATGATATTTTCTTAAC
>Ga0307437_1000879_pt1 | contig 21662 bp, 17 predicted proteins | sample SalMarWE160390MG_FD_202146 | JGI IMG/M metagenome (GOLD analysis project Ga0307437, IMG submission 202146) | Salt marsh sediment microbial communities from the Plum Island Ecosystem LTER, Massachusetts, United States - WE1603-90 | ecosystem: Environmental > Aquatic > Marine > Intertidal zone >...
CATAACGTCCAAAGCGTCCGGTTGCCCGGAGCGCATCAGGTAGGCGACTTCTTGAATCATCGTCGTTTCGCCGGTGATCTTTTGCAATCTGTCAGCGGTCACAGCCCCGATGCCGCCTAGCTTTTTGTGTCCGAAGGGGTCAAGCTTGTCCTCCTTATGAACAATCTCCCCCCCTATGATCTGAGCGCCTTCGGAGATGGTCATCAGGGCGTAATGGCTGGGGTTGGCGCGTTTGTCCTGCAGCAGCAAATCGGCCAGCTTCTCAATGGCGAAGGGGACCTCGGAAATGATGGCCCGGTCTACGCCTGCCAGATAGGCGGAGATGAGCGAAGTCTCCCCACAGTGGCGGCCAAATAGCTCGATGACCCCGATGCGTTCGTGAGAGCCACAAGTGCTGCGCAGTTGGTGAATGAAACCGACGCTGCGGGTGACCGCGGTCGAGAAGCCAACGCAGAAGTCGGTCCCAAAGACGTCGTTATCCATCGTCTTGGGGATGGACACAATCGGGAACCCTTCGCTGTGGAGCCGGGCAGCATATCCCAACGTGTCATCACCCCCGATGGGGATCAACACGTCAACTTTCAGGTGTTCCAGGTTCTTGAGCACGTGGCGGGTGAAGTCCAGGGAACCCTCCTCGCCGGGCTCTTGTTCCTCTGGCTTCAAGAAAGCCGGTGCTTTTTCTGGCCGCACGCGGCCTGGGTTGACGCGGGACGTATGCAAGAAGGTGCCGCCCGTCCGATCAATGGTGCGCGTGTTGGCCTTGTTCAGAGGGAGGATGAAACGCTCGCGAGTCTCAGGGTCTTCCGGATTATAGTGCAGCAGCCCCATCCAACCACGCCGAATGCCAATGATTTCGTGACCCTCACTCTCGCCCCGGTAGGCCACTGTTTTGATGGCAGGGTTCAGGCCGGGAACGTCCCCACCGCCAGTTAGAATTCCAATCCTCATAAATCTCCTCCTGCAATCTTAGTGTCAACTCTGAGGGGATTGCCAAATCCCCGCTTTTGGCCTGGATCTGGCGATCCAGGCCAAGCGAAGGTGGACTTACTAAGTCTGCTCTACCCAAACTCACGGATGAACTGTTCTGCTTTGTTCACGTCCTCCCGGCCGCCGATGAAGAGGGGCACTCGTTGGTGCAGCGACTCAGGCTGGATGTGCATGATGTCCTGCCTGCCGTCGGAGGCGCGCCCGCCGGCCTGCTCGACGATGAAGGCCAGGGGGGCCGCCTCGTAGAGCAGGCGGAGTTTGCCGTGTGGTTTCTCTGGATCCCTGGTGTCGGCCGGGTACATGAAGATGCCGCCCGCCAGCAGGTTGCGGTGAAAGTCCGCCACCAGCGTGCCGATGTAGCGCCCCGAATAGGGTCTGGCCTCGTCGGGGGTCTTCAGGTAGTCCACGTAGCGGCGAATCCCCTCGCTCCAGTAGTGATAGTTGCCTTCATTGACACTGTAATATTTGCCCTGAGGCGGGATCTGGATGTTGGGGTGGGAGAGCAAAAACTCGCCCACGCTGGGATCCAGAGTAAAGCCGTGTACTCCCCGGCCGCTAGTGTAAACCATCATGGTGCTGGAGCCGTAGATGATGTAGCCCGCGGCAGCCTGCTTGTAGCCGGGTTGCAGACAATCTTCCAGTGTGCCCCGTCGTCCATCTGAGATCTTACGGTGGATGGAGAAAATCGTGCCCACGCTGACGTTCATGTCAATGTTGGCCGAGCCATCCAGCGGGTCAAAGACGAGCACGTAACGGCCAGCAGGAAACTGTTCGGGGATGGGAATGATGTCGGGGTTCTCCTCGGAGGCCATGGCGCACAACCGACCCGTGTGATCGTTCATGCGAACCAGGGTCTCGTTGGCAAACACGTCCAGCTTCATCACCTGCTCGCCCTGGATATTCACTTCGCCAGCGAGACCCAGGATCTCCGCCAGGCCCGCCTTGCTCACCTCACGGGAGATGATCTTGGCCGCCAGGGCGATGTCGTACAGCAGATTGGTGAATTCGCCCGTCGCCTTGGGAAAGGAATGCTGTTGCTCCAGGATGTGACGTTCAATGGTGATAAGCTTTGGGGTCATAGCTCCCTCCTCGTTGAGGATGCTCTGCGGGTGGTTTCCCTTACTCTTCGCTCCCCCCAAGCTCTGCACTTCGGTACTGCCTGGGCGGACTCTTGAAGCCACCACTGGAATCAATGCGGTCGTTGCTCTTGAAAAGCCGGATCTTCTCCCGCACTGCTTCTTTGACATTTTCACGAGAGATGCTCAGGTATTTGCGGGGATCCACTTCGTCAGGATGTTTCTCGAAACCCTCTCTCATTCCGCGCACGAAAGCCTGATTCAGGTAAGTCGCCACGTTGACCTTGCAGATGCCGTGCTCGATGGCTTCGACCACACTCTCGTGCCGGACGCCTGACGAGCCGTGCAAGACCAACGGCACCCCAGCCTTCTGACGGATGGCCTCGATACGAGGAATGTCCAGGGTGGCCTGGCGAGCCTTCATGGCGTGGACCGAGCCGACGGCCGCAGCCAGAGAGTCGGCTCCGGTCAGATCAACGAACTCCTTAGCCTGGTCGGGATCGGTCATGGCCCCCTCCACTTCTTCAGGTGTCACGCCGTCCGTGGCCTGGAGCACGCGGCCCAATTCCGCCTCGACAGGGATACCGACGATGTGGGCTATCTCGCAGATCCTCCGGCTGATGGCCACGTTCTCTTCGTAAGGCAGCTTGGAGCCATCGAACATCAGAGAAGTGAAGCCCGCGCGCAAACACAGCACATTCTGCTCGAAGCTGGTACCGTGATCCAGGTGGAGAACCACAGGGACGTCGGCCTGCTCGGCCGCGATTTTCACCATACCCGCCGCGTAATTCAGGCCGGCATAGCGGATAGCCCCCTGGCTGACCTGCAAAATGACCGGCGCGCGTTCCTCCTGGGCAGCCTCGACGATGGCCTGAATCATCTCCATGTTGTTAGCATTGAAGGCCCCCACAGCGAATCGCTCGGCCAGAGCGAGCTTTAGTATTTCTTTACTGGTCACTAATGGCATGAGAAACCGCCTTTCTGATTTAGAGATTAGAGTCTCAGCCGATGGCAAGTAGGTGGCGTCAGGGATGACCTCTGCTTCCATCAGAACGGTGTTCAGTGTACCACAAAAAAGAGCAAACGTCAAACTTTGCATGACGTGTGCGCTTGTGATATACTTACGGAACGAAAGAGGCAAGTCGAAAAAAGGAGAAATCACGATGCCTACTTTGCTAGTGAAAAACGCGGCCTGGCTGGTCACCATGGACGAGGCGAGGCGGCGCATCGAGGACGGCGGCATCTTCGTGCGGGATAACGTCATCGAGGCGGTGGGGCCGACGGGGGAGTTGCCGCGGGAGGCCGACCGGATAGTTGATGCTTCAGGGATGATCGTGCTGCCGGGGCTGGTGAACACCCACCACCACCTCTACCAAACCCTGACCCGCGCCCTGCCCGCCGTCCAAGATGTGGGGCTTTTCGATTGGTTGCGCACCCTCTACCCCATCTGGGCGGAGCTTACCGGGGAGGCCGCTTACGTCAGTGCGCTGGTGGGCCTGGCGGAGCTGATTCTCTCTGGCTGCACCACTACCACCGATCACCTGTACCTCTTCCCCAACGACGCTTTGCTCGACGACGAGATCCGCGCCGCCCGCCAGTTGGGCATCCGCTTCCATCCCTGCCGGGGCAGCATGTCCCTGGGCCAGTCTCAGGGAGGTCTGCCGCCCGACCGGGTCGTCCAGAGCGAACAGGACATCCTGGCCGACTGCCAGCGGGTCATCGAGGAGTACCACGATCCGCGGCCCTATTCGATGTGCCGTATCGTCCTGGCTCCTTGCTCTCCCTTCTCGGTTACGCCGGCGCTGATGAAGGAGTCAGCGGCCCTGGCCCGTCGGCACGGCCTGCACCTCCACACCCACGTGGCCGAGACCCTGGACGAGGAGAGTTTTTGTCTGGAGAAAGCCGGCTGCCGGCCAGTGGAGTACATGGAGAGATTGGGCTGGGTAGGGCCAGACGTCTTCTATGCCCACGCCATCTATCTCAATCAGGACGAGATACAACTCCTGGCCGAGGCGGGCACCGGGGTGGCCCACTGCCCCGGCTCCAACATGCGCCTGGGCTCAGGGATAGCCCCCGTCCGCGAGATGCTGGACGCGGGCGTCAAGGTGGGTCTGGCGGTGGACGGCAGTGCTTCCAACGACAGCTCTCACCTGTTGGCCGAGGCGCGCCTGGCCATGCTCCTGCAGCGTGTTCAGAAAGGCGCGGGTGCGCTCAGCGCTCAGGAGGCCCTGGAGATGGCCACTCTGGGCGGGGCGGCTGTTCTGGGCCGCGACGACATCGGCTCGCTGGAGGCGGGCCGGGCGGCCGATTTCATCGCCATTGACCTGGACAGGCTGGAATACGCCGGCGCCTTGCACGATCCGTTGGCTGCGCTGGTTTTCTGCACGCCGGTCAACGTAGCCCTGTCGGTCATCAACGGTCGCGTGGTGGTGGAGGATGGTCGCCTGGTGGATTTTGATCTGGGCGAAATCGTAGCCCGCCACAACCGGATCTCGCGGCAGATGGTGGAGAGGGCGACGACGTGAAACGTCAAGCGTGAAACGTCAAACGTGAGGTGAAAGCGGGAGTTCGATGAAAGGAGCCAGGAAGAGGCTGGGCCGGCGGGGCGAGGAACTGGCGGCGGCCCACCTGGAAGAACGGGGCTACATCGTGCGCGAGCGCAACTGGCGCTGCCCGGCGGGCGAGATAGACATCGTGGCCGAGGATGGCGGCTGCCTGGTCTTCGTCGAGGTGCGCACCCGACGGGGTCGAAAGTACGGCACACCTGAGGAGTCGGTGACGCCAGCCAAGCAGGCCAAGCTGGTGGAGGTGGCCCAGACCTATCTGCAGGAGCACGGTTGGGACGGCGATTGGCGCATTGACGTGGTGGCGGTGGAGATGACGTCTCGCGGCAAGTTGTTGCGGGTGGAGCTGATCAAGAACGCGGTGACAGACCTATGACTCAAGTGCGCTTGGAAAATGTGACCAAGGTCTTCCCGATAGAAGGCCGGATTCTGGATGACATCAAGGAGTTGGGGCGGACGTTGAGCGGGAAGGAGCTTCCGGGCGATAAAGCCGGCATCGAGGCCCTGGACGAGGTCAGCCTGCTCATTCGCCACGGTGAGACCCTGGGCCTGATCGGTCCGACGGCTTGCGGCAAGACCACTCTTCTCAAGGTCATCGCGGGGCTGATCGCGCCCGACCAGGGCACTGTCTACTTCGATGGTCAGGACGTGACCAGGATGCCGCCGCGGGAGCGGAACATCGGCATGGTCTTTCAGGATTACGCTCTCTATCCCCACCTGACTTCCCTGGGGAACCTGGCTTTTCCCTTCGTCGTGCAGCAGCGGGAGGAGGAGATTCCTGAGCGGGTGAGGGTTACCTCCAAGATCATGGGCCTGGGCTTCGATAAACTGCTGGGCCGGCTGCCGCGCACCCTCTCCGATGGGGAGAGGCAGCGAGTGGCCGTCGCTCGCTGCATCATCCGCGAGCCTCGCGTCTTCCTCTTCGACGAGCCCCTCTCCAACCTGGATGCCAAGCTCAGGGTTCAGACCAGGGTGGAGATCAAGAAGCTCCTGCGGCGTTTCCGCATCACCAGCGTCTACGCCACCCACGACCAGACCGAGGCCCTCGCCTTGTCGGACCGCCTGGCGGTGATGAACGAGGGTCGCATCGAGCAGGTGGGCACCTACGGGGAGATCTACAACTGGCCCGTCAACGCCTTCGTGGCCGGCTTCGTGGGCACGCCGGCCATGAACTTCTTTCGGGGGCGGGTGGAGGAAGGGGTGCTGCGCTTCGCCGACTTCAGCCTGCCCTTCCTGCCGCACTTGAAGGCGAGGCTGCACCCTGGCCAGGAGGTGATCCTGGGCATCCGCCCGGAGCACATCGCCATCGGCGTCGAGGGTCATTTGCGGGCCAGGGTGGAGCAGATTCAGCCCCTGGTGACCGAGCGCGCCCAGATCGTCTACGCGCGGCTGCCCCCTGTTCCCCCCAAAATTGGGGGGCCAAGGGGGAGCACCTGCGTGGTCAGGGCAGGGGCCGAGGTGCCGGTGCGGCCTGGCGATTCCGTGTCGCTGCGTTTTGACGAAGAGCGGCTGCACCTGTTTGATGCTCAGAGTGGAGAGAGGTTGCGTTGATCGTGGAGGATGCCTATGAGGGTCACTCTTCTGAGGGATGCCAGCCAGCCATCACCCAGCGTCGGCGTGCCCTTACAAGGTGCTCGTTGTTGAGTCGAAGGGCAATGACCGTGGCGCGCCCACAGGCGGTTCGCCCGACGATCAGGGTGCCATCTTCGCTCTAACGAAAGTGCTCGTGCCAGTCCTGACGGCGTGGGTTGAAAAGGGGTATCTGCTCACCGCTCTCAGGGTCGGTGCCGTGCGTCTGCGTTCCCTTGTGGCCGTTGCACAACGGGCAAGCCAGCCACAGGTTTTCTTCTGTGGACGGGCCGCCAGCAGCTTGGGGGATGATGTGCTCCACGTGCATAGGCATGGCCGTGTATGCCTGCGGGGTCAAACAGTAGCCGCATCGGTGGCCGGCCGTGGCGGCGATCTTCTCTCGCAGGGCCTTGGGAATGTAGGGGCGTGCCACGGACTACCTCAGGTCCTCTGGCATGGGGACGCGATAGCCTCTCCGTGCCAGGAGAAGGTAGGCATGGGCTTTGCGCACTATCAGCCGGCCATAGACATCCAGCAGGCCTTGCAGACGAGCATGCTCGGCAGGTGTCAGTTCGTTGGCTCCCTGGCGATCCAGCAACTCGTGAGTCATCGCCTGTTCAACTGGATTCATCGTCGCGCGCGCTTCTCGCCAGAGAGAAGCGTCATCAAGACTGGCCAGCTTGGCCAGCTCAGCCGCCTCTGTCGGCGAAACATCATTGAGAGGGGGCAGCGTGCGTGCGATGCTGTCCGTAAGAATGGCCTCCAACGGCTGTTTGGTCGCTTCGGCCACCTGGCGAGCAGAGCGATAAAGCGGCTCAGGAAGTTTGAGAGTAACAGTTTGCGTGGTCATCTTTTTCCCCCTTGCAGGCGTGACACCGGTCTCTTCAGTGCTAACATCATTTTACCATAAATTCGCGCAATAGGCAATTGGCAGGTTGACGATGAAACACAGGACCTCACCAAAGCAACTTCCCCTCATCGTCATCGTCGGGCCGACGGCGGTGGGGAAGACGCGCCTGGCGTTACGCCTGGCCCAGGAGCTCGGCGGCGAGGTCATCTCCGCCGACTCCCGCCAGGTCTATCGGGGCCTGGACATCGGCACGGCCAAGCCCACCCCGGAGCAGCGCCGCCGCGTGCCCCATCACCTGATTGACGTGATCGCTCCCGACGAGGCGTTCACCCTGGCCCAGTATCAGGAACTGGCCTACGATGCTATCGGCGACGTTTTAGCCCGAGGCAAGCCCCCTTTTCTGGTAGGGGGCACGGGGCAATACGTCAGAGCGGTGGTGGAGGGGTGGGGCATCCCCAGGGTTCCGCCCAACGAGGAGTTGCGGGCGGAGCTCTATCGCCAGGCGGAGGTCGAAGGAGAGGCGACTCTCCACGCCCGCCTGCGGGAGGTGGACCCGGCGGCGGCCCAGCGGATTGATCCCCGCAACGTGCGGCGGGTGATTCGCGCTCTGGAGGTCTACCTGGAGACCGGCCATCCCATCTCCGAGCTACAGCGCAAGAAGCCGCCGCCCTATCGCATCCTGCAGATCGGCCTGACCCTGGATCGCCAGGAGCTCTACCGTCGCATTGACGAGCGGGTGGACAGGATGATCGAAGAAGGGCTGGTGGAGGAGGTCAGGGGGCTGGTGGAGCGGGGATACGGCTACGACCTGCCCTCCATGTCCGGGCTGGGATACCAGCAGATCGGCCTGTACCTGCGAGGCCAGGTCAGTCTGGAGGAGGCCATCCAGCTCATCAAGCGACACACCCGCCGCTTCGTGCGCCACCAGTACAACTGGTTTCGCCTGGACGACGAAAACATTCGCTGGTTTGACGTCCTCAATGATCCTCACCGGGAAATCCGAGGACTTGTAGCCTCGTTTCTTGGAGCATCCCACCCCTCAAACCTCAATCGTCCATAGGCGTAGCAATCGCGCTTCTAATTCGTTCAGCAGAGAATCACTTGCCTGCTGGTTGCACAAATTATGTTAATCAGTCTTTTCCTGATGCCCGAGTTAGTCTTTTCCTGATGCCCGATGATACAAAAAATCAGGATTTTCCCAATTGACGTTTGGCCCTCCGGTATGGTATAATATAGGGGACGAACGAGGAACAAACGCAGGCATCTCTGAGTAGATGCCTGGTGATTTGGGCAAGCTCAATCCAAGGATTTGGCCAAGATAGGGCGCAAGAGTTCGCTCCTGGTGGGCCCAGGCCAACACAGCCAACATCGCTCCCAACCCCGACGCCAGCCAAGGCCGTGCTTTTGCGTGCCCTGAGGCTGGCGTTTTTTAATTGGACAATTGCTGACTGATCCCAAATGGAGGTGCTGTTATGAAGAAGAAGCTGGTTTATCTCCTCACTTGTCTATCACTACCTCTGGCGTGCCTATTGATTCTCCTCTCCATGCTTGCCCGAGCTAGTGCCGCTCCACCCACCGCTGCGTCATTGCCCATTCGATTGGATTATGGTGTGGTGGAGACATCTAGCCTGGCTGCTCCGGATGCTACGGTCAAGGATGTGTCTGCCCCTACAGCAGCCAAGGCTGCGCCGCCAGCCCCAAAATCATCAACTGCCCTCAACCCGGCCTCTGCCTCCCAGCAAGGCCCGGATCAGAGCTCTAAGCCAACGCCCCAGCCTACTCCCCTACACTCCACACCGACCCCACCCGCCGACCCAAAAAGGGAGTCGGAACACCGCCATCTTGAGCTATCAGGTTTGTCATCTATTGCACCTGGAGAGCGTCTTTACGTGCGCTCGTCTACTCCCATTACGATCACTTTCTGGTCGGACCCAGGTACTGCCTACAACAACATTGTTGGTTTACACCTGCCTGATACGATTACCTTTGGTATATGTAGAGGAGGCAATGTACCGCCGCCAACCCAGATAGGACCATTCCCCGAAGGCACAGAATTGACATTTTTCCTAAATTCCCAAGCTTCTGATGCGCCACCGGGAGTTGCGCCCATTTACTATGATGGCCCTGCTAGCCGCAATCCAGATAACCGTATACACGCAGATGTCAGCTACGATCCAGAGCCAAGACGCACTGTGTTGGGCTGGGAGGATATGTGGAATCTAGGGGATCAGGATTTCGATGACTGCGTTATGACGTTGAGCGGAGATATTGGTGTCCTGGATCCCTATTCTGCTCCCGACTCGGATGGCGATGGCCTGCAGGATTACGACGAAATCAACGGTTGGAACAATGCGCTAGGTTCTTTCGTAACCGACCCGCACCGCGCTGATTCCGACAGCGATGGTCTAAATGACGGCATCGAGAAGCGGGGCAATACTAATCCGAAGGACGCTGATACCGACGATGATGACCTGACCGATGGTGTGGAGGACGCGAATCACAACGGTATAGTGGAGTGGTATGAGTCCGATCCCAAACTTTGGGACAGCGATGGAGATGGCATTCGTGACGGCGATGATCCGGTTCACGTCAAGCTGGACAACCGTAAGGCGCTGGTGATTTGGTTGACGGAATATGCTTCGTACGTATTTGCTAATGACCTTCCTGAACCAACTGAGTTAAGCAACCTGGCCCGGATGTTTGAGATTCTCGGATTTGAGGTCACCAGTCACATTGACAAACGAGGTGATAATCAACGCTTTACTTATGGTCAGATTAAGCAATGGATAAACGAATTTGCTGATGGGCTGGACAACGATGACGTGGCTGTCGTATATATTTCTACGCATGGCATGAATGTAGGCGCTTACTATTACATAGTCTACGGGAACGGATTTTATCCAGAAGATAGAAAGGGTGATCCGTTGCTTAACAGAACACTAACAAATCAGCTAAATCAAATTGGGCCAGGGTTAGATTTCCTTTGGTTAGGCACTTGCCGTTCATGGAACTTTGAGGATGACGTAGATAAGTTGGGAGCTGAGGGGATCATTTTCTTTGGAGCCAAAGACGATACACCTGTTCACAGACCGGAAAAGGTTTTCTACGAAGCAATTGCTGGTGCAACAGCTTCCAGTAGCTCGTGGATTGACTATTACGACAGTTCCAAAGCCCAGCCGATTGTCGAAGACGTGATTGATGACCTGAAAAAGGTAAACGATTGGGAAATACTCGACTATCGAGCTGGCGACATGGATTTGCGAGATTGGCATCTGTCACCTGGGGCATTCAGTTCCATTGGTAATGCTGTGGTTAGCCAATTGGAGGGGACCCTTATACTGACTCCAACGCTTTCCCTGACGGGTACTTATTATCTCCCCTACGACAGCAATGCCGATGGTCTTGATGACGCGGTTGAGATTGGATGGGTGGCTGATACTACTTTGCCTCATGAGGAGGCAATTGCTGAGGTTCAGGTATACAATGAGGCAGGAGAACTGCAGCAACTCTACCTGGTCGGGCCATATACGGTCACCAGCGGTGCTCTGCAGACGGTGACAGTGGATTACCTCAGCCCGGTCTCTGCGACTTACGAAGCGGCGATTGAACTCTATAGTCTTCCACGCGTGTTGGCTGGGGTGTCCCGTTCCGACGAAATCGGCCTGCGTGCTGGGCCTGGCAGTGCAGACGGCGACGAGGTATTTATGAGCACTGCTCTCAACCATGGCGACGTCCTGACGGTCAGCTTTTCCATCTCCACCACCGCAGTCACAGAGACTGTAGCAGTGGTCGGCATGCTGGCTACCGACCGCCAGAGCCTCGACAGCGTCACCAGCACAGTACGTTCACCTGATTATGTAGTGGCTAGCGGCACGCCTGTTACAGGTAGTCTTTCCTTTACCCCACCGATGACTGGGGTCTATTACATCAACTTGTATCTGGTTGATCAGAACAACTATGTGGAAGACATCACTCAGATTCACCCCTGGTCCACTGGTGTCTACACGGAAAGCGTGTCGGACACCAATGGGAATGGCCTCTACGATCAACTGGTCATCGAGGTCGGCTTGCTCTCTCCTCAGGCAGGCGATTACGTCCTGAGCGGTCGACTCTACGATACCAATGGAAACCACATTGCAGATGCCATGACGTCTGGCTATTTGCCGGAAGTGGGAGCATCGCTGCCCATCATGTTTGCTGGCACCGCGATCCGTCAAAGTCGGCTTGATGGCCCGTATGAGCTGCGCGACCTCGCTTTCCGCAGCGCCAACGATGCTGCAATCGATTTTCTCCCCGTCGCCTACGAGACAGGTGCCTACAGCTTTACCGACTTTGAAATCGGAAGTGCGCTGTTGAATGAGAGTTACCAGGACTATCTGGTGGACAACGATGGCGATGGTTATGCCGAGTTGTTGGACATTGACGTGGGGTTGACCTGTGCGGTGCCCAATACCTACACTCTGGAAGCATCCCTGTACGACATGAGTGGCATTGAGATTGGGCACCTGGTCACTTCTACTCTTCTCGCAACGGGCCAAAGCACCACGACCCTGGCGTTCAATGGCCGGCTTATCCGAAGTAATGGGGTGGATGGCCCCTACACTCTGGGAGATCTGATGCTTCGCGATGCCGAGGGTGAGATTGTGGACCAACGGGATAGCGCCTACCAGACAGCGGCCTATAGCGCTACGCAGTTCCTGGCACCGGGCGCGGTACTAGCCGGCTCATATACCGACTATGGCTTGGATACCGATGGCGATGGACTCTACAACTACTTGGCGATTGACGTGAATCTGGACGTGACCGAGGCGGGGATTTATCAATTCGATGGTATGATTGTTGGGACCGTCCCGTATACTTTTCCCTGGGCGAGCGACCGACGCATTCTCTCTACTGGCGTTCAGACAGTGACACTCAGGTTCGACGGCAAAGCGATCCGTGACAGTCAGGTCGAGGGGCGGTTCAGCTTGGCTCACATTGGTGTCTTTGAAGGCTCAAGTGGTCTGTTGTTGGATAGCGGCAATAGCGTCTATACGACTACGCATGTTTACACCTATACCCAGTTCCAGCACGACCCAATTGCCGTTACCGGTGCAATCACTGATGCAGGGCTAGATACGGATGCAGATGGATTATACGATTGGCTTAACGTTACTCTGAATCTTGATGTAACACTCTCCAGTACGTACCATGTTGAGGCTAACCTGGTCTCCACCGACGATCAACAGATCACAGACCTGAGTCAGCTAGCAAATCTAGTAACGGGCACAAATGCACTGGTGCTTCCTTTCGACGGCGCGCACATCGAGTACGCAGGTATCAATGGCCCCTACCGTGTCGAGGATTTCTTTGTCTATTCTTTGGACGCACCTGCCTTCAGGTTGTTTGTGGGCGAATTGTATACCACAACCACGGCCTACTCCGCCAGTCAATTCGTCCCCGATACTATCCCGCCCACCTCAACTGTCAATGCTATGAATCCAGTGACAAACAGCCTGGGACTGGCCGTATCCTGGGAGGGAGTAGATCCCAGACCAGGGCTCGGCGTGGAAAGCTATGACATCCAGTACATGGACACCATCAGCCCTAGCGTTTGGACCGACTGGCTGACTCACACCCAATCGCTTGCGGCACAGTTCGGCCCGGATACACCAGAGAGCGTAGAGGGTTATCACACCTATTGTTTCCGTAGCCGGGCACGTGATAGGGCAGGCAATTTGGAAGACTATCCGGCCGGTAATGGCGACACCTGTGTCACAGTGGAAACCGAACGCTACTTGGACATGTTAGTAATCAAATGGCGGGATAGCGGGGTTCCCGTAGCTGGAACAAACATAACCTACGCAATCTATTACAAGAATGAAGGCACCATCCCCGCACCAAATGTCATCTTGACGGATACGTTGCCTGAAGCGACCTCTTTTGTCACCTCGACAAGATGGGGGGGAGAGCCCGTTGTACCTCTTGCAGCCACCGATGAATATGTGACATGGGATTTTGACACGATGGATCCTGGCGAACAGGATTGGCTCAAGGTAACGATCCACGTCAGCGATGAGGTTCCTGTGGGGACCGTAATCACCAATACGGCGGAGATTGCCACCAGTGAAGAGGAAACAGACTATGACAACAACCTGAACACAGAGATTCTGACCACAGTGGGGCCAGACCCTGACCTGACCGTGACGAAGTATTTCCGGGAAGGGGCATTCATCCCTGGCGGAGAGGTCTCTTACGGTATCTACTACTATAACGAAGGCGGAGCCCCGGTAACCAACGTTTTGATCACCGACACGTTGCCAGTAGCTACGACATTCATCACTTCTACCCAGTGGGGGTTCCCTATTACGCCCATCACTGTGACGGACGAGTACGTCATCTGGGACGTGGGAACGGTCGAACCGCTGGCCTATCAGGGAGAGATCTGTGTGTATATGCAAATCTCTGATACCGGAGCTGCAGGCACGATCCTGACAAACACAGTAGAAGTGCGAGGAGATCAGGAAGAAAGTGACTACACTGACAATGTCTCCACTCACGCTGCTGATATAGAGACCCCCAGCCGAGACCTAAGCGTGTATAAGTGGCTTGAGGAAGGTGTGCCCGTTGCTGGTCAGTTGATCACCTATACCGTCTATGTCGGCAATGAGGGCAATTTTCCAGCTTCCAACGTTGTCGTCACGGACACCTTACCCCTGCCAATCTCGTACGTTTCCGACTACAACTACTACGGCTTCACCACGGTTATCACGGGCAACACAGTAGCTTGGACTAAAGACAGCCTCTCCGGTAATAGTAGCGCCTGGCTCTACCTGATAGGATACATCTCCGACACGGTGCCGATGGGTACCGTATTGACCAACACGGTACAAGTTTCCACCAGCGACGAGGAGACGGACTACAGTGACAACCTGTACATTCACACTTTAACCACCATAGATCCACGGGCGGATATGCGCGTGTACAAAAATGCCCGCGGTGGAGCCCCCCCAGGAGGGAGCTTCACCTATGAACTGGTCTATCAGAACGCGGGGGGATCGCCGGCGGCGAATGTAGTGCTCACTGATACCTTGCCAGAGGGAACCGTTTATCTATCTTGCCTTGATTGCCTCACGCCTACGGTGGAAGGGAATCAATTGGTGTGGGATCTAGAAACAGTTCCCCCTAGTCAGTGGTACTACTGGCTAGGTGCGGTGACAGTGGAGGTCTCTGAAACGGTCGCTCCGGGGACAGTGCTTACCAACGTAATAGAGGTATCCACCACCAGCGAAGAGAGCGATTACACTAACAATGCTTATAACCTTGCCATCACAGTCCCAGAGCCTTTTAGTAAGACAGCTAGCATCTTGGTAGTGCTAGACTATGGCGGGTATGACACGGGCTGGTTTGCCTCGTATTACACAGGTGCTCTAGATGCTCTTGGTTGCCCATACGATGTCTGGGACACGGGACTGCGGAGTGAGATAGATTCCACAACGCTGAACCAGTACGCCGACGGGGTAGTGGTATGGGCCGTGCCAGAGTGGGGTTACGTGACTGACAGTGGATGGTCAAGCCAGACAAACCTCCAGTCTTACTTGGACCATGGTGGCAGACTGTTCATTAGTGGGCAGGACATTGGATACTACAGCGGGGGATCAACACTCTTTAGCGATTACTTGCACGCCACTTTTGTACAGGACGACACCGATTTATATGGCCTAAATGGGATCTCTGGTGACCCGATATCCGATGGTCTCTATCTAGCTATCTCCGGCGGTGATGGGGCCAATAACCAATACTATCCTAGTGAGATAGATCCCATTGCTCCAGCCGTCAGCATCTTCACCTATGATCCTAGCGCCACCATGGCTTTAGGTAAACCAACCTTGACTGAAGAAGCAAGAGCAAAGCCAGAGCGGGGGTTTGAGGAGCCTTACCTGAAAAGGGCCAGGATTTCTGAGAAGCCGACGGAGGGAGCTAAACTCCGGGGCATAGTATCCTCTGGCACCGGGGCGATAAGAGTGGACACCGGGACTTACAAAGCAGTCTACTTCGCCTTCGGTTTCGAAGCCATCAACTCGGCCGCTGATCGTCAGTTAGTTATGGAGAGGGTACTTGATTGGACATGGTCACTTCCCGGCGACTTAGATTTTAATTGCGTTGTGAACGTGGCGGACATCATGAAGGTAGCCAATCGCTGGCGCATGGTGGACATGGACCCTGACTGGAATCCGCGCTACGATCTCAATGGCGATGGAATCATCACCGTCGTGGACATCATGCTCGTAGTGAAGCACTGGGGGGAGACCTGTTGGTGAGAGGCGATTCGAACCGCGAGACACGCGAAAGGCCACGAAAGTTGCGAAATACTTTCGTGGCCTTCTTTTTTTCTAACGAAAGTACGCTGTATCAGCCGTCTCGTTGCCCCAAAGCCAGGTAGCGGTCAGGCTCGTCCCACACCCTCACTTCCCCCAGCCCTGCCTCCCGCAGCAACTGCCGTATCGCTTTCTCGTCGGGGATGGTATCGTGGGCCACGACGCCACCTACGGGATGCCCCTTGGCCTGGGCACGCCTGAGCATCTCACACGAGAAATCGAGGGCCGCAACCCGGCTCTCCTTCTTCAGGAGCAACGGCAAGAGCACTCTGGTGTGGTTCATCCTTCCTCCGCTTCCGAACTCTTTGGAGACGGATGCCGGTGGGTCCCCCAGTGGCGATGGGGATGGCGGTGCTCAGCTCCGGCGTGGAGGTGACGGTGCTGGTGGATGAGGTTGGTGCGCAGCAGCAGCTCATCATCGGCCAGTATCTCGTGGGGAAAACCCCGAGCTGCCAGGTGGTGGTCTTCCCCCAGGACGTAGGCCTGCCGGGCCACGATGTCGGCGATTTCCAGATCGTGGGTGGCCGCTACAAGCGTCTTCCCCCGCTCGGCCAGCGAGAGGAGGAAGTCAATCGCCCAACCCCGGGTGCGGGGGTCCAGGTTGGCCGTTGGCTCGTCTAACAGCCACACCTCCGGGTCGAGGGAAAGGATGGAAGCCAAAGTCACCTTTTTCTTCTCCCCCTCGCTGAGGTTGTATGGTGCCCTGTCCCGCAGGCTTTGGATTCTCAGAGCCTCCAGGGCCCCCTCCACCCGCACCACGACCTCCTCCCTCGGCAACCCCAGTTGCAGGGGAGCGAAGGCCACCTCGTCCCAGACGGTAGGCGAGAAGAGCTGTACGTCGGGGTCCTGGAAGACCAATCCTACCCGACGGCGGAAGGCGTAGGCCCCATCCTGAAATATCTTCTCCGTCAAGGGCACGCCGAAGGCCCTGACCTCACCCGCCGTGGGGAAGTAGAGGCCATCCAGGAGCTTGAGCAGCGTGGATTTGCCCGAGCCGTTGGCCCCCAGGATGGCCACCCTCTCCCCCCTCGTGACAGTGAAGTTGATCTCTCGCAGGGCAGAGACGCCGTCCAGATAGTTGTAACTGACCTCTCTGAGCTCGAAGATTTTGTCGGTAGGCCCCTGGGGTTCCTCTAAAAGCGGGAGGTTGGACCTGTCCCCAGAGGCCGGCGAATTTATTTCCATACTACCTCCCGCAAACCAATCAGCAGGATTACGCCCAGGACAAATCCGATCCAGGCCGCATCTCTCCACCTCAGACGGAAATCGTCCAGGAGGAATGCCTGGCCGTTCCAGCCCCGGGAGAGCATGGCCAGGTAGACCTCGTTGCTCAGGTGATAGGATTTGCCCAAAAGGAAACCCAGCCGGGCGGCGATCCAGTGATGCTGCTCCCTGATATGGGTGGGCCCCACCGTGCGGCTCCTGCGGGCCAGGAACATGGCCTCCACCACCCGCAAGAAGAGAAAGATGTAGCGATAGGTCATCCCCAGGATGAGGATGCCCACCTGGGGGAAGCGAAGCACCGAGAGCGCTTTGAGCAGCCGCATCCATTCCGTGGTCAGGACCAGAAGCACGGCGAAGGAGACCGACGTAGCCACACGGGTGACGAAGATGGCCGCCCCCCGCAGCCCCTGCTCGGTGATGGCGATCTCGTCGGGGAGACGGATGGGCCCCCACCGCCAGGGCTCGGAGAAGCTGACCAGGGTGACCATCGCTCGCCCTGGCGTGATGAAGTTGAAGATGGCTGGCAGGGCGATGGCCCCGGCGAAAAGGGGGATGAAGACCCAGACCCGCTTGACGAAGAAACCCAGGGGAATCCTCGCGGCCAGGGCCAGGAGCAGGGTCAGCAGATAGAGACCCACCAGGGTCTCCAGGCGATGTGTCATGGCGGTGGCGAGGAGAAACACCAGGAAGGTAATGACCTTCACCCGAGGGTCAAGGCTCTGCAACAGGCCGGGGAGGCGGGCGTAGCGGGTGGCGAAGACTGTCCGCTCGATGGCCTCGGTGAGCTCGGCCAGCGTCTTGGCGACGAAATCCCTGCGGGAGGTTAGCAACCTCCCGCAGGATTCCCAGGGTCGCGCCACCTCAGCCCTCTCGCCGGGCCAGAGCCCGCCCCAGCCCCCAGGTAAGGACAACGACCAGGGCCATACCGATGATGGCCGAGGCGATGTAGCCCGGCACATCCCCCAGGCTGGGGACGGTGTAATCGGGCAGCGGAGCGCTCCATATCTCGGCGAACCTGGCCAGCCCCTTCGGGACGTAACCCAGCATGTCGGAGAACTCGTCGGCTCCCCACTCACCCCAGGCCGTGCCGGAGGCCAGCAGCCCCAACGGGGAGAGGAGCGCCAGTACCCCTAAGCCAATCCACAATTTGTTGATCCCTTTCATGCTGCCACCTCCTTTTTGGCCCTCAGTTCCATCAGCGATGGCATGGCTCGCTGCAGGAAAGTCACCACCCCTCCCGTGACCACCGCCTCCGCCAGGCCCGCTATGGTCAGATGGGCGAACATCATGGCTGGAATAGCCTGCGAGAGGCCATAGGGGCAATAGAGGGGCGTCCCGTCGGCGGCGTGGAAGAGGGCCGGCTGCAGGCCGAACTCGATGGCCGCGCACAGGGCCGCGGCGTTGATACCCACGTAGCCGCCAATGGCTGCCCCGATCCAGTGGCGCGAGGAACTGAGGGGAGCATCGCCGCTAATGGCGCGATAGACGGCGTAGCCGACGAAGGGCAACACGACGGCCATGTTGAAGCAATTGGCCCCGAAGGCCAGGATGCCCCCGTCGCCGAAGAAGATAGCCTGGATCAGGAGGGCGATGGAGACCCCGATCGTTGCTGCCCAGGGTCCCAGGACGACGGCTATCAACGTCCCGCCGACGGCGTGGGCCGTTGTTCCGTCGGGCACCGGGGCGTTGAACATCATGATGGTGAAGGAAAAGGCGGCGAAGATGGACAGGAGAGGAACAGCTTTGCTGGTGAGAGCCTCTTTAACTTTCTTCGTTGCCTTGTACCAGAAAGGCGCTGCGGCGGCGTACATCACACCACAGGTCGCCGGACTAAGGTATCCGTCTGGAATGTGCATTTTGTTTCCTCCTTGCAGGTAGTTCTAATGGGTAGTGAAGCACAGCGACGTAGATCTCATCAGTTCATCTTCACACCTCCTCTCCTCGACTCGTCCCAGCAGCCAGTCGCCTGAAGAACCGGCGACGGATAGGGTCAATCCCGCCCCTGGCGGACGGCGATCCGGCCAGGACCGGGTGTGGTGAACTCGCCGATGTGCGCCGCCCCGGCCACGCCCCGCTCCGCCAGCGCCGCCAGCAGCGCCTCCAGCCTCTCCGATGGCACGGCGATGAGCAGCCCGCCGGAGGTTTGCGCGTCGGCCAGGACGAGCTTCTGTACTTCGGAGATGCCCTCGTCCCAGTCCACGTGCGGCTCGACGAAGGCCAGGTTGTCCCGCGTGCCGCCCGGCACAACGCCGGCCCCGGCGAAGGCGCGCGCTGCCTCCAGCACCGGCACGCGGTCGGCGTAGAGCACCGCGTCCACTCCGGCGCCCGCCGTCATCTCCCGCAGGTGGCCCAGCAGCCCGAAGCCGGTCACGTCGGTGCAGGCCGAGACGCCGACCTCTACCATGACCTCGGCCGCATCACGGTTGAGCGCCGCCATCAGCGCGATGGTCTGCCGCGTCGTGGCCTCGTCCGCCAGGCCGCGCTTGACCGCTGTGGCGATGATGCCCGTGCCGATGGGCTTGGTCAGCACGATCTGGTCGCCGGGACGGGCCGCCGCGTTGGTCACCACCCGGTCGGGGTGCACGACGCCGGTGACGGCCATCCCGTACTTGGGCTCAGTGTCGTCCACCGTGTGCCCGCCGATGACGCTCACGCCGGCCTCGGCGGCCTTGTCGAGCGCGCCCAGCAGGATGCGGTGGAGCACCTCCACCGGCAGCCGATTCGAGGGGAAGCCGACGATGTTGAGCGCGAAGAGCGGCCGGGCGCCCATGGCGTAGACGTCGCTGAGGGAGTTGGCGGCGGAAATCGCCCCGAAGTCGTAGGGGTCGTCGGCGATGGGGGTGAAGAAGTCCACTGTCTCGACCACCGCCAAGTCGCCGGTCAGTTTGTAGACGGCGGCGTCGTCGGAGGTCTCCACGCCGACCAGCACGGCGGGGTCGGTCGGCAAGGGCAGTTTCGCCAGCACCCGCTCCAACTCCTGGGGACGCAGTTTGCAGGCGCATCCCAGGCCGTGGGTGTAGTGGGTCAACTTGATCTCGCCGATCTCGGCCAGCACCGGCGTGACCAGCACGCCCCCCGGCTGCAACCGTCGCACGGCTCCGCTCACGACGACGATGGCCCGGTCAATCTCCTCGGCGGTGGTCATCTTGCCGACGGAGAAGCGCACGGTGCCCATCGCGTACTCCAGCGGCACCCGCATCGCTTGCAGCACTGTCGAAACGTCCACCTGGTCGGCGTGGCAGGCCGCCCCCGCCGAAGCCGCCACCTGCTCGCCGATCTCCGAAAGGAGCGTGTTGGCCTCAATGGAGCGGAAACTGACGCTGAGGGTGTTGGGCAGGCGCGCGTCCGGGTGGCCGTTCAGCCGGAGCAGGCCCGGGGTGTCCAGTTCGCGGGTCAGGCCGGCCCACAAGCGGTCGCGCATGGCGCGCATGTGGGCCGCGTTGCGCTCCAGATCTCGCCCGGCGATCTCAGCCGCCTGGCCCAGCCCGACGATCTCCAGCACGTTTTCGGTGCCGGCGCGGCGGTTGGCCTCGTGGTCGGCGCCGTGGACGAACTTGGTCAGCCTGGCGCCGGAGCGGACGTAGAGCGCGCCGACACCCTTGGGGGCGTAGAGTTTGTGTCCTGCCACCGAAAGCAGGTCCACCCCCAGCTCGTCCACGCGCACCCGCATCTTGCCCACCGATTGTGCCGCGTCGGTGTGCATCAGCGCGCCGTGGCGGTGGGCGATGGCCGCGATTTCGGCGATGGGCTGAATGGTGCCGACCTCGTTGTTGGCGTGCATGATGGTCACCAGGATGGTATCGGGCGTGATGGCCCGCTCGACATCGGCGGGGTCCACCATCCCGTACTCGTCCACTGCCAGCACGGTGACGCGGTAGCCCTGGCTTTCGAGCCACTGGCAGGGCTCCAGCACCGCCGGGTGTTCGATGGCCGAGGTGATGACGTGGTTGCCGCGCTCACGATAGGCGGCGGCCACGCCCTTGATGGCGCTGTTGTTGGACTCACTGCCGCCGCTGGTGAAGACGATCTCGGCCGACTGGCAGTCCAGCAGCGCGGCCACCTGCGCGCGGGCGCGCTCGACCGCCCGCTTGGCCTGCACGCCGTAGGGATGCGCGCTCGACGGGTTGCCGAAGTGCTCGTAGAGGTACGGTACCATCGCCTCCGCCACGCGGCGGTCAATGGGCGTGGTGGCGTTGTAATCCAGGTAGATAGGTTGGGTGGTCATTTGATCATGCCTCGTCTTTCCGCCTTGCCTCTGCACAGGGCCGACATAGCCGCTTCCCACCGATGGTCACAGGCACCTCTACTTCTCCAGTTCCTTCAGAGCAGCGGCCAAAGCTTCACCGCAGGCTGCCATTCGTTCCACGGCCACCTCCATCTGCTTCGCCACCGCCTCCAGACCTATCTCCCGCGCCCTCTCCGCCCACTCCCGGAAGCTTGCCGCGTGCTCGTCGTTGTGGTCGATCCAGTGGGGGAGCAGGATGCGCAACTTGGCCAGGTCGTCGGATGCAGTTTGATCGTGCTTGTGATTATGTGTCATGCCATTACTCCTCTCCTCCCTGCCCCCCAAAGCCTGCCCTGAGTAAGGTCGAGGGGTTGAGGGAACGGGGATTAATGAAAAAGGGCCGCAAAGACCGCCCGGCTTCGAGCCGGTCCTGCGACCTTCATGGCCCTTTTCGTATCTCGTTCGACTAACTCTGGACGAGGTGGTAAAACGGCAGTCGGGGTCAGCTTCTGACAGCCGGCTCCTCCGGCTGGCTCAGGTGGACAGTGTGCTTCAAGAAATCCAGCTTCTTAATGGTCCCCCGTACCAGCTTCTGCTCGCCCAGCAGCGTGACCAGCAGCCAGGCGTCACCTTCCGGCTGCACCAGCATCACGTCGCGCATGATCTCTTTCTCCTGGCCGTCTTCGGCCAGATAAACAGTCGCTTCGCACATTGTGTCTCACCTCCCTGAAATACAAAGATCACCAACCCGACCTTCGGGTCAGGCATTGGTGATCTTCATGATCTCAAAACCGGCTTCATGCCGACGAT